>FZPS01000181.1_pt31 | contig 13122 bp, 11 predicted proteins | sample 1817821 | NCBI WGS metagenome assembly FZPS01 (sample SAMEA104158645, study PRJEB21678) | metagenome | place: Germany | collected 2015-04-21 | reverse complement strand
GGTTCATCATTTTTACCACAAGCAGTCAGTACCATTGCCAATACTATGAAAAGAAATATATTTTTCATTCTCTTTCTATTCTCCTATCTACATAAAGTTCTTATATACATAAGTCTAGTCCTTCTATAGCTATCATATGATAGCAAATACTTTCTAACTATAAAATTGTCTATCTGAGAGTATTTTATTCTACACTAGCTTATTTGTCAATTATTCGTAGCAATAACTATTCAAGGATTCACTTATTTCACAGATTATACCTATTCATCTTCTGTGTCGCTACCTAACTCTTGAGCCACTGCTCCGTAGCTTTTGAGGTATCCATACTCTTTTAATTCTCTTTCCTGGTCCGCTTTCATGGCATAATAAAAATCAACTTTTTCCTGCCATATCCTCTGGTAGTCTTCCTGGTTCCTATGATCTGGTATATTAAACTCACTACTTAAAATATGTCCAAAATACTCAGTGAATTTCTCAGCACCAGATAAGTTAAGATGAAGCCCTCCATCGAAAGTATCCTTATCATACTCTATACCTATCTCATCTTCAGCAAGCTCAAGGAAGTTAATATAAGTCAAATCATGTTCCTTAGCAAAGTCTACTATTTGCTGATCCCATTCTGGATACCAATATGGATAAACACTTGGTGATTTGATTAGGATCAACTCAATATTATTACTCTTGCAAAGCTTTGTCATCTTCTCTAGATAGTTATATGCATTATCTCCAAAGCTATAGTCTGCCATTACCCTACCCTTAGGAATATAACCTACCGGCTTTATGTCCACTCTCATTAAGTAGCCGTTATGGGATAACTTTTTCTTGTCAAATAAATACTTAAAATCTTCCCTCTTAATATCATTCCATCTTGAATGGTACCTAAGTAGGGGAAATATATAGGTTATTAAATCCTCATCATCCATCATTGAAGCCTTAATAGCCCCTATCTTTTGCTTAGATAACTTCATACCATCTAGGGTGAGCCTGTTATAGGCTTCCTTTTGAGGTTTATTATATTTCATAGCAAGTACATTAAAAACCACTGCCTTAGGCTTCTCATATTTTATGGTTTCCTCAAGTAAATAATAGGATTGCCATATAAGCTGCTGAGCACTACCCCTTATATAGCTTGTAATGCCGTATTTTTCCCATAGGGTAACAGGTGAGATATTAGAAAACACCTCACAATCACCTACAAATATTACGTCATGCTTTTTTTCTTCTTTATAATATTCCTCTACAAGATTCCCCTCAGGGATTTCCGACATATATTTAGGCATAAATAATTCCTGTAAAAAAAACATTACCACTAGCATAAGCAGGATTGCCATAATATTTATCAGAATCTTTTTCTTCTTCATTACCGGTTCCAGCCTTTCCAACCACATTCTGCAAAGTTTTATCTCTATACCTTTAGCTAACTTATATCTATTATCCCAATTTAAAACTGGCTATATATAAATTGGCTAGAATCATATCCTACCCCATATGCTCCAAAAATCAGTATAGAGATTATTAAAGCAAAATAAGCTAAATATCTTACTAGTAAAGGTTTTGTTAAAAGGATCTCTCTATACGACTTAGACCTAGAAGCAAGACTTACATACAAGATAATTAGTACAGCTATTATTAACACAAGATAATCCCATCTTGTAAGGCCTAGCCCTAAGAGACCACCATTAATCAGTTCATTCCAATTCCACTTTGTGAATACTGTTCCATACATCCTAAAGGTAGTGCTAACATTTCTGTAGCAATCTAAGGTACGTAAAAAACTCATAAGCCAAAATGTTCTAACTACCTGAAATAAACGATAGTAAAAGGCGTCTTGTACATTAAAACGTTTATGAAAGCTTTGGTAAAGAGGGATACATTCTTGAGAAACAAGTATTACTAAGCAATTTAATAACCCCCACACTACAAAATTCCATGCTGCACCATGCCATATACCAGTTGTAAACCAAACGATAATAGTTGCAAGATATACGGGAATTCTCTTGCCTATAGGATCACCAAATATCCTCCTACACTTTTTTGAGAGATTAAGCATCGACTTACTAACTGATATAGGAAAGAACATATAATCCTTAAACCAGGTTCCCAAGCTAATATGCCATCTTCTCCAGTATTCTGTAATTGATTTTGAGAAATAAGGACGCTGAAAATTCTCCTTTAGGCTTACTCCAAAAACTTCAGCTACTCCGATAGCTATATCTATTCCACCAGTAAAGTCCGCATATAATTGAATTGCATAGAAGAACATTCCAACAAGCACATATACGCCCTGGTAGTCATCAGGGCTTCTTATAATAGTATTTACAGCTACCAATAGCCTATCGGCTATAACTAGCTTTTTAAAAAATCCCCATAGGACTCTTTGAAGACCGAAAGATATTGCCCTAGTGTCAAATGAATGCTCAGCAAATAAGCTTTCCTTCAAATCATCAAAACGACTAATAGGTCCCTGTATTAATTGAGGAAAGAAGGAAATGAATAAGGCCAATTTAAATATATTCTTTTCATATGGATACTTATCCCTGTATACATCGATAATATAGCCCATGGTCTGAAAGGTATAAAAAGATATGCCAAGGGGCAATATAAAACCAAGAACAGGAATATTTTTATTTATTTTTAATAAATCAAATACCGAGTTTATGTTAGCAATAGTAAAATCAGAATATTTAAGTACAGCAAGAATACCAAAATTAAAAACCATACAGACCACTAGCCACATTCTTTGCTTTTTTTTAATTCCTGATTTATAAGCTTTTCTTTCTTCTCTTGAAAGCTCTCCCTTGTTTTGCTTTAAGTAGACTGATGAAGTAGAATGAAGTAATCCAATTTTTCGGCTTATAAAATAGGTTGATAAGGTGGTGACAAGTATATACACTAGATATCCTAAGCCAGCAAAGCTATAGAATACATAGCTTGCTAGAAGTAGTAATATCCATTGGTTTTTCTTCGGTATTAAATAATAAATTACAAACAATATGACTAGAAATAGTATAAACTCATACGATGTAAAATACATAAAGCCCCCTATTATTCATCCTCCAATAATCTTTCAATTAAGGCCTTGATAGCCTTGGCGGAATTAAAATTCTCCGGAATAATATCCTCTACTGGAATTGTAACATCAAATTCCTCACTAAGATCTGATATAAGTGTAACGATATCAAAGGAATCAATTATCTTATCATCGATAAGGGTATCGCAGGTTTCAAAATCAATCTCAGGGTGTAATCCTTCTAAAATCTCTAGTATTTGTTCCATGTTAAATTCTCCTATGTTCTATTTTTTCTATAAATATTTACTTATTATTTTAACGTCCATAATACTTTTCTTTTAATAACACTCGATTAATTTTTCCATTGGCTGTCAGTGGCATACTATCAAGCTGCTCAATCATATTTGGTACCATATATCTTGGAAGCTTCTTCTTTAAAAAGCTAGCCAGCTCTGCTTTAGTCATATCTCCAACATAGTATAGTACTATCTTTTTCCTGATATCATCAAAAATACAAGATGCTGACTTAATATCAGGATACATATTTGCCACTACCTCTATCTCACCTAGTTCAATACGATGTCCCATATGCTTTATCTGATTATCCTTTCTAGATACGAATATAAGCTCACCCTGGTCATTATATTTGCCCAAATCTCCTGTACGATATATGAGCTCTGGATAGGAATTATTTAAAGGATTTTGTACAAAAGCTTCATTGGTCCTTTTAAAATCTCCATAATAACCTAGGGTAAGTGAGCTTCCACGAATGCATATTTCACCTGCTTGTCCCTGGATTACTTGCTTGTCATCATCATCAAGAAGAATTATATCTGTATTTTTAAATGGTCTTCCTATTGGTATGACCTCATCCAATTCAAAATCCCTATTAACCTCGTAGTAACAAGACATACCTGTACATTCAGTCGGCCCATATAAATTTATAAATCTTGCATCAGGCAGATTCTTTCTCCACATATTAAACTGCTTTATTGGAAACACTTCACTACCAAAGGCTATGGTTGTTAGATACTCAGGTATAGCCTTTTCAAAGGTTCCAAAGGCTGAAATCATGGTTAGGGCTGATACTACCCAGCATATTGTATTTATTTTCTTTTCATTTAAAAACTCCACAAGCTTTAGTGGAAACATAAACAGGCTCTTTGGTATGATATATGTCGTAGCACCATATTTTAAAGTCGGATACAGCTCCTTAAGGCAGGCATCTACATATAAGGGTGTCTGATTACCGAATACTGTGTTTTCATTGATTTTTAGTACATCGGATAGGTTCTCTATATAATCTATGACAGACCTATGACAGGCTACAACTCCCTTTGGTATTCCAGTTGAGCCTGATGTAAATACTATATAGATGGGGTCAGTATCTATCTGCTTATCTCTAATCTTTCCTAATAATTGCTCATCTATACTAGACTTAACTAAATCATCATATAGATATACCTTACCCCCATAATCAAAGCTTTCTACTGACTGTATGGTTTCATTATCACATATCACTGCCTTGGGTTTTAGGCTCTGAAAAATAAGCTCTATTCTATGCCTAGGCATCTCATCATCTATGGGAACATAATAACAACCAGCATATATTGTGCCATAGAAGGAAATTATAGCTTCAGGATGCCTACCCATGAATACAACTATGGGCTCCTTATAATGTCCCTGTCTATAAAGAAAACTACCAATAGACCTTGAATTCTTATAAACCTCACTAAAACTAGCTTCCGAAGTTTCACTTGCATAAGCAATTTTATTGGCTAGCTTTCCTACAACATTTTCCAAGTATTCCAACACATTGTTTTGCATAGTCTTCATGCCTTCCTAATCTATGTATTTATATACTAACTTGTAATTAATACCTGATACTCTTTTTTTAAACAAGCACCTGAATTCAATACACTCCGCATGGCAAGAACCTCTAGGGCATCTATGAATCTTGATCCAATACTCTCATCACGCTTTATCATTGATAATTCAGTACATCCTAAAATAATTGTATCAGCTCCGCCTCTGATTAATTCATCCCTTACCTTATTGAAAAATTCCATATTAGCAGGCCTTCCAGCTTTTACATTATTATATATTAAGCTTGTAACAAGGTCTTGACTAGGCTTAGTCGGAATGATTGGACTAATACCATGTTTATTTAACTCCAACTGAAACAGTTCACCTGTTATCGTACCCTCAGTAGCCATTATACCAGCCTTCCTCACTCCATGGCTCTTTAAATATTGTACAGTCTCTCTTATAATATGGATAATAGGCACCCCTATATTACTAGCCAATTGATCATAAAAATAATGAGCTGTTATACAGGGAATTGCTATATAGGAGACTCCCAATCCTTCCAGAATCCTTCCAGCCTCAATCAGGTGAGGAAGCGGGCTATCAGCAGATTTATTTAGAATGTAATCCGTCCTATCCGGTATAGATGGTCTGCTGATAATATTAACATCAATATGACCTTGGTCAATACTGGCATCAGTCATTCGACTTATCAGTTCATAAAAATATGCAGTTGCTGCAGGACCTAAGCCTCCTATAACGCCTAAGCTCTTAGTCATATAAACTCCTTCCCTACAAATACAAAAGACATCCAAGCCTATTGGCCTCCTGACTATTCTTCAGGTGTTGCTGGATATAAAGATTTGTCAAAATTATAATAGTTGTTTCCACGCTTTTTTGTATAAGCCTCTACCTCTGCATCTGTAAGCATAAAGCTTTGCATCTTATCCTTATTTGGACAAGTATCAAAATGATACCATCCATCACCACAATTTATTAAGTTCCAAAAATGCTGAGTTCTTCCACCAACTCTTGTCACCAGCATATTATCTATACCTGCACGAGTTAGCAATGCCTCAGATACTGCATAGTAAGTAAAGCAATCTCCTACACCATTGACAATTCCTCTATAAGCTTCCTTCTTCCAGTCCGACTTATCAGATGTTCCAATATAGGATACATGCCCTTTAATCCATCTATATATCTCCCAGGCTATCTCTCTCTGGGTCATCCCATCTTTAGTAATCTCATTAAGAACCTTATCTACCTTTCCATATAGCTCCTCGTCTGAAACAGCAAATTGTTTTACTGTAATAGTTGCTTCCTTTTCTACATTATTTCCTGCCCTATCAACTGCTGAATAATATACCTTATAGCTACCAGCTTTATTAAGATTTACATTACTTGAATCCACCTTAAAGCTTACTTCCATATCCCTATTATCAAATACGCTTACGCCCTTCCTGTAAGAAATAGATTCTCCCACAAATACAGTTTTATCCTCTATTCCAGTAAAAACAGGGGGCTTAGTATCCTCCTTTACCGTAACCCTTGATATAATCTCAATTTTATTGCCATAGTAATCCTCAACAATTACATGAACATCCTGTTCACCTTCGGCTTCAAAAACAGGCTCACTGGCATAATATAGGTCCACAGGCGACAAATCCCTTATATCATCAACAAAATGTATAGGAGGAAGCTCATCTCCTACCCATACCTCTACATTTCTTGCTATTGCAGTAGGGGGTGTAGTATCTACTACATTTATATAGGAATCTAATATTCTTCCATCCACTTCAATTTGAATCCTGTATTCACCTGGTTTATTGATGTCAACTTCAGATAAGTCAGATAATATTCTTATATTGGCATCACTATTGTTTAGGAAATCCTCAGCTTTAACATCTAACTCTGTTCCTGCCTCCACCTGGATGGAATTCTTAATATCCACAATAGTTAGCTTTGAATCAATAATCTTAATGTTACTACCAGCGTCTTCAAGAATGACTTTAACATCCTTGTCTCCTGGCGTTATAAAATCCACTTCATTGGCAAAGGAAACCTTCACATCTGTAACATCTTTCACATTGCTAACAAAGTCTTCTGCCTCAAACCTATCTCCCTTAAAAGCAATAATATGAACAGGCTCAGCAGTTGGTGCTACACTATCTATAATCTCAAGGCTGGATGCATGAACTCGCTTATTTACTTTGATTTGTACTTCATAAATTCCTGGAGCATTCAAATTCAAGCTAGCCAAGTCAGTAACAAATCTACAACTTTTATTTTTATCAAGTAAAAAATCATTTGCGTCTACATATGGTGTACCAGCTTCTAATATAACCGCCTTTACTACCACGGGTCTCATCTCCATATAGGCTAATCCGGCAGTAAATATTAAAGCAAATATGCTAAATGCAATGATACATAACTGTATGACACGTTTTTTTCTTCTTATCCTTCTTCTCATAATGCCTCCAATACATTAAGCTTTACGATAAGGCTAGTTATTGCAAATGCTTATTATTACATAATAATCTCAAAAGAAGAAAATGTCAACAAATCCATGCCTGATTTTCCCTCTTTTACCCGTTATGCAGTCCTATCTCTATGCTATTACTCGTTTCTTAAAGCTGTCTCTAACATACTTTCAAAATAAAAAGGCCTAGCAAATGAAATTAATATATCTTTATATTATTAACTCTAATTTAAATTTTATAACCAAACGCTAGAGTGTGCATGCTTAGTGGAGTGTTTTTTATGTAATAGGACGAATTTATCTATTACATAAAAATATGACATAGTTCACCTTATCTCGCCAAAAGCATATTATATATTATCACAATATGTAAGTTAATAGCAGTATTTGTGAGGCTTGTTCCACCTACACTAATTATATAAAGGAGTTGAGAATTTATGAGTTGTTTCAATTGTGGCAATCGAGCTGATAATTTTTATAGAAGAGATGGTCGGTATGGCCAAAGAATAGACAGAAATAGAAATCGTCGCTTTGATTGTCAGTCCAGAAGATGTAGAGACGGACACGGCATAGGTAACCAGCCAGAAAGATGCTTTTTCCCACCATGTTTTAGAAGACCATACTAACTATAAGTCAATACCAGGTTTGATTCCTTAGTCTGGGAAAATAATACATGAATAAAGAGGCTGGAAAGCACTTTACTTTAACACTGTATAATGTTAAAATATTCTTGTGTGAGAAATCACTTATGGATGAAAGGAAGGAGTTCAAACGATGAGCAAAAACATCAGAACACCAGCTGTTGATCATTTATTTGAAGCGATTCTTAGCCTAAAGGATTCTGAGGAGTGCTATTTATTTTTTGAAGATATATGCACTGTAAATGAATTGCTATCCTTATCTCAAAGATTTGAGGTGGCAAGAATGCTTCGAAGTCAAAAAACTTATCTTGAAATAGCTGAAAAAACTGGTGCATCTACCGCAACCATTAGCCGAGTTAACCGTTCACTTAATTATGGAAATGATGGTTATGATATGGTATTCGCACGTATGAAAAAGTAAAACAAAAATTACAAATATTATTAAGCCCATATCAGATTCTGGTATGGGCTTATATTATTAATAATTAATTATTCATTTAATACCTATTATTCTTATATTTATTACTAAAATATTCTTTTACTGCTTTGCTCCACCCTTATTATTATTCTTATTATTACTCTTATTATTTTTCATGTTAGGATCCTTATTATCTTCCTTAATATCGCTATGGTTTTCCTTGCTCTTTGAAGACATATATGGTTTTAATGAATTATCTATAATCTGCTCAATAATATGCTTTCTCATATATACATCAAAACTCAGCATGCAAATAAATGAGAACATAGACAGAAAATCATGATCCTCCTTATCCTCTACAAAACCAAAGGATTCCTTAGCCTTTGCTATCTTACGAATCATATCCTTAGTTAAGGCATCTGTCTGTTCATTTTCAAGCCTAAATATCTCTTTATAGATTTCCTCAAGACCAATATCAGACTTGCCACCATAATATCTTTCTGTCAAAGGATTAAATATACTTTGTATGTCGCTAATGGATAATATGTTCTTAAAATAATATATAAATATAAGAAGTAACATATGCTCCTTGGTATACTTTTTCTTATTAGGCGGAGGCAGTAGTTCATTTTTAGTATAATTATTTATCATTGTCTTAGTAAGGAGCTTATCATCACTATACCTTTTGGATGATTTCAAATGCTTATCCATAAAGGTAGTAACCTGGTCCATATATAAATCTATATTTGGTATATCATCTGGCATGATATATCTTACTTTTTTTAAATTATCAATCAGACTAGAGATGTACTCCTCTTTTGATATATCCATTATACTCACCTCATATTAATTATATAGTATTCAATACTAGATGTCAAAGCAAAAATAATGATGTAAACTTGAATCTACCCCTTAGCCATGCTATACTATTTTCATGCTTTTATAATGATTTTAAGTTGAGTGTTTTTACTATATAAAGACAGGTAGGTATAATTATGAGTATATATGATACATTAAATCCCGAACAAAAACGGGCTGTACAGCATGATAAGGGACCCCTTTTAATTCTTGCTGGTGCAGGTTCAGGTAAAACCCGTGTTTTAACTCATCGTATAGCATATTTGATTGAACATAGAGACGTTAATCCCTGGAATATACTAGCTATAACATTTACCAATAAGGCGGCCAGAGAGATGAGGGAAAGGGTAGACCAGATAGTTGGCTATGGTTCAGAAAACATCTGGGTCAGTACCTTCCATTCTACCTGTGTTCGTTTTCTTAGACGATATATTGACCGACTAGGCTATAGTCGAAGCTTCACTATATATGATACAGACGATCAGAAAACCTTAATGCGTGAAGTATGCAAATACCTTGAAATTGATACTAAGCAAATATCGGAGAGAAGTATCATAAGTACTATATCTAAAGCAAAGGATGAGCTTATATCTCCAGAAGAATTTGAAAAAAGTGCTGGTGGAGACTATAAACAAAAAATACTTGCCAAAGCTTATAAGGAATATCAAAAGCGTCTTAAGTCAAGTAATGCCTTGGATTTTGATGATCTTATAGTTAAATCCGTTGAATTATTTAATAATGACAAGGAAGCCCTAACCTACTTTCAAAATAGGTTCCGTTATATAATGGTTGATGAATATCAGGATACCAATACTGCGCAATTTCATCTTATTCACCTTCTATCCTCAGGCATTAATGAGCATGGAGATAAAGAATACAATTTATGCGTTGTAGGTGACGATGACCAAAGTATATACAAATTCCGTGGTGCTAACATTCAAAACATTTTAAATTTTGAGAAATCATTCCCCAATACAAAGGTAATAAAGCTAGAGCAAAACTACCGTTCTACAAAAAACATCTTAGATGCTGCTAATGAGGTTATATCTAATAATGTGGGACGAAAGGATAAATCCCTTTGGACTGATAAGGATAAAGGGGACCCAATTATCTACACCCTCTTTGAATCAGATATCGAGGAGGCAGATTGTATCACAAGTGAGATAAAAAGAACTGTGGAAAATGATTCTGCCAGCTATAATGATTTTGCCATACTTTATAGGACTAATGCCCAATCCCGTATTTTTGAAGAAAAATTAATACTAAGAAATATTCCTTATAAGATTATAGGAGGCACCAATTTCTATGCCCGTAAAGAGATTAAGGATATTCTAGCTTATCTGAAAACAATTGATAACGGCCTAGATAACATAGCAGTAAAACGAATTATCAATGTTCCTCGCCGTGGAATTGGTCTAACCACCATAGACAGGGTAAATAACTACTCTCTTCTTAATGACATGAGTTTTTATGAAGCCCTAACCCGTGCCCAGCAAATTCCTGGCTTAGAAAGAACAGCTTCAAAAATAATGCCCTTTGTAAGCATGATAGAAGGTTTAAGGTCTAGATTAAATGATGACAATTATAATTTAATTGAACTTATTGATGATATACTTGAAGCTACAGGATATCTAAGAGAATTAGAAGCAGAAGCTACAGAGGAAGCCAAGGACAGAATAGCCAATATCGATGAATTAATCAATAAGCTTGTTAGCTATGTAGAAGGAGCAGAAGAATCTCCAAGCCTAAGTGGGTTCTTAGAAGAGGTGGCCTTGGTAGCAGATATAGATAATTTGGATGAAAGCACAGATAATATTGTACTTATGACGCTTCATAGTGCCAAGGGCTTAGAATTTCCATATGTCTATATATGTGGAATGGAGGATGGAATATTCCCAAGCTATATGTCCATCTATGCAGATAATCCTCAGGAAGAAATTGAAGAGGAAAGACGCCTTTGCTATGTAGGTATAACCAGAGCTATGAAATGCTTATCTCTTTCTGCAGCAAAACACCGCATGCTCCGTGGTGAAACACAATATAACAAGCCATCTAGATTCATCCATGAGATACCCAGATATCTAATGACTATGAATGTCCCTGAAAAAGAAATTAAAAACCCATTTTCAAATACATCTTCAGGCTTTTATCAGACTCAGAAGAACTATAAACCATTTATAACACCTGAGCCAAAGAATATTCCAGGAAGCAATATGGGAACATTAGATTATGGTGTTGGAGATACTGTTAAGCATATAAAGTTCGGAACTGGTAGGGTCACAGATATAATCATGGGCGGCAAGGATTATGAGGTCACAGTAGACTTTGCTAGATTTGGCACCAGAAAACTAATTGCCAGCTTTGCAAAATTAACAAGAATCGATTAATCCCTTAAGGGTGAATAAAAAAGATGCAGTTAAGAAATTATAATATATAGTAATTCCAGCAAGAATATGTTATACTATTTTTAGGAAGTTTTTAATAAAATAGCTATTAGCATAAATATTAATAGCCTAGAAAGGAAGTGCATACATGAGTAACAAATTCGATGAATTTTTAAACGCGATTAAGTTAGGAGAGATTATGAATAAGAAAGAGCCTATGAAGAAGAAACATCCAGTATTATGTGTACTTGCAATTATCGGTGCTATAGCAGCAGTTGCAGCGATTGCATATGCTGTATATAGGTATATGTGTCCTGATTACCTTGAAGACTTTGATGATGAGTTTGATGAGTATGAAGAAGATGATGAGGATGAGGTTCTTATAGAAGAAGCTGATGATAACATATCTGAGGAATAAATGATATTATAAGAGACTATTGCTAGATAGTATTCATATTTGGCAACAGTCTCTTTTAGTATGTTATTTTTTTTCAAGCACTTTTCTAGCATACTCTGTATTAATAATATCCTCATATGGTACTCTCTTTTCCAACTCTCCTGCTTCATCCAATATATCCTGTAGAAGAACAAAACTAGCTTCTTCAAATATGAGATTATCTTTCCAAGTATCCTGTTCGTAATACCTGGTAACTAGCAATTCAAGGGTCTTTATATCGGTTTCCTTAAACTGAGGAGCAATGGTTTTTGCAATTTCTTCAGGCGTATGATTTTGTACAAACTCCATTCCCTTTTGAATAGCATTGGTAAACTTCAAAATCACATCAGGGTTCTTTTCAATATAGGTCTTACGTGCTGAAAAAGCAGTATACGGTACCTTACCACTTTCTACTCCTAAAGATGCCACTACCTTACCTACACTTTCTAGTTCTAAAGATGTAGCTGCCGGCTCAAATTCTATAGTATAATCTCCCTGTCCAGATGCAAAGGCTTGTGAAGTTAATCCAAAATCAATATTCTGGATAATATTAAGGTCCTTCCTCGGATCAATTCCCTGCTTCTTCAGGATATACTCAAATACCATCTGGGGCATTCCGCCCTTTCTTCCACCAATTATGGTTTTTCCCTTCACATTAGTCCATGAGAACTCTTCATTAACATCTCTGGATACAAGAAAATTACCAGCTCTTTGTGTCAGCTGGGCAAAGTTTATTACATAATCCTCTGCACCTTGATTATACACATAGATAGATGCCTCAGAGCCCATAAATCCAATTTCACATTCTCCAGATATTAGAGCTGTCATAGTCTTATCCGCACCTAATCCGTTCACCAGATTAACCTTTAATCCTTCGTCTTTAAAATACCCTTCCTCAAAGGCCACATACATAGGGGCATAGAATACCGAGTGTGCAACCTCATTGAGAGTGATTTCTATCATGTCATTCTTTCCTTTACAGCCGGCAAATAAGCTGGCTGTCATTGCAATTAATGTAAGTACACAGATGAACTTCCGTTTCATCGAATCCCCCTGGAAAATAATATTACTCTTACTAGTATATGGT
>FZPS01000048.1_pt634 | contig 13124 bp, 8 predicted proteins | sample 1817821 | NCBI WGS metagenome assembly FZPS01 (sample SAMEA104158645, study PRJEB21678) | metagenome | place: Germany | collected 2015-04-21 | reverse complement strand
GCGTTAAGACAGAGGATGACTAACAAATAAGCATGTAGATAAAGATATATATTTATTAGGACACATTAAGGCACACTAAGACACATTAATACACATTAAGACATATCAAGATATTTAGATAGTGAACAGCATTGGACTGTATTAAATTTTCGGCAATGGGTGAGACGGATGTCTGAGAAAAACAACAAATACCATATGGATAAGGGATTTGATGAAGGACTAAATTCTCTTGATGCTTTTGGTAGTGATTTTTTTGACACAGTGAGCTCAGAGACTGTGTCGGTCGATTCATCAGAGCTTCTAATCGATGAGATACTCAGAGAGTTCGGTTCTCAGGAGAGCAGACACAGCCAACAAATCGACTCTATCGATGATGAGGTTGCCAATATACTAAAGTCTGTTCGGCTGAGTTTAGAAGAGGAGATGGCCGAAACTTCTGAAGGTGTATTAGACGACGTCGAGAGTATATCGGAGACTCCTGTCCACAGAGATAGTGGAAAGGGGTCCGAACCGTTTGTAGAGAAAATTGCCGTCAATGAAGCATTGCAGCCACCTGCGGACGACGGCGAAACTTTGGAAAATAGTGCACCTGCACAGAAGGTAAAGGTAATCTCGGAGGGTGACAGTAGTCCCATATTCGGGGATGATTTCGCAAAGTACTTCGGCCCAAACGCAGGACTAGCCGCAGAGATAGAGATATTCGAACATGAGGACGAGATTCATGACGATGGCGGTAAAAGTCGGACGCTGTTCAGAAGAAGGCGTAAAGAGAAGAAAAATAAACACTCCCTTGATGAAGGAGTGGAATACATAAACTCAGACACCATCGATGCGAATACGTCAAAAATGGATACCATCGTTCCCGATCTTGATGCAACTTCCCCCGATTTCGATGCAACCGGAGATGAGTCACCAAGTGTTGGCACAAGGAGAAAACGCTGGCGAAGAAGTAGAGTAGCCGAACAAGACGAAGTCTCCGATGGAGAGTTAGATCCAGATTTCGGGACTGAAGATTTTGAAGAGATTTCCGATATAGATCCTGAAGAAGCAGCAAAGGCCATTATTGAAGATATGGGACTAATCAGGGTAAAGCTGTTTTTTGGTGCTATTCTCTGTGCAGTACTGCTTTACTTGAATATCGCCCCGAGAGCAGGCCTTTTCCTACCGAAATCGCTCTCATATGTGTCAAACCCGGGTGTATATCTTTTTATATGTGCATGCCTCCTTATATTCATAATGATTATGTGCATAAAAACTGTTGCAATAGGTATAAGAGACTTCCTACTCCTCAAACCTAACATGGAGTCAGTTGTGGCGCTTTCTTGTGTGTTATCAATTGCCCATACAATAAGCATTTTACTCATGCCACAATGGGAGGGCTATTACCCATATACTGCTGTCAGTGCAACATCATTGATGTTTGCGGAGTACGCACGGTATAAGTCGCAGACAGCACGCGTTAGGACCTATAAGGCGGTTTCGGCGATGTCGCGGCCATACCTTGTGTCCTGTGAGAACAGTATCTATTCGGGACAGGATGCCGCTGTTAAGTACAGAGTAGCGGAACCTCTCTACTTTGTTCACCAGACCGAGAGGAAGGACATGGCGACCAAGGTGTGGACGTATGCGGCACCGTTAGTAATAGTGCTTTCTATTGTGTGTGCAGCCGTATCTTCGATTGGTAAAGGTCAATCACATCGTTTTATATGGGCATTATCTGCGATGATGACAGTAGCCGCACCATTTTCTATATGTCTATCGTACAGCCTCCCTTTCTCTAAAACCGCAAGGTCTTTAGGATTGATGGGGCATGCGGTTGCTGGATGGAGCGCTGCCGAAGAGATGTCATCCATTGACAGCGTAATAATATCAGATACCGATCTATTTCCGCCGGGAAGCATAGTACTAAACGGACTAAAAATATATGGTGGTTACGCAGTAGATAAAGTTATATCATACTCAGCCAGTCTTATTGCGGCATCTCACTCAGGTGCAACAAAACCTTTCCTTGATTTACTACATGACCAGGCCGCAACTCAGCATAAGGTAATTGGTTTCCAATACTACGAGAACGGGGGTATCGGCGGTGAAATCGGAGGGGAGAGCGTCATAGCCGGTAACGCCACCTTCATGTTAAGGACGGGTATTCGGATACCTAGGGATGTAAGTGTTAAGAACGCCATATACATAGCTATAAACCATGAACTGGCAGGAATATTTGCAGTTAACTATAATGCTAATACTGGGATAAAAAAGGCCCTGAACATGCTCATAAAAAATGGACTGAACCCAGTCCTTGCAATCCGAGATTTCAATATTACACCTGCAATGTTAGAATCAAAGTTTAACATTTCGTCTGACATAGCGGATTATCCCCCGATTGAGGATCGTCTGTCACTTTCCAATCCCGACCGTATTTACACTTCAAAGCCTCTTGCGGCGATTGGAAGAGAAGGCCTCACACATTATGCGGAGAGCATCGTGCTTGCTAGAAACCTAAAGAGAGCAACTCGGATTAGTATTGGTATTACACTTGCGAGTATCATTATAGGCATGCTGCTAATGTTTTATCTGTTGTACTCCCATTCGCCTGTACAGGCATCGCCGTTTAACCTGCTGCTGTACATGGCATTCTGGTTAATTCCCAACCTGATTGCGGCTAGATGGGCCAAAATGTAGTCAGAGAATGTACTTCAGCAGTGCCAAAACTGCGAGATGCGCAGGATAGTATACGTAAAAGAAATATCTGGGGCCCTCTCCCTTCTTGCCGTTATAGAGCGATAGAAGGGGGAGGGCTCCAGTTGTTGCAGCTTCAATAAGAAAAGTAAAGTCTCTACTCGCGATGGCAGTCAGGGCGTACGAGAAAAGCTGCACAAATACAGTAACTATAAATGCCACAGCCTGACGTTTGAAATTATTGCGAAATCTATAGAATACAAGCACATACAAAACGCCAAAGACGGCCCAGTCACAGAATAGGGAGAGGTATAGAAGAGAAAGACCAAGTAGTAATCTTAGGTGCCTCTGGAGCTGGCTCTGTTCAATCGAGATAATTAAAACTGCTATTGCCAAGGTAAACATTATATTAAGGTTTGTCGATTTGAACGTGACCATAAATGGAACTTGTGATATTGAAGCAAAGATTAGTAACCTTAGCAAATACCTCTTGACGCTCCGTGTGTATTTGTATCCTTCAGCAACAAAAAACGCCATTATGGGCATTGTAAGTCTTCCAATCAGACGCATCCAGAGCTCCGTTGGAAAAAAGACAGCTGCTATGTGATCAACTGTCATTGCAGCGATAGCTATAATCTTAAGAGAGAATCCGTCCAGCTTTTGCTTCATATGCGCACCTTCAAAAATCAGAGAGATATGTCTCCTAAATAATAACTATTATTACATCAGAAAGCAATACCCTATATAACTATCGGAACCCAGCTGTGGCTCTTTACTTTGGGGTATTCCTGTTAAGCGTATTATGCGCAGTTTCAAACTCGTCTACTGTCAGTATTTCTGCAAGTTCAAACAATGCTGAATCAAAACTGCTGCCCACAACGACCTCTTCCGCCTTTAGTGTGCGCGCCTTTTTTATCGGGAGAGATATCGTAACATCAGTCCCATCATTGACCTTGCTTGCCAATGCTGCGTTTCCTCCATGTAGGAGAGCTATCCTACGGACGACTGCGAGTCCGAGGCCAAAACCGCCTGAGAGTCTTGGAATTTTATGTGTCCTGTAGGTCCGAAAGATATCTGATATTTCCGATTGACTGATTCCGCAGCCGTTGTCTGAAACTCTGAGAAAGCATTGGTCGGCAGAGAAACGCAAACTCACATAGATCCTATTTCCTTCTCTGGTATATTTTGCTGAGTTGCATATCAAGTTCATTACTGCTCGTCTGATTAGTTGGCAATCGGCCATTATTATGCAGGAGCTCTGTTTCGTATGAAACTCAATCGGAATCCCAACAATATCAAGTATAGTCCGGGCTGAAGAGACGATCTCATTACAGAGTGATACTATGTCTGTGTTCATAAAAAACATCATGGGAGCCTGACTTCCAAGACGAACAAAATCTGAGAGGTTACTAATCAGACGAATCATCTGGTAACCGCATTTTGTAACGTAAGGCGCATTTTTTCTATTCGAGAAAAGCAGGGGAGCGATTTGCTTACGCACCTCTGTTGAAAAACCAAGGAGAGAGGAGGAGGAAAAGTCTATATCGATTTCTTCATCCCCGTCTCGCAGTGGTGTAAAAATATATAGTGTTGGAACGCCTCCGTATGCATTAAGAATACAGTTTACCCCGAAAAAACAACAGTCTGCAAGCGAGAAGCACTCATGTAGATTGTGTGGTTCAATGCTTAACTCGGACGCTTTACTGAAGATATCTTCACCAATAATATCATATATCAGCTCCCCCTGAACATTTGTTCCGATTATCTCTATAGCTGATCTATTTGCATATATTATTCGATTATTTTCGGTTGCGAGGACGAAATTGCTAGAAGTATTGTATCCTTCGAGAAGGTGTCTGTAATCAATGTTTTGCATAGATCCTCCGAAGCTTAAGAAAACCTGTATGTCTTCTTTTGTTTTTCTACTATAGTATATTCAGCTATGTGAAAAGCAACCGAGGCACTGTGCACAGACAAAGTGAACTTACAATACAAATCATATAAAAAGGATACCAAAAAGGGTGAAAATCTCGGTAGTTTAACAAAAGTTTAACAATCTAGTAAAATATACTTGTTTCCAAATCTACAGTGGTATATAATAACTGTGAGACATTTTGAACAAATGCAACTATCGATAAATCAATAAACAGGAGGAATCTTTGACTATGAGTATCAAGGTTGGAATTAATGGATTTGGCCGTATCGGTCGTCTGGTTTTCCGTGCTGGTCTGAAAAATCCAAACGTTGAGTTTGTTGGGATAAACGATCCCTTCATTAGCCCTGACTACATGGCATATATGCTCAAGTATGACACTGTTCATGGCAGATTTGACGGAGAAGTCACATATACCGACGATTCGATTATCGTAAACGGTCATGAGGTTAAGGTCTATGCATGCAGAGAGCCTAAGGACATTCCTTGGGGCACAATCGGTGCAGAGTATATCGTTGAGTCCACTGGTGTTTTCCTTACTAAGGAAAAGGCAAACGGCCATATCGAAGCAGGCGCGAAGAAGGTTATAATGAGTGCTCCTTCTAAGGACGATACCCCAATGTTTGTTATGGGCGTCAATCATGACAAGTATACAAGCGACATGACCTTTGTCTCAAATGCATCCTGTACAACTAACTGTCTTGCACCTCTCGCTAAAGTAATCCACGAGAACTTTGGTATTAAAGACGGACTTATGACAACTGTACACGCAATCACCGCTACTCAGAAAACTGTTGACGGACCATCCGCTAAGGACTGGAGAGGTGGAAGAGCAGCATCGGCCAACATTATTCCATCCTCAACAGGCGCAGCAAAAGCAGTTGGTAAGGTTATACCCGATCTCAATGGCAAACTGACAGGTATGTCCATGCGCGTACCAACAGTCAACGTATCAGTAGTTGACCTGACTGTAAACCTCGAGAAACCCGCAAGCTACGACGAAATCTGTGCCGCTGTTAAGAAGGCTTCAGAAGGCGAACTGGCTGGCATTCTCGGTTACACCGAGGACATGGTTGTCTCCTCCGACTTTATCGGTGAGACCCTGACAAGTGTCTTTGATGCAAAGGCAGGCATCGCACTTACAGACACATTTGTAAAACTTGTTGCATGGTATGACAACGAAATGGGTTACTCCAACAAAGTTGTTGATCTCATCTGCCACATGGCTTCAGTTGACAACAAGTAAGCTAAATAGAATATCTTACAAACAAAAAGCTCCGGAAATCCGGAGCTTTAGTTTTGTCAAAATGTAAATAGGCATAGAAAGACTAAAAGCCGCATTTTGCAAAGTTCTACTTTGCAGAAGGCGGCTGTTCTTAGAAATAAGTCATGTTAAATCTAAAGATAGTAGCTAAACCAGGCTCAGTGAAAGAGTTAAGAGAATAAAGCCGATAGCGATCCATGTGGTCGCCTTTGCAAGTCGTGCATCCCATGTCTTTGCTTTATTTTTACTCATGAAGGTATCTGCAGCGCCTGAAATCGCACCTGAAAGTCCGGAACGCTTTCCAGATTGGAAAAGTACTGTGGCAATGAGTCCAGCAGCAGCAAGAAGCTGTAAGACAGTCAGCATTGTTTTTAACAAGATTACACCCCCAACGGACAACGCTTTACAGCGATTATTATTCATAGTTCAGCAACATACGGTATCATATCATAAAAGGGAATGGAATTCAATAATTATTTACCTTTTAGCTTGCCGGAAGCAGCCAATTTGAGATATGCGGTAATAAATCCGTCAATATCTCCGTCCATAACAGCGTTGATGTTACCAGTCTCGAAGTCTGTACGGTGGTCTTTTGCCATTGTGTATGGCATAAAGACATATGAGCGTATCTGGCTACCCCATTCAATCGACTTCTGTACACCTTTGATATCGTCAATTTTCTCAAGATGCTCCCGTTCTTTGATTTCCACTAACTTTGAACGAAGCATCATCATTGCTACTTCACGGTTCTGGTGCTGGCTGCGCTCATTCTGACAGGATACTACGATCCCTGTTGGAAGGTGCGTGATCCTGACAGCAGACTCAGTTTTATTAACGTGCTGTCCGCCAGCACCACTGGAGCGGTAAGTGTCAACCCTAAGGTCTTCATCACGGATTTCAACGTCCACATCATCTGTAATCTCAGGCATGATCTCTATAGCGGCGAAGGAAGTGTGACGGCGCCCGGAGGAGTCAAACGGAGAGATGCGTACGAGGCGATGCACTCCCATTTCACCCTTTAGGTATCCGAATGCGTTATGGCCCTCAATCGACATAACAGCACTCTTCAGACCAGCCTCATCGCCATCCAGGTAGTCAAGTACCTTAACAGTGAAACCGCGGCGCTCAGCCCAGCGGGAATACATACGAAACAGCATTTGAGCCCAATCCTGCGCCTCGGTACCGCCGGCACCTGCATGTATGGATATAATGGCATTGTTGGAGTCGTACTCGCCGCTGAGAAGCGTCTGCAGCGTAGCTTCTTCAAGCATATTCTCCAGATTTGAGTACTCCTCCTCCAGATCTGAAAGGAGGCTTGCGTCCTCCTCTTCGGTTGCCAGTTCATAAATTGTCACAACGTCGTCATATGCTGATTTCAAGTTGTCGTAAATTGAAAGTTTGTCCTTTAGCACTTTTAGTCGTTTGGAAACCTTCTGGGAGTTCTCTAAATCGCTCCAAAAATCCGCTGTTGCGGACTGTAACTCGAGTTCTTCCACCTCAGCCCGCGTTGACGCAAGGTTTAATGCGCTCTGGAGGTCTTCTATTCTAGGCAAAATCGCCTTTATCTTTTGATTATACTCTTCGAATTCAATGATCATATTTACCCCAATCTTATCTTTTCCAATTAGACATAACCAAGATCAATAATAACTTTTCACATAAAACATACATTTATTATACCTGCAAAATGCTTATCTGTCCATATCGCGTGTTTGTATTTGTGCTATAATAATGATATAATGAGTTTGTTTATATACACCAAATTTTGATTTTTAGAACCTCGGAGGTGCATATGGGGTTATTTCAGAAAATATTCGGCACATACAGCGAGAGAGAACTCAGAAAGATAAATCCGATAGTTGATCAAATTGAGGCACTATCTGAGGAGTACCGCAATATGTCGGAGGACGAGCTAAAGGGTATGACAGCAAAGCTGAAGGCGCGCCTTGCCAACGGTGAGTCAACCGACGACATCCTTGTCGAGGCATTTGCCACAGCAAGAGAAGCGTCATACCGTGTTCTTGGCATGTACCCTTTCCGCGTTCAACTTATCGGTGGAATCGTGCTGCATCAGGGTAGAATTGCTGAGATGAAGACAGGTGAAGGTAAAACACTTGTTGCCGTACTGCCTGCGTATCTGAATGGTCTTACAGGCAGAGGTGTGCACATTGTTACTGTTAACGACTATCTGGCGCGGTACCACAGTGAATGGATGGGCAAGGTTTATAGGTATCTTGGCCTGTCAGTAGGGCTTATTGTTCATGGTATTAGCCAGGAAGATAGAAAGAAGTCTTATGCCGCGGACGTAACTTACGGGACTAACAATGAGTTTGGATTCGACTACCTCCGGGACAACATGGCCATCTACAAGGAGCAGTTGGCACAGCGCGGGCATGTATTTGCCATTGTCGACGAGGTCGACTCAATACTGATCGATGAGGCCCGAACACCGCTTATTATTTCAGGGCAGGGTGACAAGTCCACCGAGCTCTATGAATTAGCTGACAACTTTGCATCTAGGCTGACCGCAACAAGGGTAAAGGAGCTCGACGACAAAAGCGACAATGAGGAGATCGACGGTGACTATGTCGTCGACGAGAAGGCAAAGACTGTTACTCTAACTGCAAGAGGAATTGAAAAGGCAGAGAGAGCGTTTAATATTGAAAACCTATCCGATCCCGAGAACTCGACAATTGCGCACCATATCAATCAGGCGATAAGGGCATACGGACTCATGAAGCGGGACGTAGACTATGTTGTCAAGGACGGGGAAGTAATTATCATCGATGAGTTTACCGGTCGCATGATGTTTGGCCGGCGCTATTCGGAAGGACTACATCAGGCTATCGAGGCAAAAGAGAAAGTAAAGGTTGAGCGGGAGTCTAAAACGCTTGCTACTATTACATTCCAGAACTACTTCAGACTCTATGAGAAGCTCTCCGGTATGACTGGAACTGCTCTGACGGAGAGGGAAGAGTTTGAAGAAATATATAAATTGGACGTAATTGAAATACCGACAAACCGTCCTATGATACGTGTTGACCATCCTGATGCAGTGTACAAGACTATAGCAGGTAAGGACAGAGCAATACTTGAGCAGATCCGCAGATGCCACGAGAAAGGCCAGCCTGTACTTGTGGGCACTGTTTCAATTGAGAAAAGTGAAGAGATCTCGTCCATGCTTAGGAAGAACGGCATACAGCATAATGTGCTGAATGCAAAGCATCATGACAGGGAAGCAGAAATTGTCGCTCAGGCCGGTAAGCTCGGAGCAGTTACAATTGCTACGAACATGGCTGGCCGGGGAACTGACATTATGCTCGGCGGTAATGCCGAGTTTATGGCACGCCGAGAGTTGCGCAGGCTTGGCTATTCGGATGAGCTCATCGCAGAGGCTGATGGCCACAGTATTACCGATGACGAGAGCATTATTGAAGTGAGGAACAAGTTCAATGGACTTGTGGATCATTACAAGCTATCGATAAAGGAAGAGGCAAAGAAAGTCATTGAGGCTGGTGGGCTCTTTGTAATAGGCACCGAAAGGCATGAGAGCAGGCGTATCGACAACCAGCTGAGAGGTCGTTCAGGAAGACAGGGTGACCCGGGAGAAAGTCGCTTCTATATATCCCTCGAGGACGATCTGATGCGGCTGTTCGGCTCTGACAGAATCTTTGCAATGATGGATTCACTGGGTCTCGATGAAGATACACCGATTGATCAAAAGGTGTTGTCAAATGCTATCGAGTCTGCTCAGAAGAGAATTGAGAGCCGTCACTACCAGATGCGAAAGAACGTGTTAGAATACGACGACGTGATGAACCAACAGCGTGAAATCATCTATGGCCAGCGTAAACAGGTGCTCGATGGTGAAGACCTGAAAGCATCAATAATGTCAATGCTCGAGGAGACCATTTCAAATGCTGTGGATATAGTAGCAGGTGAGCAAAGGACTATTACCCGGGCAATGGTTAGGGAGATTTCACTCCAGTTTGAACAGGTGTTTCTCCAAAGGGGCGAACTCTCCTATGGCGATATTGACCTTGACAGGATGTCAGCTGACGACCTGAAAAGTGATCTCCTTAGGCGCGCAACTGCGTTTTATGAGGCAAAAGAGCAAGAGCTTACATCCCCTGTTATGCGTGAGATCGAGCGGTATGTGCTTTTGAAAATGGTTGATCAGAAGTGGATGGACCACATCGATGCAATGCATGAGCTTCGCCGCGGGATCGGGCTGCGTGCGTACGGTCAGCATGATCCTAAGCTTGAATACAAGCGCGAAGGCTTCGAAATGTTCGAAGAGATGGTCAACTCCATACGTGAAGATACTGTCAGACTTGTCTTTGCTGCGAGGGTGCAGGGCCAGGCACCGAAGCGGGAGCAGGTAGCAACACCGCTAAATGCAATCCATGGCGAAGACGTACCCGCAAGGAAGACAACGCCGGTTCGAAAAAAGAAGATTGGCCGCAACGAACCCTGTCCCTGTGGAAGCGGAAAGAAGTACAAGAGATGCTGTGGCTTTAACACAGCTTCGACAGCCGACGATGAATAGGATAAGTAGAGGGAGTTCTTTTCGGTTTGGACCCAGCGGGAACAACATGTATATTGTCTCAGAACAGTTTAGTGATTTACAAGGTATCCGACACGGTTTCACAACAAGAAACGGCGGTGTGAGTGAGGGATATTTCGAGTCACTTAATATTGGCATAAGGCGCGGGGATTTGAGAGAACATGTAGAAGAGAACTACCGGATCTTGGCTGGGAGTATTGGCTTTGAATATAACAATATTGCACTTACCTCACAGGTACATGGAAAGACAGTTCGCGTTGTCAAAAAAGGCGGAAGTATTTTCACACCTGTAGAGGACCCCTGTGATGCACTAATCACAGACGTATCCGGCATAGCACTTTTTGTGTTTACTGCTGACTGTGTACCGATCCTGCTATATGATCAGGTTGCCGGGTGCATTGGGGCTGTTCACGCAGGATGGAGAGGGACGGCTAACGGGGTTCTGCGAGAAGCTGTTGAGATGATGGTAAGAGAGTACGGGGCTAAACCTGAAAATATCTATGCGGCGATTGGACCTTCAATAGGAAGATGCTGCTTCGAAGTTGATTATGAGGTATATAACAGATTAAGCAGTGTCTATCCAAGTATTGATCTTGTAACAGATGTTAAAGGTGAAAAATATTATCCGGACCTCAAGGAACTAAACAAAACGATGCTTTTGAAATGTGGATTGGCAGAGGACAGAATTTCAACTGTTGAACTCTGTACGAAGTGTGAAAACGATATGTTTTGGTCTCATAGGCGCGATGGAGAGAAGCGTGGGCTCCAAGGTGCCGTCATTGTTATGGAATAAAGAGGGTGATGGCGCTGTGAAAAGAAGACCTAGAGGGTTTATAGGGACCAAAGCTACTCTGCTTACACTTATCTTAACGACAATCATTTTCTTACTCTGTTCGTGTGAAACCGAAACACATGATGTGCACCCAATCCCATCCGACATCATTGATGAGACGCCTCCCCCCGAAATTGTAATCCCGTCTGGCGCTCCAACAATCAAAATATTCGGCCTTGCTTATGCGTCAACCGGCTCCCTAAACCCCATAACATGCAAGAGTAGATTAAATCTCTCTCTTATACCTTTGATGTATGAGGGACTTTTTGAGATAGATGAGCGGTTTGAGGCGATTCCGGTCCTCTGTGAAAGCTTTGAACAGTGGGAGAACTCATATATAATCCGCATAAAGAGTGGGATACATTTCAGTGACGGCACCGAGCTGAAAGCAAGAGACGTAAAGTACTCTTTGGATATGGCACGTAGCAGCAACTCAGTGTACACAAACAGAATAAAACATGTTTCTGGTATAACGACTTTGAGTGAAAGTGAGATCAGGATAGACCTGACAAAGAAGATAGGGAGGTTTGAACTGCTCCTTGATATTCCAATAGTCAAACAGGGTAGTGCAGATTTATCATCCCCTATCGGGACGGGGCCATACGTGTATGTTGAAGACGGAGAGGATTATTTTCTCCGTTCAAACCCAAACTGGTGGCGAGACTGGTCGAGGCCCTATTCCCGTATAGATTTGATTAATACTCCTGAAGCCGACCTGCTCATTAACTTTTTTGAGGCCGGAGTCATCACTATGGTTGGAAACGATTATACAGCTACAGATCCGGTTGTATTTGGCGGAGACTATGAGGAGTGGACTTTCACTACGAGTACAATGTACTATCTTGGTTTTAACGCAGCCAGCGGACCGATGCAGAATCCAAATCTAAGAAGAGCGATCGGATATGCCATTGATCGGGAGTATATCTGCGAGGCTGAGATGGTGAGGTATGCAGACCCTGCAACCCTTCCGATCAGTCCACAAAGCCGTCTTTACAACGAAAAGGTTGCCGATAAATACCGCTTTTCACTTGATATGATGGAAGAGCTCTTATATGAAGCCGGGTACAGCGAAGAAAAACCCCTTGAAGTCAACATTATCGTAAACTCTGAGAATGCCTTTAAGCTTGCCTGTTGTGAGAGGATAGCTGAGGACTTAAGGGCTATGGGCATAGTAGTGACCCTACAGAACTACAAGTGGGAGGACTATGTAGCAGCACTAAACAGAGGGAGCTTCGACATCTACCTCGCTGAAGTAAAGCTTCAGAGTGATTTTGATATGACTGAACTTATCTCAGCGAACGGGTCGCTAAACTTTGGGAAGTACTACTCAGAGAATATGGAAGAGCTACTAGCTCAGTATCTTGCTGCAGATTCTGACAGTGTAGAGGAGCTTGCACCGCTGTTTTACGGGTCTCTTGCAGAGGAGGCACCGATAGTCCCAATCCTGTTTAAACGAAATGCTGTTCTGGCAAGGCGTGGAGTTATTAGTACCATAACGCCGACACAGTCTAACATCTATTACGGCATGAAGAACTGAGTACGAATAGGTTTGTACACAACTTTTATTTTCAAGTTGACAAATCAGTCAAAAATGATTAGAATATAGTGCGTTGACGTTTATTAGGAATGTCAAAACTTAATATGCGCTTGTAGCTCAGCAGGATAGAGCGGCCGCCTCCTAAGCGGCAGGTCGGAGGTTCGACTCCTCTCAAGCGTGCCATTAAGTCCACTTCATGATGATTTCTTGTCTGAAACGGACTTTTTGCGTTATAGCTTTATTATATAAAACAAAGACCAACTACATTTATTTCTTTATAACTGCTCAATGCTATACATATGGTTTATCAAGAGG
>FZPS01000094.1_pt586 | contig 13128 bp, 11 predicted proteins | sample 1817821 | NCBI WGS metagenome assembly FZPS01 (sample SAMEA104158645, study PRJEB21678) | metagenome | place: Germany | collected 2015-04-21 | reverse complement strand
CGCCCATTTTCGATCGCGGTAGACCCCCTGGAAAGTTCTCACAGGGAACACATCTTAAAACTAAACGAAAAATAGGCAGAATGAGCATTTTGGCTCAAAAAAAGAAGGATAAAGTAAATTAATTCACAAGTGAATAGCAAATACCCCTGAAAAGGGTTTCGTGTGCATGGGCGAGGAAATGGAGGAGCAAATGTGTTGTGCGCGCATGAACGCTAGGAACATTGTGTGGTCAGGGTCTATGGCGTTGCGAACTGTAGGAACCTATAGCAAGGGCGGGGACGCAACTGTGCGTGGACTCAAAAAGGGCGCGACTCAAAAGTCGCTTCTATTTGCGGCTCAGTGGGAGGGATTATTATGAGAAAGAGTGTCAAAAGGGTGAAGAAGAACATCAGGAAGATCCCGGACCACATTCGTCAGAAGTTGAGTGCTATCAACCAAGAAGAAATCGTTGCATGTTGTTCCTTGAAAGCCGATACAGATGCTATCATGGCCGGAGAGTTCAGCCATCTGGGAATCAGTTTTGACGGGATTCAGCTCTCGTACCCTGAAGAACACCTTCCCCTTCCGTCTCAGGGTAGGTTTAGTCGTTGGAACGTCTATGGGCGAGAAGTAAAAAGGAAGGATCTGCCCAAGGAACCTTTCAACATCTATGTAGATGTTCCCAATTGGGGTGACTACTCGAAGGGTACGCACACAATCGTATGGGAGCGTGAAAGGTACCCCATCGATTACTATCCGCCGAGATTCATTGCACTGCGCTTTGAGCTACTCAACCCGAACACAGACGATGAGACGTTTTGGTTTCGAGTAACTGCTACCGAAGTATTGTCTAAGAGCTCTGCGGAATTTGAAGAGAGGTTGTTCTTCTGTTTCAATCTCCTTCAAGAGAACGTTGGGGGGTTCGATGTAGCGCCATCAGGTTTGAGTAAAGAACAGTACGTAAGGATGTATTGGGTGGACTGGGAAATACTGCCTGTAGGAAATCGAGATCTGATAGTGAACAGACTATCTGCAGGGCAAAGGGAGCCTGTCACAACACGACACGTTATCGCAGAGAGATATGACTTCTTCATGAGTCTGGGTGCCAAGGAGATAGTCTTTGGGACGAGTGGATTTGCCAGGTACTTCGGTGCAAGGATCGAAGACGACCTTGTTGTCTTCGAGAACCTGCGGTACGGAAACGCGATTTATATCATGTACGAAGACTGGAGGACCCTTTCAAAGAGAAGCCGTACAGAGCTGTTAACTGGACGATTGGGAAGTGATTTCGACCGAGTTACGCATTCTGGGGCATGGCAGAACAAGGTGAGAAGGATTGTCCATGACCGACAACGGCGCACCGGTTGACCAAGCTTCCCCTATGATCTAGATACAACCAACGGAAGGGATGAGATTTCCAGTTTGAGATATGGGGAGACCATATGGTCATAATAGCATAGTTGGAACGGCAGCGAATCAGGGAAGATGGCATGAACTAACGAGGTTCTCTTTGGCATCCGATTCGGATTCTTCTCAGACAGGCCTGATGCGCTGTGGTGTCAATTTCGGCAGATGCCACCAGAGTCGTGAAGTGGTTGATTTAGTAAGAGAGCCCAAAGCGTTAGCCCATTGGGCTCTCAAAGGCTTTTGGATGTACACATGACAAAACTTGTCTGGATCGAGAGGTCTACGTGATTGTCCATGAGAGCACTGGGTGCAAAAACCCTTGGCGCACACCCATGGGCAGCCTCCGGCACTGTTTCACCGTTGATACCTAACTTGACCATCGCCACTTCCCTAAGTCGGAAGGTCCGATCCACTCACTTCGTGCGTCAGCGTTTTCACGGTACGAGTAGACGGGGAATCCTCATACGGGCCTTGGAAGTCTTTTACGTAGTGGGTTCGGAAAAAAGGATCTGGGTTCTATTCTGTACTAGAAAGCCCCGGGCTGCACCTAAGATGCCCGCTTGTTCCTGAAGTTCAGAAATGACAATTTCAGGAGGGTAGGGGGTGAGGTTATTCACCACGGTTTCAATGGGGCGCCTCAAAAGTTCGCCAGCTAGTGTAATTCCTCCACTCAGGACCACTGTCTCAAGGTCAAGTAAAGAGGCCAGGTTAGCTACGGCTATCCCTAGCATTCGAGTTGTTTCTTCCACAACCTTTTGGGCGATGCCGTCCTGCTCACGGGCGGCATCGAACACTGTTTTCGCCGTAATCGGTTTGTGCCGTAGAATGGAATTGGCATTGGGATAGCGGGCCAAATATGCCTCTGCTCTAGCTGCGATGCCTGCGCCCGCGGCAAAGGACTCCAAGGGACCATAGCCATCGGGTCTTTTAATTGGGAAGGCATCACTTAAGAGCCAATACCCGATCTCACCTGCGGCCCCGTGTTTACCTAGGTACACTTCCTTACCAAGAAGCAGACCGATGCCTATGCCGTGCCCTATGGTGATGCAAGCTCCGTGGTTTACTCCCCGCAAACCGCCTTTCCAAGCTTCGCCCAACACCTTGGCGTTGGCTTCATTATCGGCCCAAACGGGAAGATTTACTGCCTGCCTTACCCTTTCCACGATGTTCACATTATCCCAGCCCACGCCGGGGGAAAAGCTTGCTACTTTGCTCCGCGGGTCTACGACACTAGGAATCCCTAGGCCAACGCCGAGAATCTTCTCCCGTTTCAGCCCCGACTGGGTAATCAGTTCCTCAATCAAATCCACCAATCGTTCCAGAGGTGTCCCTGGACCGACGGTAGGCCAGCGCAATGTGTTGCAGATGTTTCCTCCCAGGTCGACCACTCCACCCAGCATTTTGGTGGAGCCCACGTCCACACCGACTACATACCCTGCTTTAGGGTTGAACGTGAGCAGGCGAGGTCTGCGGCCTCCAGTCGAGGGAGCCTTGCCGACTTCCAGGATCAGACCTTTTTTCAAAAGTTCCGAGATGATCACTGATACAGCTGGGGGACTCAATCTGGTTTCCTTAGCTATCTCTGCGCGGGAGATCGTACCCCTTTTTTCAATTATGGCCAAAACCATGGCCGCATTAAGCTCTTTTATCAGTTGGGAGTCACCTTTGACATAGCGATCGTTCATGTTTCCATCACCCTTCGCAGCTCGGCTTGAAGCTTTGCTTTGGCCTGTTGCTCCCTGGCGATAAGCTGTTCAAGTTTTTGTTGGAACTCTTTTTGCCCCCGTTTGTACTTTTCCAAACTCTTTTCTAGAACTGAGGGTGCAGGTCCTCCCGGGCAATTCCTAATCTTTACAAAATTATCGGGGGTGAGCATTACCCGGAGCTCAGCGTCGGTAAGCAGCGCCTGTTTGCCCGTTATCTGCTGGAAAAAGCCTTGGAATGACTGATAGTCCATGGCGCCGAGCCCCTTCTGAGCCGAGAGTAAATCCCTTACCAAGCGGCTCGCGATTTCGTGGGCTGCCCGGAAGCTTATTCCTTCCCTGCGCACCAAGGAATCGGCCAGCTCGGTGACGGTCACAAAACTCCTTTCCATGTTCTCCCGCACCCTGGTCTCATCTACCTTTAGTCCCGCCACAAACCCTGTGATCAGTTTCAAACAGCGTTTGGCTCTTTGGCAGGCTTCAATACCCACGATTTGGATGGGCTCTTCCGCATCATTCATATCCGTAAAAGGTGTATTGTGCATCGCGTTGATCATGGTGTCGCAGAGGCCCAGGACGATGGATGCTTGGATGCGGATGTGCTCTACTGCAACGGGGTTTCTTTTCTGGGGCATAATGGAGCTTATTTGCACGAAATCATCGGGAACATAGAGCTGGCCCACTTCAAAGGACGTCCAAAACCCCAGGTCCTGGGCAAACCGCCCCAGATTGATAAAGAGGATCTTCAGGGCACTATAGACTTCAAGGATATAGTCTACGGCAGCGATGCAGCCATAAGAGTTCTCCTGCGGCTGGGCAAATCCTAAGAGATCCGCCACCTGTGCTCGGTCCAAGGGAAAGCCCGAAGTGGTGATGGCTGCCGCTCCCATGCTGCACAAGTCTGTGGTGTTATAGGCATTAAGGAGCCTTCTCAGATCTCTATCCAAGATTTCAATTAATGCTCCTAAATAGTGGCCGAAGGTGGTGGGTTGGGCCGGTTGTCCGTGTGTGTAGGCGATAACTAGGGTTTCTTTATTATCCTCGGCCAAATATAGCAAGGTCTGGCGGAGCTCAAGCACATCGCCGATCACTGAACGCAGGTGCTGCTTGGTTTTCATCTTAAACAGAGTAATATTAATGTCGTTCCGGCTTCTTCCGGTGTGCAGTTTGCCTGCTATGTCAATACCGACTTTATCTATTAAGCGCCTTTCGATGTAGAAAAAGAGGTCTTCGCAGTCTTCACCATACTCCAGAGCCTCGGGTACAAGCTCTCTTTCGACTTCTTGGAGAGCGCATATAATCTGGCGTCCTTCTTCTTTGCTGATGATCTGGCGATCCATCAACATGACCGCATGGGCATAGTTTACGGCCATTAACTCTGCATAATAGTGAGTTTTAACTGCTTCGAAGTTTGGCTCGAGGACAGTCTCTTTGTAGATCGGCGAAGGGAATCGTTTCTGGTCTTTCATTGTGCAGCCTCCTCCAGGTTTAATAGGCGAAGGATGTTGCCGGCGAAAATGAGCTGGGCTTCCTCATCGGATATGCCCAGAAAGCGCACCGCTTTGTTCTGTTCTTTGAGATAATCGATAACAAAACCCCTGGGGAAGTGGGAAGAGTCGGTTCCGAACAAAATCCGATGGGGTCCAAAGGTTTGGTAAAACTTCTGGAAGGCCAGGTCCACTGTAAAGGGGTAGGGCATCCAGCGCATCCATTGGTTGGAACCGGAAGTATCCACATAGATGTTCTCGCACACCCAGCCCAAGAAAAGGAGCTCGCGGGGATACCCACACCCAAAGTGGGGTATGATGAAATTCACGTCGGGGAAGTCTTTGGCAACCGGTTCTAGCACTCCTGGGTTGATGTTTTCGCAAAAGGCAATGCCACCAGCAGCCCCAAGAATTCCGAAGTGAATCAAAACAGGGATCTGATACTGGGCACACACTTCCCACACCGGGTATGCAGATTTGTCGGTGATGGGCTTTTTTAACAGCGGGGCCAGAATCTTATACCCCTTCAGACCCAGCTTTCCGACAGCCCGTTCCAGCTCGTCGGCCGCATCCGGAGCAAAGAGATCGTGGTGGGCGTAACCAATAAAGCGATCAGGTGCCATGGTCACAATTCGAGCGAGGCGATCATTCCCTCCGCCAGTTGTCCACACAATTCTTTCAATACCATAGCGATCCAGTTCTTCCACCCAGCGTTTGGCCAGCTCTTCATCACTTGCTTCCAAGTTTTGCTCAGGGGCGAATCCCCAGGCCTTCTGCCACTGTTTGCGGGCGTGGCCTTCATAAATGCCTCGTGGACGCCTCTGTGGCGTCCTGCGTTTTTCTTCCTGCAAACCAATGGATTCCCGTAGAGACAAGCCGCTTACAGGGAAGTGTGCATGCGAGTCTACAACTCTCAGACCGGCAAACATTATAGATCCCACCTTCAATTAGCAGTTAGTCCATTGATCTCCCTAAAGTATTTGTGCACCTAAAAAAGTATCTCTGTAGAAAGTTAACCGTTCGACGGGGAATTCCTGCTGAAGCCAAGAGAAGTGTCGCCGAGATTTTTACACCCAGGCTTTTAAGGGCAACTGCCCGCGCGGGCAAACCACGATCTAGAATGCATTGCCCCTAAGTTGGAGTCCTTGCTAGATAACACTGGGCCAACCGCAAAAAGAAAAATATGCTAAGCACAAGAAGGATTTTTGTAAATGGGGCCGAATAGGAAGTGCAGATTCTTTTTTAATCCGACTAACAAAGTTGAAGAAGGATGTAGTAACCATGGCAGATTCGCAAGCAGTCTTTAGCTCGCTACCTCCAGATCAATACATAGTAGCAGTGGATGTGGGTGGCACTAACATGGTGGGTGCCATTGTCAATCACCAGGGACAACTTGTGCACAGACAGGGGATCTTGTCCATCGGAGATACTCCCCCGGGAAAGCGTCTGGTGGATCTGATCGGCGCCTTAATACGTAAGTCCGGTCTGAAGCCGGAAAGTTGTGTGGGCATCGGTCTTGGTGTTCCCGGTGTAACCGACGAGCGTGGGGAAATAGTCACCTTGGCCCCAGCACTCAATTGGCATGCTTTCAATCTTGGCGGCTTCGTACGCGATTCCTTAGGTCTGCCCGTTTGGGTAGAGAACGATGTCAACTGCTTTCTCAAAGGAGAACAGTCTTTGGGGAGTATGCGTGATGTAAAAAACGGGATTGGCATCACCATCGGCACAGGGATTGGTGCAAGCCTCCTCATCAACGGACACATCTATCGTGGTAGCCGCGGCGCCGCGGGTGAAATGGGTTATTGGGTCTTGGACCCGTTTCTTCAGGCCCAGGATTTCCAGGGCCACGGCGAGTTTGAAAGCTTTGCTGCAGGCCCCGGGATAGCTGCCCGGGCGAGGAGACTACTCCAACACAAGGCCCACCACAGTATCTTAGCTCAACGGTATGGAGGCGATTTGGACAGCATAACCGCGGAGGATGTTTTCCAGGCCGCCCACTTGGGCGACGAAATCGCCTGCCGGGTAGTTGAGGATACCATAGCCGTTTTGGGTGCGGTATTGGCTAACATAAGCTCTGTATTAGATCTGGAGAGAATCGTGATCGGCGGTGGGGTAGTGCAAGGAGGCGACTTTTTCATCGAGGCCATCCAGAAACGGATTGCAGCACTTAGCCCTAATCCGCCTGAAGTGGTGCGTTCTCTTCTAAACAGCGATGCGAACATCCTTGGAGCAGCGCTTTACTTCCTTGAAAGGGGGAAGTAATGCCTGAACAAGCCATAAGACATATACTTGGAAAATTTAGGAAAGGAGGTTGACAACTCTCACCACTAAATGCGGCAAAGTCCTCAACTACAAAGAAATAAGATCAGGAGGTAATTAAGCAAAATGAGATTGACCTTGAAAACCGCTCACTCTTGGTTGACTTTGTCCGTAGTCCTCATGGTTTTGATCAGTTCTGGGACGATCTTGGCAGCTGAACAACCCAAGTATGGAGGAGAGTTCAACTATGCTTGGGAACGGGACATTGGCACATTTGATCCCGCTTCCGCAAACTCGCCGCAAAAGAGCAACGTTGCGGTCATCATGTTTGAACAACTGTTGAACTTTGACTCCGACGGCAGCCTCATTCCTGGACTTGCCCATTCTTGGGATATTTCCGAGGATGGCCTGGTCTATACGTTCTACTTAAGAGAAGGCGTTAAGTTCCACACGGGCCGTTTGATGACTGCCCATGATGTGAAATATTCCTATGAACGCCTGTCTAACCCTAAGACTGCCGCTTTGGGTTTCGATGAACTGGCTTCGGTGCGGGGCAAACGGGAGTTTGCTGAAGGTAAGGCAGATGAGATTGTAGGTATCAGGGTTATCGACGACTTCACCTTGGAGATCGAGTTGGAGCAGCCGGATGCGGTGTTTTTGCGTAGGTTAGCCACGGCCTATACTTCCATCGTGGGCTACGAAGGCATCAATGAAGACTTGGAGATGGTAATACCCATCGGTACCGGTCCCTTTAAGTACGTGGAATACGTTCCTAACCAGCATATTAAGATGGTGAGGAACCCCGATTACTGGCAAGAGGGTAAGCCCTATCTAGATCGGGTAAATGTCTATATGAATGTCGATCCTGCGGTGCAGCTCATGAAGTACCAAATCGGCGAATTGGACATTCTGGAGATCTACGACCCAGAAGTGAAAGTGGCCCTGGAGAACGATCCCAGATCCAAAAATGATCTGATTCAAGGACCTGGCCCCAGTATCCAGGTGCTCACCCTCAACACGCAGCACGGTCCCTTTGTGAACAAGGATTTGCGGCTCGCCCTGAACTACGCCATCGATAGGGAAAGGATTGCCAAGAACGTCATCAAGGGACTTGGCACTCCTGCTTACAATCCGCAGCCTCAGGCCATTGCGGAATATCTAGAGCTCCCCAATTATTACGGATATGATCCAGAAAAGGCCAAGGAGCTCATGGCTAAAGCGGGCTATCCTGACGGCTTCACCATCGAACTGGTCTGCGTGCCCACATCGGTGCAGCGCATAGCAGCAGAAGGTGTGCAGGCTGATCTGGCCAAGATTGGCATTAACGTTGAGCTACGGGTAGTGGAGTCTGCTGCTTACACGGCGCTCATGAACTCCAGCGAAGTACCCTTTGGTATGGTCAACTGCGGTAGCGCCATGGGTGACCCGGATTGGGTATTCTCTAGATTTCTCCATTCGGGAAGGATCCCGGGCATGAACCGTGCTGCCTACAGTAATCCGCAGTTCGACGAGTTGGTGGACCGGGCCAGGCAGACCGTTGATGAGGAGGAACGCAAAGCCCTCTACCGCCAAGCTACAGAGATAATGATGGAAGATGCTCCTTGGGTAACCCTTTACTATCAGCATTCCACACGTGCGGTTAAGCCCTATGTGCGTGGCCTGAAGCTAATGCCCACGAGGCCCGAAATCAGCATCACAGATGTGTGGCTGGATAAGTAGATGTTGCGCAGAGCCGCGAACCACCCGGGTTCGCGGCTCCCACCTCGATCTGTCGGTTGATTCTGAAATCCTACAGGGGGAAAGCAGTGATGCAGAGATATCTTATCAAACGACTTTTGATCGCCATACCCACCCTAATAGGTATAACCATAGTCGCGTTTTTACTGATGTATGTTCTGCCTGGGGATCCCATGGCCATACTGATGGGAGACCGGCTGGATGAAGCGACAGTGGAAATGCTAAGGGCGAAAATGGGGCTGGACAAGCCACTGCACATTCAGTATCAGATTTTCATCACTAGTGCCCTAAAGGGTGATTTGGGGGTTTCCTATCAAACAAGGCAGCCGGTGACTGCCATGTTGAAGAGCGCGCTCACTGCCACCTTTAAGGTGAGTGTACTTGCCTACGCCATTGCTGTAGTTCTTGGTATCCCCGCGGGTGTGTTTGCAGCGGTCCGGCATAACACATGGGGCGATCTGGCAAGTGTGTTCGTTTCTTTGCTGGGAATTTGCATCCCCTCTTTTGTGGTAGGACTTTTACTCCTTTATATTTTCGGTTACCTGCTGCGGTGTTTACCTTTAGGTGGGTACGGAGGTTGGTCTTATATGATTCTCCCGGCAGTCACCTTGGGAGTGCGCCCCGCGGCCATGTTAGCGAGAATCACCCGTTCAGGCATGTTAGAGGTTTTAAGGCAGGATTATGTGCGCACAGCACGGGCCAAGGGATTGAAGGACTATTTGGTGATCGGAAAACATGCTTTGAGAAATTGCCTGATTCCCGTAGTTACCGTGATGGGTGGACAGTTCAGCAGTCTGTTGGCGGGTTCTGTGGTAACAGAAACGATCTTCTCCTGGCCTGGTATAGGCAGAATGGCTGTCCAAGCCATTCAGGCCAGGGATTTTCCGGTAGTCCGGGGAGTAGTCCTAGTTTCCGCCTGCATAGTGGTTTTTATCAACCTGATCATTGACCTAAGCTACGGATTCCTCGATCCCCGGATTCGTTACAACTAGCACAATAAGACACGGAGGTATGTGGGCACGATGAGGACTCATACTGCTGAAATGCATGGATACAGCCACGAGCCTGTGTCTCCCTTTTTCAGTGCTGTCAGAGACTTTTGCAGACGGGCGGCGCGGAGCAAGAATATAGTGATCGGCGCGTCCATAGTCCTGTTCTTAACTGTTGTTGCGGTTTTCGCTCCTTGGATCGCCCCCCATGATCCTGCTACTCAATATGACGATGGCTTTGAAAACGGTCTGCCTATCCCGCCGTTTAGGAACCCCAAGTTTATCCTAGGAACTGACAACTTAGGCAGGGATGTCTTAAGCCGCTTGGTATATGGGACGCGCATATCACTTATTGTTGGTGTAGGTTCGATGCTCCTGGCAACTGCTGTAGGTGTTGTCTTGGGTCTCATTTCCGGGTACTTTGGGGGCAAGGTTGACATGCTCATTATGCGGTTGACGGACATAATCATGGCTTTCCCGGACTTCCTACTCACTGTGGCCACCGTGGGAAGCCTCAAACCGGGGCTGGGTTCGCTCTTTTTCTCCATTGCCATTGTCAGATGGGCTTCCATAGCCCGCATGGCCAGAAGCCAAACCTTGCTTCTCAAGGAACTGGAATATGTCGATGCCGCAAGGGCCATTGGGGTAAGCAACGGTGCGATCATCAGGAGGCACATCTTCCCCAATTCCCTTGCGCCCATTATTGTTAGTCTCACCATGGGTATTGCTGGAGCCATTCTCACTGAGTCAAGTCTCAGTTTTCTAGGTCTCGGCATTCAGCCACCCACACCCAGCTGGGGGATGATGGTGAATACGGCGCGTGGTTACATGTTCCTAAGACCTTCCCTGGTCTTTATTCCCAGTGCGGCCATTGCCTTAGCTGTGTTGGGGTTTAGCTTGTTGGGAGATGGCCTAAGAGACGTTCTAGATCCGCGGATGCGCGGCACAATGTAGCCCCAGACGGAAAGGAGAAGGGAACTTGCTCTTTGATCTGCATACGCACACGGATTTCAGCGATGGCCAGATGACACTGGAGGAAAACATAAGAGAGGCGGAAAGAAAGGGCTTGGCCCTCGTGGCTATTACAGATCATTTCGGTGAGCCTTTAAACCACCGGTTAAGCCAGAGTGATCTCATTCGCCAGAAGAAAGAGCTAGAACAGGTCAAAACCGACTCGCGGTTACGAATTGTGCATGGCATCGAAGTGGGGGTGCACACCTACGTGCCTGACCACATCGTCATGCAAATCGATCTGATCATCCGCAGCGTGCATTATGCCAAGGAAGAGCTGACTAGGGCTACTCGTCTGTTTGATAAGAAATACTGGGAGGAGTACAAGGAAAGAGTCCTAGAGGCCCTTGACGCCCCTTGTGATGTCCTTGGCCATGTAGAAGGTTACCTCCCGCTGCCCGTTGACCGTAAGACCACTACCTTTGACGACCGCCGCATCTTAGAAAGGGAAGTTGCCAACATGTTCTTCGATGCAGCTTTCCAAGATGAGGTAGCACGCAAAGCGGCCCAGAACGGTGTGGCCATTGAACTGCATTGTGGAAGTCGAACTCCCAGGCTCCAGTTCATTGAGCGCTGCGTGAGGGCGGGTTGCCTGTTCTCAGTGGGTTCCGATGCGCACCGCCCGGAGGACATGGGCAATGTAGGTTGGGCTTTCGATATTATCAAGCAGTTCGACATTGAAAAGACAAGACTGCTTCCCTTCTTTAAGGGTTGGCTATCCTAATTGAGAGTGGTTGTGGAGGACGATCATGGTGTCAAGCAAACTGTTATCCGTAAGGGACCTTAAGACTTACTTTTACACAGATGACGGAGTAGTCCCTGCCGTTGACGGCGTCAGCTTTGAGCTGGAACGGGGGGGAACCCTGGGGATCGTGGGTGAATCGGGCTGCGGCAAGAGCGTGACATCCCTGACCATTATGGGCCTCATTCCCCAGCCGCCGGGGAAAATTGAAGGCGGTGTGATTGAATTCGAAGGCAGGGATCTGCTCAAGCTGTCCGAAGCCGAAATGCGCCATATCCGGGGCAACGAGATCTCCATGATCTTCCAAGAGCCCATGACTTCGTTGAACCCTGTGTTCACCGTTGGGAACCAGATTATGGAAGCGATCATGCTGCACCAGAATGCCAGCAAAACAGAGGCGCGGGAAAAGGCCATTGAGATGCTGCGCCTGGTGGGGATTCCTTCCCCAGAAAAGCGCATAGACGATTATCCCCACCAGATGAGCGGCGGCATGCGCCAGAGGGTGATGATCGCCATGGCCCTTTCCTGCAATCCCAAGCTGCTCATCGCTGACGAGCCCACCACCGCTTTGGATGTGACCATCCAGGCCCAGATTTTGGACTTGATGCGGGAACTCCAGCGGGAACTGGGCACCGCGATTATGATGATCACCCACGACCTGGGAGTGATTGCCGAGTTGGTGGACAAGGTCGTGGTTATGTATACGGGCAGGATTGTGGAAGCGGCCGATACCTACACCATTTTCAAGAACCCCAAGCACCCATACACCATCGGGCTTCTGGCTTCCATTCCCCGTCTGGACAGTGATGGTTCCAGACTGCAGGCCATTCCGGGCACTGTGCCCACGCCTGGGAACTTCCCCAAAGGCTGCGGTTTCCATCCCCGCTGTGCCTTCGCCAGGGACCTGTGCACCCGCACCAGCCCGCCATCCTTTGACCTAGGAAACGGTCCCCAGGTGGCCTGCTGGCGAGTTGTGGACTACGATGAGAGTGCTGGTATCGATCAAAGGGAGGTGGGCTAAGCAATGGTAAGAGAAGCAGCAGTAAAAACCGGACAGCAGGAAGTACTGCTCGAGGTGCGCCATCTAGTGAAGCATTTCCCCATCCGCCAGGGCATTATCTTCTCCCGGCAGGTAGGTGCTGTGCAGGCGGTTGATGACATCAGCTTCACCGTGCACAAGGGGGAAACCCTCGGTTTGGTGGGGGAAAGCGGCTGCGGGAAGACCACAACTGGTCGTTTGATCCTGCGCCTGATTGAGCCCACCTCAGGTGATATCATCTTCGATGGCAAGAACATTCCGCAGCTGTCCAAGGATGAACTGCGGGAGCTGCGCAAAGATATGCAGATCATCTTCCAGGACCCCTACGGTTCCCTCAACCCCCGCATGACCGTGGGCGACATTATTGGTGAGCCCCTGCACATCCATAAGCTAGCCCGGGGTGCGGAGCGGGAAAAAAGGGTGCGGGAGCTTTTGGAAGTTGTGGGCTTGAGCGCTTTCCATGCCCGCCGTTTCCCCCACGAGTTCTCCGGGGGTCAGCGGCAGAGGATCGGCATTGCCCGGGCTTTGGCGATGCGTCCCAGGCTGATTATCTGCGATGAGCCCGTATCGGCCCTGGACGTATCTATCCAGGCTCAGGTGATCAACCTGCTCCAGGATCTCCAGGCAGAGTTTGATCTCACCTACATCTTCATTGCCCATGACTTGAGTGTTGTGAAGCATATCTCTGATCGGGTGGCCGTCATGTACCTGGGCAAGATTGTGGAGCTTACGGATAAGAACGAGCTTTACCGCAACCCCAAGCATCCCTACACCC
>FZPS01000027.1_pt11 | contig 13130 bp, 13 predicted proteins | sample 1817821 | NCBI WGS metagenome assembly FZPS01 (sample SAMEA104158645, study PRJEB21678) | metagenome | place: Germany | collected 2015-04-21 | reverse complement strand
GTAAATCATCAAGCCCAGCTAAGATATCTGTAAGATCCATATCAGCGATGCCGCCTAAAGCATCATCCTGCTGATCATCAATTAAGAAAACTTCATCGAAAGACTGGTTAAACATTTTCTTCAACTTTTTATTAGTTGAATCAGCGGCATCACCTAAATCTTCGACATCTTCAATGATATCGCCTAAGCCACCGTCACTAAAATCACCCTTATCAGGAGGATTAAAATCCGGCTGAGCTATAGTACCCGGATCAAAGCCAACACCAATATTTCTAAAAGCATCAGCAAGCTTTTTCACAGAATCTCTTGCCCTCTGTGAAAAAGCTAAAATTAATGCTAAAACAGCTACTATAGCTAATAGCGATACTACTAACTTCCAATTAGCCGCTGTAGCCAATGTTACGGTTTTAACTAGACTAATAAGTGCTTTGCCTACACCTATTACAGCATTTTTAATCCAAAGGAGAATTTTGCCTATTTTTAAGACTTTCCATAATAACATGAAAGCCTTAGCAACTACTAAAACAATTGTTAATGCTGCGAATGCCGCCGCTAGTTGTCTTACAAAGGGAATATTTATATATAGCCATTGGGCAACTTGAGCAAGTGCATTAATGAAAGTTGTGATCGGAGGTAAAATGAAACCTAAGATTTGTACAATTATCTTTAAGGCATTACCAAAGATATCTCGTGCTATGCGCCCAACAACAGCAAAGGCAGCACCTAACTGTTGTAGTGAACCTATAATATTTCGAAGAGCGGCATGTAATTCAGGTGGGAAAATTGCTTGGAATAATCCACCTAAACCATAGTTTCTTGTAATTATAACAAAAGCTTCAAAGGCTCGTGCGACGCCGTTTAACCACTCTTTAAGAGCATTACGTGGCGTCCTTGACATCATTTCCCAGAGAACGAAAACGCTATCTCGGATAACCTCTAACGCACCAGGAATGGTTCGAGTGAATTCCCTCGCCGCGCCTGCATACCTTTTTTGCAAGCCTTTTAACAAAGCAATGACAGCCGTTCCGGAATCAATGCTTTGTTTACCTATATTTCTAACTTGGTCTGCTGTTAGTTCGAGCTCTTCCTGTAAAATCTGGAATACGGGAATACCGGCATTGTATAACTGCCTTAACTCCTGTGTCATAACTTTGCCGGATGCTCGCATCTGTCCGAGAGCCAAAGTAATATGCGAAATCATATCAGTCATGTCGCCAGCGTCACTGGTGAAGACTGCCGCAGTATCTGCTAATACTTGTAATGTCGGAATAACAGATTTGGCGGTAAAGCCCATGGCCATCAACTTACGTGTTGAGCTCATTACGGCCGTTGTATCTAAAGGAGAATGGATAGCAAAGTCTTGCAAGGCATTAACCATTGCCGTTGCTTGTGATGCATCTCCTAAAAGATACTTAAACGCAATTTGTGCTTGATCCATGTTGTTTGCAAACTTGATGGATCCGCGTACAAGTGCGTTCATGACATTCAACATTTCGTAGAATGCCTGTGAAATTATAATACCAGCAACAATGCGTTTCAGGTCCTTTGCGAACGATCCCGCCTGTTGCAGATTGTTTTTAACTCTGTTAGTTTCTTTACCCGTTCTACGGGCTTCTCTTCCGGCTCGCTTTGTTTCTCTGGCAGTTTCTTTGGCTCCGCCAGCAGCCTGCCTTAATTGACTTGCTGCGTCGCTAGCTTCGTTAGCCATCTGCCCTGTGGCACTTGCCGCCTGCCTCGCGGCATCAGTCATTTCAATAATTTCGCCGGTGGTTGCATCCACTAATATGTATGCCCTTTGAGCTTCACTCCCGACACCACTCATGGCTTGCTCCGCTCCAGTAGCTGCACCAGTTAACTGATTGGCAGTACCTGCAGCGGAGGCGAGATCGTCCCGCAGACGAGAAGTATGCTGTTGCACCTGGGTAAATGCTTCTGGCGTGCCTGCCTGATTTAATTCCGCATTTAACGACTTAAGTTCAGCACGTAGTCTTTCGACTTCTTCTCGAACGGCAGAGGCTTCTCTGAGTAATGAGGAAAAGCCCTGAGAGGAATCTCCCAGGGCTGTTCTCAACGTATCACCAAGAGATTTTGCTAAATTAACAGCCTCAGAAACGCCCTCAGCAAATGAGCGGATGTCCAGATTCAAACTGGCTTGTAAAGTACCGACTTCAGTTGACATCTGTTCATCTCTCCTTAAAATTTGTTTTAGTTACATGATCTTGTCAATGTAAGTCTCAGGTTGTTTTGCAATTGGTTTTCTTGGTGCTTTTCCTTTCTTTCCTTTTGTCGGCGCTCCTGGCTTATCTTTTGCTCCGTTTAGACGTGCATGCACTTTACACAGAGCATTGAACTTACGCGGTGAGCATCGCCAAAAGTACTTAGGAGTCATTTGCAGGATTACTGTTCCGACGTAGAAGTAGAGGGCCCAGTCCCATTGGGAACTGGGGGTTGGGAGTTTGGGTCTGGCTCCTCCCCGGCAGCAGCCAATGCATGTTTAGTAATCGGTACAACGGCGGCTTCTTGCTTGGCTGATTCAACGTCATCCTTAGGCAAGGAGCCATTAATAGCCGCCGTAAGATCGCCGATAACCTTTTTCATGTTGGTTGTATTCAACCAGCTACCTACCACATACGGTGTGATATTGTACTTGATCGGCTCTCCGGTAATTTCATCAAGAACAGCTTCATCCCAAATTAGACCCAGCCAAAGAATCTTACGGATATCCTGCATAGATCCTTTAGACAGGGCCTCATTGGCTTTATCCATGTCACCGTAAATACGCTCCATTTCAGCAAAAGCATTCAAGTCAAACTTGATATAACGCTTTTTGCCACCGAATTCGCCAATACAATAAGCACCAGCTTCGGGACAGATATCTTCCAGGGCAGGATTGGATTTTACCTTATCAGGCATAGTGCGTTCCTCCTCCTTAATTTATTTCTTAGTCCACCGCCAATGTCAGCACAAGCGACGTCGCAGCAGCAGACACCAGGTCGCGATCCTGCAGGTAGGTCAGAGCACCCGGCACAGTACCAGTAGCCGCAGCAATGATAGCCTGCATAGCAGACCTACTGTAGTTCTGGTTATTTGCCAAGGTGATGACGAGATCGTCGTCGGTCCAGACTGCGGTCTCTTCTCCCGGCTCAGTATCGACATCAGCCTTGATCGTTACTGTAGCACCGGCCAAGCTTGAAGCACCAGACACAGTAATCGTTGCACTGCCGTAAAGGCCAGTAGCATAAGCCCCGATGATGGTCATCGGACTCATGAACCAAGTCGAAACATACGACGGATTGAAGCCCGGAGCATCTTCGTCAGTCGTGCGCTCCCACTCATCATCGTTATCCCTCTTAACAAAGGAACCCGTAATGGTAGGTGTCGCAAATTCGATCGAATCGCCCTTGGTTGAGTACTCCTCTTCCGGGATTGAGAACTTACCCTTATTCAGCCACATATAGCGATATGCGCCATTGGACTTAAGGGTGCGGAAGCCAATCGCCAGCCACGGAGGAGTGTCGCCACCCTTACGTTTAAGGATGCCGCCCACATACTCATGACCAAGCCAAATAGCCTGAACGTCGAGCGGAATATCGGCTAGATTAAGCTCCAGTGTAATTTCGCCCATCGTTGCTGCCGTGTCGCCAGGCCCGTCATCGTAGAACAAAGTCGCGGTTGACGTGTTGGGGTTGATATTCGCCGTAATGGCGCCGATTACTTTTACCGGCGTTTCGTACGTCGGCGTTCCGGTAATCGGATCCTCGATCAGCAACGCGTAATGAACGTCTCTAAGACCAATTGTTGCCATAGTTTTTCACTCCTTAATAAAGATTTGTTTTTACGGGAAATGACAAACCCCAAATATGACGTCCACGTTCGTCAATTTGCACTTTTATGGGGCCTTCTTGGCAATCAAAAATTGCCCACGTGGTTGTATTTAGATATTGGATCACCTCACCCTGTTCAATACCTGACTTAGTCAGAAGGAACAAATAAAGTTTTTGCAAATCATCAAAGGCTTGCTTCTGACTCTCTGCCCGCACAAGAACTTGTACGTACTTCACACCGACATTTTTTGCTACAAGTGACGCATGCCGTGTAAAGTAATTCCGAAATACAAACACATGATTTGGATCGTCTTTCCCATCGGGTAAGTCATGCAAATACGACTTTTCCCGATTGGTATCAGTAGCCTGGACTTCAGGCGGCGCCACGTTGTTTGTTGCAAAGTATGCAATTAAAAGCCGTAAAAACTCATCCATCGTGACACCTCCTTATCCTCTTATTGCTTCACCTAACAGTCGAAGCGCTTCATTACGAAAATCTTCATTTGCTTCGAGCAAAGTTTTTTCCAGCCACTTATACGCATCCGGATTTATTTTACTCACCATTTCGTGGCGAGCTACAGCATAAGCTGAAGTTGGTCTACCTTTATGTCCAATGGTTTCATCACCGTAACTGATGATGGCCTCAGGTTTGTCTGCCGGCCCAGTTTTAGTAACTTTACCACTGTCACGTAAGGCTCCAGTCATAACCGGCACTAGCCCTTGTGCTTTTTGGAAGATTTTATCTCCCGTGTTATTGACTGTTTGTCTACCTGCCGATTGCACCCGTGTTTGCTTCTGACGCAAATTGTTGATTAGGCGATTCACGCTTTTCGCTTCTACTACCAGTTCAACTTTCATGGTATGTATAACACCCCAATCAACGTTCTATTGTGTCTACCACGATATTCTTGGCGGCGAATAATCTTTGACATCACGGAATCTAAACAGCTTACCTGGTACGTACTCTTAATACGAGAAATTTCCGTTAAAGGTAAGTATATCTGTCTGGTCGAAACCTCCTTTTCACCTAAGTCATTTGTAACAATGACAGTATCGTCATATACATAACCAAAAGTTTCAAAGGAATCCTCTGCGACACGATCACCCGCACTATCCTTATTACCTGTAGGAAACACAGTAACTGGTGTAGTAAACATCACCGCTTGAATACGGCTATTCATGATCACACCTATCAGCGGTCATCATATCATAATGGAACACGGGGGCAGTTGTTGGCGCCTCGGCAAGAGGAGCATTCATTCGGGCTGCTTGGGCTAAAAGCATCCGATATAACGATCGATAGGCACTTAAACGACTTCCTTGGGACTCTGAATAGGGCCCTACCTTAAAGTCTGTAAACCCAGACAAGATGGAAATGATTGATATGCACGCTTGAATAGAGGCTTGCAATACATCTCCATTACTTTGCGTCAGTAGGAACTCAATCTCTTCATCTTGCAGGAGGGCATCAGCTTCAACAGTATCACCCAACTTAAAGCGAATCTGGTCTTTCTTTGACGTCGCCAAGGACGTTGGATCATAACTCCAAGCCATAGTAGCCCTCCTTCCTTATTTGGGCTTATTGGCTCCGCCAGTAGACGCACCAGTGGTTGGTTTTGCTGAAAGTGGCTTAGCTCCCGCCGGCTTAGTAGCCTTAGGAACATTACCACTCAAAGAGCCAGTGCCCGTTGATTTGTTTACTGCCGAAGCAACCGGTTTAGGCGGTACAGGGGCAGTTGGTGTAGTGGGTTTAGGGGGCTCAGCCGGAGTCTGAGCACCCTTCTTCACGTCAGCACCCTTCTTCACGTCAGCACCCTCCTCAGATGCTTCAGATTCACCGACTTCATCTAAATTCAGCTTAAGCTGACCATCGACTTCATCTTCATCCTTATCATCTTCGGGCGGCTCAGGAAGTTTGGACGCTTCGAGTGGTTCAGGTGCTTCGGGTTTAAGTCCCGGAACAGGTAACTGAATCTGTTCTCCCAAAGAAGGTTGAACGGGCGGCGCTATAGGAGTCGTATCTGCCGGGACGTCAGGGATATCTACGACTCCTATCCGGCTGGGGTATAAGTTGCGGAACCTATCATGGTGCGTAAAATCTTCCGGAAGGAGGTCTCCCTCCCTATAAATGGCTCCTTTGTGCTTAATCCACATCCGCGTTACTACATAACGCTCGGCCATGGCTTACACCCCCTGTACGACGTCTTCGAAGAACACTCCCATGTCAGCAGCGATGACTTTCATGTCGTAGCAGATTTCGGCCTCGATGCGCTCGGTGCCGATGCCCAACAGCGGATTGGGGATCCTGTTGATACGTCCGCCCCAGGCAGCGGAACCCATCAAGCCAGTCCAGGTAAAGGTGTACCCGGCGGTAGCCGTTCTGAGTCTCGGCGCATTGGTGGTGTAGCATAATAGCGCGTTGTTGCCCAGGATGTATTGCATGTTGGCCGGCTGCCCCTTCTTGGCAACGTTCTGAATTGCGTTGGCAACCAGGATTCTTTCAACGTCGAACAGCTCGGCGATCAGATCCTTGGTGACAACACCCTTCTGCGAATAGCGGATGCGATCCAGGATATCGGGGTGATTCTTGAGCGCATTGTAAACTTTACGGCCGATGACAAGCGTATTAGGCTGTTTGCCGGTCACTTCGGAAATCACCGTGGAATAGTCACTAATGTCCTTGATCGGGTCTGATGTGTTGTAGTTATCCCAGTAAATGACTTTACCGGAGCCGGTAGCACTGTCACCTGCGACATCAGTTCCCCAAACGCCGGGCACGAAGAATTTCCTAGCCCAGTTATTCTCCTTATTCAGGAGAAGCTTGTCGGTAACGAAAGCGGTCGCATCCTCATCAGGGGACAGCGGATCGTCGGAATTGGCGCGCTCCTCGTCATAGACATCTTTGTGGAAAGCGTACCTCTCAGCGTAGTACAGATCAGTTCCGATCTCGTAATCACCGCCGGCGGATTCAGTTCCCATGGCACGCTTCTGTGCATCATCGCGGAACCAGTCCTCCCTGGCATACGTGAAGAATTTATCTGACTGCTTTGCAACCGGTACCATCGGGAATACCTGGCCAGCGATAAAAGCACTGGCATCCTGAACATACTTTACGCTCAGGTTGGTAAGTACTTTATCGATATGCACTTCTTGTTTGCTAGGCATAGTAGTTAACCTCCTTGATTATAATTTTGTTTGATAGGGTTGACTTACACGAAGAAAAGCTGCACGACGAAGATCGGGAGATTCGCCAAGGTGCCATTGGTAACCGAAAGGGTAATGACATCGCCCTCTTCGACAGCCGTATCAGCGCCCAAATCAAGGTCCTGCGCAGCGCCGGCTGCCGGGAATGCATTGGTACCATCGAAAGTAAAGTCGGCAAGGACAGTCGAGCCAACCTTGATTTCGAATACCGAAGTATTGTCATCGTCAATGCCTTCTGCAGAGCCAGTGGAAATCACCTTTGCACTCACCAGAGTGCCGTTGAATGCTGCTGCACCTATAGGAGCCGCAGCGATATCATCGTTGGCCGCCAGATCGGCGGAAGTGTAGGTCAAAACAACTGCCGTGGACGCCGGATTGCCGGAAGTCTTAAGCAGTACGGAGATGATGTCGCCAGCAGTCGTAGCAGCATTGAGCGCAATACCAAAAGGTGTAACCCCTTCAGTAGCGGTAACACCTACACCGCCAGTTCCAACAGCTACAGCTGCTCCAGCAGCGATAGCGCCACCTGCCTTGACAAAAGAAACGCCGTCGATCAAAACAGCTGCAGCTTTTCCAGCGGGAGTGGGATCCTGCAGAATACCTACAGGAACATCGCCAGCAGAAGCAATTGTGAACTGCTCGTTCGTGCTGGTCTTTTTCACGGCCACATACCTGGTATCATAAGCCGCGTCAGAAATAAGGGTAATCGTTTTACCTCTGTTCTCGTAAGACATGATATTTCCTCCTTATCAGAATTTTGTTAATTACGCGAGTTCTTCGCGATAGCGCTGATACAGATCCGGATTCTCTTTGAACACCTGTCTCAGGGCTGCGTTGTAATCCAGATCTTTGTGCTCGTTGCGAAGAGTGGAAACCTTGTTGTTGATTTCCTCCATCGCATTGGATGCCGCGGGTTTGCCTTGGTCGGATCCTATCGGCTTAAAACCAGCAGCCATAGCCGAATTAGCTACTTTAAGCAGGTCTTCAACCGCCTTGAAATTGGCTTCATCAGTTACAGACAACCGATAAAGCGCGTCTGCTTGGGCATCCTGGATCGGCAGCGCATCATACACAGCCAACTTGGCTTTGAACGCTGATATCGCCTTCTCTTCTTCCGCCGCAGCGAGTTTTGCTTCAGCCTGAGCTGCTTGTTCACGCGCTTTCAGCACGATGGCCCGTGCCTCTTCGGAAAGCGAATTCAGAATTGCATCCTCAGGATTTTCCGTCGCGGGCGGGGTTGCGGGAGCGGCCGCCGCAGCTGCCTCAAGGGTTTGGATTTTGTTTTCCAACGTGTCCTTTTCCTGATCCCAAGCAGCCTGCTTAGCGTTGACAGCTTCCGTAATCTGTGCCTGAATGTAATTATCGAAAGCAATTTTCTGCTCCGGAGTCATTGCATTCAAGATTTGTTCGAAACTCATAACATCGGTACCTCCTTGTTTGTTTTTTACTGCTTTCAGTTTTTCTTTTAGCTTGTCCTGAGACAAGCTATTGCAGAAAGTGTAATTGCCGACTTTCATTGGGATTGTGTCTGAAAAATCAAACGTTACACCATTAACGATAAGACCATCATCGATATTCTCAATTTCAAGTCCATCGTCTTCTACAATCTTATCAATAAAGCCCAAAGACAAAGCTTCATCAGCGGTAAGCCAGGATTCTTCATCCATGAGCGCTGCTAACTTATCTTCCGGCAAGCCGGTTTTTTCCTGGTAAATCGCCACAATGGTCGCCTTTACCTTCTGGAGCACTTCGACACCCTTTTCAAGATCCTTGACTTCTCCTTCTACTCGCGTAGCCGGATTGTGAATCATGATCAAGGCCGAACGGGACATATGAACTACATCCGCTCCCATTGCAAGGCCTACTGCTGCAGATGCCCCAAGGCCATCAATAAAGGAATGCACTTCTGCCGGATGTGCCTTCAACTGATTTTTAATAGCAGCCGCTGCAAAAACATCGCCTCCCGGGCTATTGACGTAAACATTGATACGGTTTACCTCGGGATACCTTCGCAGATCTTTTACAAACTGGGAAGTAACAACGTCTGTATCGGAACCAAACAGCCAATGCGAAGAAGATGTTATTCGGCCATAAACATACATGTTCAACACGCCGGGGCGCGAAGCATCAGAGGCAAGGTTCCAAAATGATTGAAATTTACCCATTTCCTTCACCTCCTTCCTGTGTAGAATCTGCGGTCTTACTTTGGCTACTCCTTGAGACACGCGACTGTCGTTCTTCATCATCTTCAGACGTTTCAGGAAGATCGGCAATGCGCCTCAAATGATTCTCGAGATCGATATCAGGGAATAGGGGCATCTTCGATCCAGACAACGCTCTAATATAATCACCTAACTCTTTCAAGTCAGGAGCAACCACGGAGCCACTTACGATTGTTGGAAATTTCGTAATATTAAAGGTATTAAACGAAAACAACCGCGGAATTGCGTAGCGATTAAAAATGTCACAAACACTATTTAGCTGCGCATCAAGTGAAGCAGATAACATACTCTGCTTGACCTTCGCTAATGCAAAGGAACCAACCTTATCAGCGCCCAACATAACAATGTCTGCCAACATTGTAATCGCAATACGTTGATCATAACGATTAATGATTTCGTTAGTGTTGAACTGTCTGTTACTGCTTGAACTAAGAAGCTCAAGTTTCCAACCATCAGGAAGTACTACACCCTCGTTACGATCACGTCGGATACTTGTTACCAACTTCAAAGCGGCATTCTTTGCCTCAACCGCTTTCGGATTTTCCTTATCGAAAATATCGACACCTGGAGGCGCCGTGGTTACAGGCAAGCCGGCAAGGTCTCTTTCGATGCCTATACCTTCAATCTCTTCAATGTGCTTCTTAAAATACCAAGGACGATAAGCACCACGAAGAAACGATCGACCTTCAGGATTACCACGATTAGCCGTAGTTCTGAAAAGCAATGACTTTTCAATTGGGATCAGTTTAACACCATTAGGTGTATACTGAAACATGCCTTGTAAACCACCCTCATCATCAAACTTCCATGCTTGCATAGATGTTTGAGAACGTCCAGCAATTTTACGCCAACCAATACGGCCATCTGTAAACTTGCTATTTTTATGCGGATCGCGACTAGCACCCATGCGTCGCTTATAGACTATCTCATGGTACGCAAAACCATAATCAAAGAAAGAAGTAATATCATCAATTAAGTCTGACCAAGTCAAACTCATATCATCCATACATTCTTTCAAGAATGCCGCTGCTTCTAAATCTGCCTGTTCCTGTGAAGCCGGTTTTACTTCCCACGCGACATTTCGAATTAACTGTCGTGAGCAAAGAAGGATTGACGTAATAACCGGATCATTGCTACTCATTTCTAAGTAAACATCGCCAGCTTTCGGCCAACGCAGCTTCGGTACAAATTCTTCGTAAATACCACCAGAAGACTCTTTTAAGCCAGTAACACCAATTTCTCTAAAAGCTGGCGCATCTACTCTTTTAGGAGTTACTGGAGTATTAGCATTTACAATTTCAGCCACAATAAACCTCCTTTCTCAGTAATTTATCTCATTCTATTAAAATCCTGTGTAAAATAACCAGCCGCTAATTCGAATTCGTCGGCCCATGTACTTGGTCTATTTTCATCTTTCAATACAGTGATAGGCTCACCATAAGAAGGCATCGTATCAAGAACACTAAAGGCCCCAGAACCGGCATCAACTATGTCATCATGTAATCCGCCAGGAAAAGACTCAGCCTCATCAAAGAACGCTTGAATGTTTCGGCAGCCAAGCAAATACTTTACTTGTCCACGTTCAGCTGCCGCTGAAAACGGATTGGCTCGCGCCGTTTTCGAACCAGTGGAATGGTATTCATCATAATCATAGCCGCTTAATAAATTCCTCTTCTTGGTATCAATGACTCCAATGCCTGCGGAACCCGGTTCACGTTCTTCTCTGATTATTGTTGAATGCGTATCCATCTGCGCTGTAAGCTTCTGAAGTTCTTCAGTATCCGCCGGCCGCTTTCTTACCCTTATGATATCTTCTATGTAATATATGCCGTTCCACATACTCATTAAGAAACCAACGGTGTAATCCGCTTCGTGCGACTTATTTCGCTTCTTGGCTTTTTCCTCATCGGTAGCCGCCATATCCCAGAAACGGACGCGTTTACGGTACGGAGGAAGTTTATCCACAGGCTGGAACCATTCACGCTTAAACATGTTCCCTTTACGGACGATCTCCCAGTTACCATCACGAAGACGTGCTCTTGTGACAGGGTCTAACTCTGCCAAGGACTCTTCGTATTGCTCTACGTCGAGGTAAGGGTTATCATCCATCCCGGCTGGGATAAAGATTCGCCCGTTAGCAGGGCCTTCATCAATGAATCGTGTTTTAACCCATAAGCCACTGTCATCATCCGGAGGGTTACTAGCACCACGAACGCGAAGCGGAACTTGAGAACCTTTTAGGCGCCTCAAACGGGAAAACATATATAAGTAACTTTGTAAGTCGATATGTGTCAATTCATCGAAGCCGATATACTGATACTCACCACCCTGGTAGTTGTACTTGTCATTTGCATTTTCAAGATACCCGAATTGCAAGATTGAAATGACTTCTTTGTGTGGGCCATAACGCTCGAAGAATTCAAACTTTTTGTCTTTTTCATTCCATCGAACGTCTTCAAATTTGAATAGCCACTCTTTTGCTCTATCGATGAGGGCTCCAGGCTTAGTTAAGTCAGCATACGTCTTACGAAAGATGATTCCAGCGTAGCCCTTAACATCCACATACTGGAGTCCCCCCATCAACAAAGCGTCTGAATTATGCGTGGGAATTAATGTACGTCCCACCAAAAAAATGTGACTTGGATGTTTAACACGAATGCAACGTACAGGTACAGAAGATACTTTTTTAACTTCCGTTATAAGTACTCGATTGTTCATTACTACTTTAGGAAGCCTCTGCTTTTTTCTTGCGAGACGAAAAACAGGCATTGCCGTACTAAATGTATATCTATGACTTGGAAAGCTACGTCCATTATAAGTTGTTGGTGCCATTGTTCGAGAATAAACAATACCCAAACTCGCCAATAGCGTACCTACATCATCAGCTAAACGCCCTTCACGCAAAGTAATCTCACAGCGTCCGCGCGTCTGAATGCTTCCGTCACTGTCCATAAGGCCCTGAAGAAGTGCCAAACGCTGATCAATAGAACTAAAAAAGAAATACTCCGGGATATGTTTTGTTTCTGGTGCTGTTACCCGTGTATCTTGCTTATCTCGTAAAACACCTAAACGACGTAATTGTTCAGTTAAACCTTCTACTGTATACTGCATAGGAGTGCTTTCATACTTATGTAGCGCAGCGTATTGTAAAAGATTAGGCAAATCCTCGTCATTACATGTAATTGATCCTGTGTGTGCATTACCATCTCCAAGCCAATAACCAAACAAGTAAGGATCAATACCTAAATCAAGAAGCTCACCTTTAATTGCGGCACGATTGCACAATTTTATTTTAGGTTTTAATTGTGCAGTTGTGACTATACTGTCAACCCAGTGAGAACGATTTTTATATTCACTGACAGACCACAAATGTTCTGCATCCGCCACAATGGTTTCTCCCGTATTAAATAAAATTTCATAACATGGGTGATTTATCATTGTATCGGTGATGTATTCAATCTCGGTCCAAGTGCCATCTCCTGCTAACACCCTATCAGACAACGTAAGCTGACCGAAGGGTTTCCATCCTGAGTCAGTAAGTATCACTTCGGTCAAGCTTAACGCTTTGCCACCTCCAGCGGAGCCGCCGTAAAATGCTTCCTTGCTATTCAAGAGGAGGAACGCCGCCTGTTTGGGCGTAGGCACGTGGGGGATATATTTTGTCATTTTCGGCGTAAGCAGCCGCTGAAGGTTCGAAAGATCGGATTGCCTAATTTGGTTCAAATCTATTGTTCCAAGTAGAGTCGTTCGAAGCTGTTTAGCTAACTCCATGAGGCTTAAACTATCTTCAAATTGACCCGGTGAGGGGGGTGGCGTATTATGCCCACTTAAAGGTTGCATAGTTACGCCCCCCCTTCAAACCCGGCAGGGACTTTTATAT
>FZPS01000187.1_pt120 | contig 13137 bp, 14 predicted proteins | sample 1817821 | NCBI WGS metagenome assembly FZPS01 (sample SAMEA104158645, study PRJEB21678) | metagenome | place: Germany | collected 2015-04-21 | reverse complement strand
TTTTCATGTATTCTGCTTATAACCTACCGCACTTCCGTTTGGTGGCCCTGTCATTTGGCGAACGGTCTTACGACCCTTCACCAAATGACAGGGTTAAATATTTCCCCCACAAACATTTTACTCATACATCAAATGAGCGATTGTTAGAAATTAATAATTGGTGATCATGGATGGTAGTCCTCTTTTGAGATAAGAACTGTTCTAGGTTTACTACCATTTTGACCAGATATGATACCATTATACTCTAATGTATCAATCAATCTTGCAGCACGGTTATAACCAATTTTAAAACGACGCTGTAATAGTGATGTAGAAGCACTATTATGATCTAGTACGAATGCAACGACATCTTCGTAGAGTTCATCTTCGCTTTCTTCTTGTTCAATTTTTTCTAATAAGTCCTCTTGCTCGAATAAATAATTTACTTGTTCTCTTTTCCGGGCATCTGCGGTAATTCTGTCGATCTCCTCATCAGATACATATGCACCTTGAACCCTTAATGGGTGTCTAGCACCATTCTCGACAAATAGCATGTCGCCTTTTCCTAATAATCGTTCTGCTCCAGCGTGATCAATAATCGTTCTTGAATCAATTTGAGATGCTACACTAAATGCGATTCGTGTTGGAATATTTGCTTTAATCAAGCCAGTAATAACATCGACTGATGGACGTTGTGTAGCAAGGATTAAGTGGATCCCACAAGCTCTAGCCTTTTGAGCAATCCGGCTAATTGAATCTTCAACGTCCTGTGGTGCGACCATCATTAAATCTGCTAACTCATCAATTACAATAACGATATAAGGCATTTTTCCTTCAAGATTATTTTGCTCTAGCATCTTTTGATTATAGCGATTGATATCACGAGCACCTGTCTGAACAAATTTCTGATAGCGTTCTTCCATTTCTTCTACTGCCCACTTTAATGCTTGGGTAGCAGCTTTCACATCGGTAATAACAGGTGATACTAGATGTGGGATATCATTATACGATGCCAGTTCAACCATTTTCGGGTCAATTAATAACAATCGAACTTCTCTTGGTGTTGCTTTGAAAATGATGGAAGTTAAGATCGTGTTAATACAAACACTTTTTCCTGATCCTGTTGCACCTGCAATTAATCCATGCGGCATTTTGTTAATATTCGTTATCACTGGTCGCCCAGCAATATCTAAGCCTAATCCAATGGTTAACGGCGATTTAGCTTCTTTGAATTGATCAGTAGCAAAAATCTCATGCAAGCTTACTGGTGAAGCCACTTTATTTGGTATTTCAATCCCCACTGCGTTTTTCCCTGGGATTGGCGCTTCGATTCGAATATCCTTTGCCGCCATATTCAGTTTAATATCATCACTTAAATTACGAATTTTACTAACCTTAACACCCATTTCAGGTTTAATTTCAAAACGAGTGACAGCAGGTCCCTGCATCACGTTAACTACTTGTGCATTTACATTAAATTCAGCCAACGTTTCTGTTAGTTTTTTTGCTTGATCATCAATCCATGCTTGATCTTGATTTAAACCAGTTGGCTGATCATTTAACAGATGTAAACTTGGTAATTCACGTTTTTTTATGCTAACTTGCTGAATCTGTTTTTCACGTAATCGGCGCTTATCACTGGGTGTCATGATGACATTGTATGGCCTCATTTTTTCTTGTATTCGTGATGTTTGTTCTTGTTTTGTATCTTTAGTTGAAATCACCGGTTCTTGATGTTCCAACTTATCGTCTGGTTTGGTTTCAGTATGCTGAACTTTCTCTTTTAGTAACGGCATATCACTCGTTATCTGACTCTTACGTTCTTCACTGATGAATTCATTTAGATCAACTGCAGGTTCACTTTGAAGATTATCTTGTTGATCATCAATTTCTGCATTTTGTAATCTGTCCTTGATCCGAGATTCACGGTCACGTCGTAAAAATGCAGGCTTATCTAGTAAATCTTCATTATCTTGTTCATATGATTGAAATCCATGAATTGGTGAAGCAACCACAGATGGCTTAAATGGACGCTTCATAGATGGAACTGGGGCTTCAATTTGGCGTTCGCGATAACGACGATCACGTCTTATTGCCTCACGCTCCATATCCCCTACTGTCGGTTGATCTATTGGCATTGGAAAACGGAAAGAGTCATTTTTCGGATATTGATAAGATACTCTTGCTTTAATAGTTTCACTTCTTTTTTGCTTTGGTATTGCAACTTGTTTTTCCTCTTGTTGCTCAGAAGAAAATAATTGCTTAATTTTACCGATAAATCTTTCTCTCATTAGCTTTCACTCTTCCATAACAATCATTACTTCTTATTTTAACAGACTTTATCAAGAGAATCTTCCGTTAGTCATTTATTCAACGACAAAAAGCGTAAAAGAATTCGGCTCTTTTACGCTTGACTGAATTAATTAAATTTAAACGGTTGACCCGCTTCAACGTCACCTGACAAAACATAAATTCCTTTTTCTTCTGATGAGGTTGGTAATCCTAATTCTTTCTTAGAGCAAATCATTCCATATGAATCTACATCTCTTAATTTTGCTTCTTTTATTTCCATTCCGTTCGGCATAACCGCTCCTACTTTTGCAACGACAACGTGCTGACCAGCATCGACATTAGCTGCTCCACAGACGATTTGTACCGTTTCATCACCTAAATCAACTTGACAGACACTTAATTTATCTGCATTTTTATGTTTTTCTTTTGACTTTACATAACCGACTACGAATTTAGGTGACAAATCAACTTCTAATGGATTTGGAACACCGTTTTTTTCAAAGATCGCATTAATTTGCTTTAATAATTCCTCAGTTAATTCATGTTTTCCATCTGTTAATTCAATGTACTTTGAACTATTAAAAATATTATAGCCATTAATTTGGTTTGATTCTATATCATAAATCTCTACTACATCGCCATATTTACGAAAATCAGTCGTATCTCGATTCCCTTCCTTTAAAGGTATCAATAGTACATCACCGATTCCAACTGTATTATAGTAAATCAACATTTTCACTCATCCTTTTGCTTATTTTTTTGATCGATTGGTTTTTTCTTTGCTAAAATAAATATTGGCTCTAGCTTTTTATTTTCATACAGAAATGATAAAGCTGTAATTGGGACGCGTCCCTCAGCAAAATATTGCATCGCCATCTGCGCTAGAATATCATAGCCCATATCATTTTGTACATCTGCGATAATTAATGTATCTTGATGTGGCAAAGCAAGTGCTAATTCGCCTTTTACTCTTTCTTTCATTTCTATTAGCCAGGATTCATTTAGAATTCTACTTGCATCATAGCCATCATTTGCTGACACAAAATAAAAATCGTTTCCGGCTACTGTATCCTTTTTCAAATCTATTGGCAATGATCTCAAATTAAATGTCGCAATTTCTTTCAACTGACTTTCTGACCAATTAGCTTGATCTAGCAAATCCTGATCGATTAATTGATAAGTTTGGCCAAAGTCAATTGCATAATATATCCGTGTTTCAGCTGTATGGTCTAGGTAAATTAACTTTTTCCCCGTTTTAGATTCTTTAGGAAAAGATGTACTACGGATTACTGGGAAAATATTTTTTTCGTTTCCAATTAACTCTGCCTTTTGACTTATCATTTGTAATGACAATTTTACATGAGATACGATCTCTTCAATTGCCTGTTCACCATGCTTGTCATACTTAGCTACAAGGTTAGGTAATGCAATATTAACACCTTTGCCTGTATCTTTCCATTCAACTCGATATTGATCCTTGTCACGTTTAAAAGATGTTCTCCACTCATTTTCTGAAAACATCTGATCAAGTTTCTTTTTTAGTTGAAGTGTTGTTATAGCCATTATATCGTCCCTTTTCGAGGTCTTTTAATTTTCGTAGTATATTGTAACATGACTTTCATTTAGTTGAAAATAAAAGCACCCTTAGGCGCTTTTATTAAAATTATATTTTGATTTTAGGCTACACTTATTTTGGATAAGAAGGCTTCAATTTCCTCACGAGTCTTTCGATCTTTACTCACAAAACGAGCTACTTCTTCTCCTTGATCAAAAGCTAAGAAACTAGGAATGCCGAAGATATCATATTTTATACACAGATCGATAAATTGGTCACGATCTACTGAGATAAATGTGATATCACTAAACGTCTCTTCTAATTCCGGTAAAAACGGTTCAATTACTCGGCAATCTGAGCACCATTCAGCAGTGAATAAAAATACAGTTTTCCCTGTTTCTAATAGTTCGTAGAATTGTGCTTCTGTCTGTAAACTTTTCAATTAAATAATCCCCCTAGATTTTAATCATATACAAGTGCTAAATCGCCATATTTAATTAAACCTTTTCTTCTCATCCATTCAGATACAAGTAGACTGACAAGAGCTGGACCAATAATATGAACGAATAAGACTTGTAGAAAAACCGGGAAAGTAAAACCCATTGTTTGAAAGGCCATCATTTGACCAACTAACCCCGAAGTTCCCATGCCTGCTCCTGATGGGTTATTAGTCATTTGAAGCCATACTGTTCCAATCGGTGCCATAACTATCGAGGCAACAGTTGGTGGGATCATGATCAATGGACGCTTAATGATATTGGCAACTTGGAGCATTGAAGTCCCAATCCCTTGTGCGAGTAGTCCACCAACTCCATTTTCGCGGTAGCTACTCACAGCAAATCCTACCATTTGTGCTGAACAACCGATCACAGCTGCACCTGCGGCTAGACCGTCTAGCGATAGCATAATTGCAATCGCAGCACTAGAGATTGGTGCTGTTAGCGCCCAGCCCATTAATACAGACACAATAATCCCCATTATGAATGGCTGTTGATTCGTTGACCAGTTAATTATTTCACCTAAGCCAGTCATAAAAGCACCTATCGGCGGGCCAATAAATTTCCCTACTACATATCCTACCACAATCGTGACAAGAGGTGTTACGATTATGTCGACTCTAGTTTCCTTTGAAACTATTTTACCAAACTCTGTCGCAAATATAACACTAACGTAAGCACCAACTGGACCACCTAAGCTATAACCAAATGCACCAGCAAATAAAGTAGAAAATAACACAAGTGGTGGTGCTTTTAAACTATAAGCAACAGCAATCCCAATTGCACCACCAACGATTTTACCATCCATTGCGAATGTACCCATTTCAATGAAAAACTCACTAATTGAAGAAGCACCAAGAAAATGCTCAAGTTGCTCTCCAAGCGTATTAATGATAAGTCCAATAATGAGAGATGAGAATAAACCTAATGCCATGTAACTTAACGCAGTAATAAAATAAGCATATGCGGATAATTCAATATTTTTTCTTTTTAGAAATGCTTGCATTGTAATTCCCCCTTTTCAATTCTTGTTTATTTTACAACAAGATTATACAACTGACAAGACAGTAGTTAAGTGAAAAAACTCTAGCCGATATAGCTAGAGTTTGTATGATATTACTTATTATTCTTCAATTTTAACTATTTCAATAGAATTAATCATGTCTACCATTTGATTGAACGTTTCTTCTAACTCTTTCAAATCAGTCTGTGTTGTTAAGCGTAAGCCACCCATACCGACTTGAAGCTCATAATCACGATCTACTTCACTAACCTTCACATATAGAAATCGTTCATCATCTTGATAGCTTTCTAAAAAGAGATAATTACCTCTTCTTTCTTCTGCTAAACAAAATGCATCACTTGTAGGTGGTTCTAACACATTATAAAACAAAATATAAGTTTGATCTTGTGTATCAAAGATCAAATTACCCTCAGATTCTTCGATAATCGTATGATCTTCAGGAAAATATATTTTAAAATCCTCAATGTCTTTGTTAGGTTCAGGACTTTGACGATTAAAAGCTTCGTGCATCGTCTCACTAATATTTTCAATCACTTCTTCTTCTGAAAGCCCGCATCCAGAAACAATCATGACTGTAAAACCAATGATGAGCAGGCTCATAATTTTTTTAACCATGATTGGCCTCCTTTCTTAAAAAATATTCACAACCATATTACTATAACAAAGTAGAATAACAAGTCCTTTGATTTATTCTTCATATTTTATCCACATTATATTGGTGTTTTGCCAACATATATTGCCCTTTTAATTGTTTAACCACATGCTCAAACATTTCACTACGGGTCAGTTCTTCGTTCGTTAATATCCCAATCGTCCCTTCATGATGGCTGACATTATCTTTTTTCGCATATTCATCAATAATTTCACCTAATTCACGACCTGATCGCAAAGCTTTAGTAATCTGATCTGGCAATGGAATTCTTGCTCCACTTGCTATATAGAGATTTCCTAGTGGATCAACCAATGCCCCCCAATTGCACAAGAGCAACTGATGATTTAATTGCATCACTCCACCTTCTAAGCCAATGCCAATTACACCTGGTTCAGATTCCTGACAATACCTTGCACGGTTGATAGCTCCTGTTAGTGTCTCTTGATCAGACATGGGCTGATCAGATACTCTAGAAGGAGCTTGGATGCCGATAATTTCACTTGTTCTAAATATATTTTTTACAGCTGTTATTTTAGCTTTATTTTGTGAACCAATGATTATTTTCATACGATATAATTTATCCTCCTCGAAAAATAGTCGAAGACATGAAAAAAGTGGGATACCCCACTTTTTTAACTATTATTTCTTAAGTATTCCACCATATTAGCATCTGTATGCTTAACTAGCTCAACGATTAGTTCTTTCGCAGCTGCATAGTCATCTACATGAATAATTGATGCATGTGTGTGAATATAGCGTGATGGAATACCGATAACTGCTGAAGGCACACCATCGTTTGAAAGATGAACGCGCCCTGCGTCCGTTCCTCCCTGAGAAATGAAGTATTGGTATTTAATGCTATTAGACTCAGCAATATCTAATACAAACTCTCGCATACCTCGATGAGTGATCATCGTGCGGTCAAAAATACGTAGTAGGGCTCCCTTACCGATTTGACCAAACTCTTTATCATCACCTGACATATCATTCGCTGGAGATGCATCAAGCGCATAAAAGATATCTGGCTTAATCATATTAGCCGCTACCTGTGCTCCACGTAAGCCAACCTCTTCTTGAACTGTTGCTCCAGAGTAAAGCTCATTCGGTAACTCTACGTCTTTTAACTCTTTTAATAATTCAATCGCAAGACCGCAACCGTAGCGATTATCCCATGCTTTAGCTAATATTTTTTTAGGGTTACTCATTGGTGTAAATGGTGTAACCGGTAAAATCGATTGACCAGGTCGAATACCAATTGCTTTTGCATCTTCTTCATCATCCGCACCAATATCTATCAACATATTTTTCATTTCCATAGGCTTCGCACGTTGTTCAGGCGTTAAGTTATGTGGTGGTATTGAACCAATCACACCAATAACCGGACCATTGTCAGTCATGATTTGGACACGTTGAGCCAACATGACTTGATTCCACCAACCACCTAATGGTTGAAATTTGATCATACCGTTCTTCGTAATTTGAGTAACCATAAAGCCGACTTCATCCATGTGACCAGCCACTAAAACTTTAGGTCCTTTACCTTTTCTAACACCAAAAATGCCACCTAGACGATCCTGTATGATCTCATCAGAATATTTTTCTAACTCCGTTCGCATATATTGACGTACAAGGTGTTCGTTTCCTGGCGCTCCTTGTAATTCTGTCAATGTTTTAAACATATCCAAGGTTTCTTGTTTCAATATGTACAACCTCCCATTTTATAGCCTCATGCTTTATTGTATCGAAAGATCAAATTCTTTTCCACTTTTTAAGAAATCTCGTCCAAGCTGTTTTCTTATTAGAGTTAAATAAGGTATACTATCATTAACTTTAATATTCGAGGTGAAGTAGATGAATTGGAAGAAGGCGTTGGGCATTTTAGGGCTCGGCATTACAATTGGTTATATTGTAAAATCAAAAATTAATGATATGCCTATTCAAGCAGAACAAGCACTAAAAATAGCAAAGGAAAAATTTAAAGAAGGCGGAGCTGTTAGTGGCTCTTGGATCTATATGAAAAGCGAAGAAATCACATTGCACGGATTAAATTATCTTGTTTACCGTGGTGGGATTACTCGAACAATTAACGAGGAAAACAAACAATATGAATTTTATATAGATGCCCATACTGGAACGATAATTTCAACAGAGGAAACAAGTAACATTATTTAAATAATAAAGAGATAACTTTATATTTAAGTTATCTCTTTATTATTGGGTTATATAATTATTAGCTCTTGCTAGCATTTCTATTAATCTTGCTTTTTGTACTTGATATTCATCTTTATTTGAAGAATGTATTTCTCTTATTACTTGATAGAGCATATACCAATGAATCCGAAGATACAATGATCGATTACTCTTCACACCATAATTCATTAACCACATATCCCACTCTTTATTCTCAACATAAGTAGAAAATAGCATGGCTAAATCAATTGCTGGATCACCGATTGCGGCATTATCCCAGTCAATTAAATAAAGTTGTCCCTTATTAGTAATCAGCCAATTGTTGTGGTTTAAATCACCATGACAGACAACTGGTTTTATATGAATAAGTTTGGAAAGTTGTGCTCGCATCCAAGCAAGTGCATCATTAATAATTAGATCTGAGTTAGTTCTATCATTTTCTAACACAGTTTGTTCAATTTCTCGATAAAGCGTTGTTGGCCTTAATGGCTTTTTGCCCATTCGGGTGAGCATGTCAAGCAATTCTGCAGAATGATGGATCCGACCTAATAATTCCGCAACTTTTGGGTGATGGATCACTTCAGGTTGCATCTCTCTTCCATCATGCCATTCTTGTGCAGTAATGACGTCGCCATTTTCTAAACGTTTTGTCCAAATTAACTTAGGAACAATTCCTTGTGCAGATAGAACTGCTAGAAACGGTGAAGAATTTCTCTTTAAAAATATACGCTTTTGTTTAGATTGCGCATAGTACGCTTCACCACTAGAGCCACCAGCAGATTTAATTACCCAATCTTTACCTAATACATGTTGCACAGGAATTCACCTCACAATTAAGCTAGCATTTTATTAATCTAATAAGTTCAAAAAAAAAGTCCAATTATAGATTACCCCATCAAGGGGGCAAAGATCAAGAGGAATTTTTCCACATTTTATTCTTTTCCTTCATTTCGATCCCATTCTGGCCGATAAACAGAAACTGTATCGGAATGCTTTAGTAATACTTCAGCTACTTTTAATTGCTGATGTTTTAACGGTGAGCTTAATTGCCGTTGTCGCATAAGCCAACTTTCATGTTGATCACGATCAATATATTGCGTTTGAAATGGCTCTAAATCAAATTTTATCTGATTTGTTCTAGATAGTACAACTTTTTTTATTGGCATCTCTATTCCATAAAAATCAAAAATAGAACGAATAATTTTATCTGTTCTCTTTAATGAGAGGATTGGACTTAAAAATTTCGCTTTAACACGATTATGCTCACTAAACCATGATCGATCATCACCTACAATAATCGTATGATCTGATGACATTTCTACGACATTAATCACCTGAACATCTATTGGTGTAATCATGATTATATCTGCATCAACCGCCGCATTTTTTAATTTGAAAACTGGACGATACATAAATAAATATGTATCAGGGAATCTTTGCATAAAATACTTTAATCTTAAATCGTGATGATAGTTATGATCTAAAAACGACATCTGAGTTAAAGTTGTTGAAGCCCAATTTAATTGAAATTTAAAAATAGAATCCAAGAAAAAGCGTTTAAGTTGTTCTTCAGTTTCTGGTATTGAATCTTGCTCATAATCTATTTCAGAAGTTTGATCTTTTTTCAAAAGGTCATTTAAACGCTTAAAAATAGATGAACTTGACTTTTCCTCTATCGTGGACTCCAATTTTAGTTCTTCTTGTCTTTGCTGCCATTGATCGAGTAAACTTTTCCAGTTTTCCTGTTTTAATCGACTGAAGTGACCTGGATAATGGTATACATCATTTTGATAACGTGAAATATAGTTTTCTAATTTTATCAACTGCCCCATTGGCATCTAGCTCCTTTACTTCATGAAGTTTTAATTAACACTAAAAGGAAATATTAAATTCTCTTTAAGTGTTTGTAAAAATAGGTCACAAAGGTAGCCTTATTAGTTAAAAAGGGGTAAAATAATAGTATGAGATTAAGTAACACCAATAGACTACAGATAAAAAACCGGGGAGTGGTTCTTTGAGTCAACCAACAACAAGGATGCTTACAAGGATCAAGGCAGTCTACTTATTTATTCGCGATGAAGGCCCTGTATCAACTTCTGATATTGCTGAAGAATTTGATATAACAGAGCGTACCGTACAAAGAGACTTGAATATTCTTGCCTATAATGATCTTGTTGTAAGCCCAAGTAGAGGTAAATGGTCAATTACGAAAAAGAAGGTAAAGATCTCATAAGTTAATTTTCTTATAATGCTGACAGTTGTCGTCAGCTTATTTTTTTGTCATTCAGTTGTTTTAAATATGAAATCTCTTCCTCAGTTAAACGACGATACTTTCCCTTGCCTAAATCTGGGTCTAGCTGCCATTCTGCCATTGCAATACGCTTCAAATAAATCACACGTTTCCCTACTGCTTCAAACATCCGCTTTACTTGATGGAATTTTCCTTCGGTAATGGTTAACTCCACTTCAGATGTCCCGTCATTTGTCAAAATAACTAGTTCAGCCGATTTCGTTTGATAACCATCATCAAGTACGACACCATTTTTAAATGCAATTTGGTCTGCTTCTGTTACTTCTTGATTAATAATCGCGTAGTAGGTCTTACCAATATTATTTTTCGGTGAGAGCAGCTGATGAGCTAATTTCCCGTCATTGGTCAACAAGAGTAAACCCTCAGTATCTTTATCCAACCGCCCTACCGGAAAAGGTGATTTTGACTGATCAATCGGATCTAATAAATCAATTACTGTTTTATCTTTAAAATCATCAGTCGCACTAATGACACCCGCTGGCTTGTTAAGCAAAAAGTATACAAATTCCTCATAAACGACATGTTCGCCATCAACATAAACCTGATCCTGCTCTGGATTCACATGAATTTTTCCTGAACTCGCCTTTTTATCATTTACTGTAACACGTGCAGACTTCAATAGTTGTTTAACATCTTTCCGACTGCCAAAACCTGAATGAGCTAATAATTTATCTAAACGCAATTTAAAAATCATCCTATCTGTTAAAAATTCGGTCTAAAAAGCGAATTCTGCTCCCTACAACACGTTCAATTAAAGTTGAATGATAAATCAACAATAAATAGACTCCTGCACCCGCAGTAACCGTTATTAATAAAATAAAGATATTTGCTAATCGACCATCTTGATAAGTGACAAAGAAATTTACAATATACTTCATCATCATTACGGCAATTGCCATTAACCCACTAAAGATCAACATCAGCAATGTGCGCTTAAACAATTGCTTTAATGAAAAATTAATTGCTGTTTTAATGCACCATAAGTTAGCTGCGACAGTCGCAAATGATGCTAAGCCAGTTGCAACGACAGCTCCTGTCGGTCCTAGCCAATTCAGCAAAGGAACGTTAAGAATACTTTTTAAAACTAGACCTAATACTAAACTGTAAATCGCAAAGCGTTGCTGATTAATCCCTTGTAAAATGGATGAGCTCACTGTAAATAGAGCAAAGAATAAAGCTACTGGTGCATACCAACTTAATAAGTCTGCATTTAATGGAGTATATTCATTGACTGAATAAAAAGCGCCCCAAATCTCAGTAGATAGTAACGACATACCAATCACGGCAGGTAAGATTAAAAGCATAATAATTTGCAATGATTGATTGATTTGACGAAATAATAAATCTCGATTTCGATCAACATATGATTTCGTTAATGTTGGTAGTGCAGATAAAGACATACCTGTAGCAAGCGTAATCGGTATCATAATTAATTTGTGACCGTATAAATTTATCGTTGAAAAACTATTATCAATCACAGCTTGTGAATAATCTAAATTGGCCAAAGTTCTCATAAATGTAATTGCATCAATTTGTTGATACAAAGGGATTGCCAAACCAACAAATACAAACGGACCAGCATAACTTAATAGCTCTTTAAATAATTCCTGATTTGTCATCGGTACCGATACGATTGATTGGTTGTCTATATATTTGTTTAAATGTCGTTGTCTCTTTCTCCAATACCAGACTAAAACTACAGCTGATGCTGCTGCACCTATGAAAGCTGAAAACGTTGCAAAGCCAACTGCTGTCGTAATTGAGCCTTTAAAGACGTTGATCACAATATATACCGAGATAAGTAAAAAAGAAATTCTTACAATTTGTTCGATAACTTGAGAAATCGCTGTTGGCCCCATTGATTGATGCCCTTGGAAGAAACCACGTGTAATACTCATTGGCGGGATAATAATTAAAGCAAAACTCACCATTCTAATTACCATGGCAACGTCTTCTACTGTAATCCCTTCTGAATTATCAGGGATATAAATTCCAGCAAGCCATTTTGCGCCAATAAATAATGCTAGAAATGATAATACCCCAGTTACCATCATTAGTCTTAGGGCAAGCTTGTACATGCGATGGCTCGTCTGATAGTCTCCCAATGAATTATATTTTGCCACAAATTTTGACACAGCTAATGGGATGCCAATTGTTGATAAACTAATAAAAATTGTATAAGGTCCATAAGCTAACCCATATAACTTTCCACCTGTTGCACCTACTAAGCTTTCAAACGGAATCGTATATATCATCCCTAAGAATTTCGAAAAAAATGTTGCTGAAGTTAGTAGAATTGTTCCGCGAATCATTGTGTTTTTATTCATAATTTCACCTTTATTCATATTCAATTTAATCAATCACTAAATATCTTATCTTAAATATATAAATTTGCTTATCTACTCATTCTAACATATATTTTACTGTATAATTGAATACTAAACAATCTACGTTTGAGTCAAGTATTTGTAGGCAATTTTTTCTACGTTAATAATGAAAGCGGATTCATCATTTTAAGGTGACCCCTTGATAAAGTTTTTGCCTTTTTTAAAAACCAGATAACTCCTTTAACACGTTGTATATCGGAATATTTGCCTTTCCTTTTAGGTACATAAGATTGTCTCTGGTAACCTGACC
>FZPS01000067.1_pt213 | contig 13137 bp, 10 predicted proteins | sample 1817821 | NCBI WGS metagenome assembly FZPS01 (sample SAMEA104158645, study PRJEB21678) | metagenome | place: Germany | collected 2015-04-21 | reverse complement strand
GGGCTATATGTATTCAGCCTATATCACCCTTGAACAAGGAGTTGAAGTCGGCCCCTATGTTGCAACACCCGAGATAGATCCGGCAAATCCACCCCTGACCGATCAGCAATTCCAGGCACTGCTGGACAGGGAGTTTCCGGTCAGTTACCATGCCGGTCTGAAATCCCTGCATAAAGATTACCCGTATTGGACATTTTCGGCGAAAAATATTAATCATGACTGGGACTATGTTATCTCAAAGCAATCTCCCGGCAAAACGTCCACAGTATCGATCAACCGGATTACCTCTATGAAATCTTATGCGGCGGATTCCTATGATTATCGCACCGATTCCTGGAAAGCACTGGATGCCGGCTTTACCGGCGCATCTATTGAAGCGATCAAATATTATATGGATCCGCGCAATTTCCTGGATGAGACCGGGATCTTTCAATTTGAACAATTATCCTATCATGCCGATTACCATACTTTAGCCGGTATCGAGAAGATGCTCAAAAATACTTTTATGGATCCCTCCAGCAATTCCGGACATGTCGATGCTCAGGGCAATATAGTCTATAAAGACGCCTCCGGACAAGTTAAAACCCTGAACAAGACCTATGCCCAGGTTTTCCTGGAGGCTGCTCAAAGCAGCGGTGCCAGCCCCTATTTTCTGGTCAGCAGAGTTATTCAGGAAGTCGGCAGGGGCGGGAGTAATTCAGTCAAAGGAGTGCATGCAACCTACCCCGGTATCTACAACTACTATAATATCGGTGCTACCGCCTCCACCAATCCCATCGCCAACGGCTTGAAATTTGCCTCTAGCGGTACCACCTACCAGAGACCATGGGTAGATCCGGAGAAAGCCATCAAAGGCGGAGCAGAGTGGATCGCCAAACTATATATCAATAAGGGCCAAGACAGTCTGTATCTGCAAAAATACGACTTCGATAGATTCTGGCATCAATATATGAGCAATATAATGGCACCGCCGGCAGAGGCGGCAATTGTGGTGCGTAATTATCTGGAAATGGGTATGATACACCAGCCGTTTCATTTTGAGATTCCGGTAATGAGGAATATACCCCAGACGCCGCAAGCGAAACCGACAGACAATCTGAGCCGTAATAACTGGATGCGCAGTATTTCCGCGCCGGCGGCACTGACACCGGCCTTTAATCCTGAGGTCTATGATTACACTTTGACACTAAACACAGCTGTAAATCAGATTCTGCTGACAGGTACGCCTTATCATGCCAAAGCGGATATTATTACTGAGGTCAACGGCACAGCACATCAGGGTCCTATTCCCATACCTGCCTCTGCTGAGGATCCTTTAGTTGTAAAACTGATTGTGCGTGCGGAAAAGCGAGATGTGCAGCGAACTTATACTATCACGGTCAAGCAGGGAACCGGGACCGGCCCGCTGCTGCAAACAACGGTCTACAATATCGAAGGCGGCGTACTGTCAGGGCTGAATCCAAAGAAAAAACAACATTTGGCTGAAAATATTCTGCGGGATCTGAAAACAAGTGACCCCGGCTATACACTGCAGATTCGCAACAAAGCGGGTGAGATCGTCACGGCGGGAGAAGTCTCGACCGGTTGTACATTAGAGGTGCTAAAGACAGGACAGACTGTACCCGAGTTTGCGTTGCCAATGATTATGTACGGCGATATCAACGGCAACGGAACGATCAATATTGCTGATTTAACTCTAGTTGTAGAGCACTTTTTTGGACGAAGTCCGCTCAAGGGCATAGAACTGCTGGCAGCAGATGTTAATGGCAATGGCAGTGCCAATATTGCCGATGCCACAATCATTGCTGAGTTCTTCTTTGGACGGATGGAAATCGAAAATAATCGTTGAAGAGGAATTTCATGATAAAGAATCATCAAAAATATTTTAGGCTTATACTATCGTTATTTTTGGTTCTGGCCCTTGTTTTAACAATCCAAGTACAACAGGTCAGTGCTGCGGCACCGCGAATTAGCGTTTCGAAAACCGGCGTGAATATCGGCGATACTGTAAAAGTTACGGTAAGTCTGAACTCTGAGATGACTTTCACATCCTATGGTATATCTGTGAAATATGACAGCAATGCCTTCACTTTTGCCGGTCATTCAAATAATACCGGCATCACGGGTACTAAAGACCAAAGTGCAAATTCCGGTGTTGTCGTGGCTGCAGTCTACCAGGGGAGTTCCTATACCGGCACAAAGGTGGCGACATTGAGTTTCAAAGCCACTAAAGAAGTAAGTGGAGCTGTCTTTACCTTGACATCAATCTCGATTGGTGTTGATGATTTGTCAGCTGGAATCAGTACAGCCGCAATAACTGTTTCTGCCGCTCCGCCGCCGGCAATGCCGACGCCTAAGCCGACGCCTAAACCCACTCCGAAGCCTACGCCAAAACCTACACCTAAGCCTACAAAGAAACCAACGGAGAAACCGACCGCCGAGGAAACAACGGCTGAGACAACTGAGATTACCGAGACAACGCCAAGGATTGCTGAGAACTATAATTCCTACAGCGGTAAAAAGCTCTATCCGGCCGCAGAACCGCCTGCGGCCGAGGATATCCCGACGGGATTTGCTTCTGCCGGCGAAGATTCGACTGAGCTGGTACAAGCAGGTACCAGTTTGCGCCTGCATTGGCTGGAGAGCTCAGAGGGCGAACGGGCCTATTATTATCTCGATGTACACGACGAAGTCTATGTGCCGTACAAAGAGATCAGCTATCCGAAAGGCAAGTTCAGAATCGCCTTGCCGAGCAAGGACGATCTGGTGCCCCATGGTTTTTTGGCAACTGAAATTAATCTGGCAGGAAAGAATTATCCCGCTTTTCAGGCTGATCCTGAGAAGGAGCTGCCCGAGGGCATTGTGCGGATGCCGGAACAGATCTATTTACTCTATTTGATTGCTGACAAAGCAAATGCTGACGATGTAAATATTGATACAGTTGAGGGCGACGAAGGAGAAGCTGATGCAGGAGAGGCTACCGGTTTTTATTATTATGACAGTTTGACCGGCTCACTCTTCCCTTATCTTTATCTGCCCTTGGTCATACCGGATCCGACCGAGCCGGAAATTTCCGAGAGTCTGATCCCGGAGCCAACAGAGGATGATATTATTGATCCGGTACCGGATATGGCAATTGAGGACCTGGAATACTATCAAGCGGAAGTAGATGAACTACAGGCCAAAGCCCAGAACACCAGGGTGCTGATTATGGTACTGGCTGCTTTGCTGTTGATCAGCTGGCTGCTTTTCTGGTTCCTGACCGGAAGAAAAGCAAAGCGAAGACCACCTAACGGGGTACCGCCCAAGTCGTCTAAACCGCCAAAACCGACGGATAAATCGTCATCCGGCTCTAATAGAAGGCCCTTGCCGACTGCCAAAACAGATAATCATGAGCCCTTAGCTAAGGAAGATAAGCCTGGGTCCTATAAGAATAACAATGCTGATGTGAGAGCCTCAGTAGCACAAAATGCAAATTCTGCCAGGACCCGGATCAGAAAACCTGAGATCCAAAGCCCTGCCGACCAGAATGATCTGCCCTGGTACCTTGACGATAGTTTCAGCGATCCGAAGAGAAAGGTGACGGCAGCTCCTTCAACTCCAGTGGATCTTCCCGATAAAAAGGTAAGAAAGGTTGAGACTGAAGTATCAACCCGGGCAACAGAAATTGCTGATGAAACAACGAGCGATAGCTCCACCTTGTTGGATCCTGTCGATGAGGAGCATAGAGATAGGACCAGGCGCTTTCGCCGTCAGCAGAGAAGAAGCAATGCCGTCAGCAGATCAGACAGCAATGATTTCGCAGAGACTGATGATTTCTACGGAGATCGCGGAGAGATCTGATGCGCAGATATTTGGCTAAGCTTAGAGCCCTGCTGAGCAGAGCGGAGGTTCTGCGCTATCTTATTATTGGCGTTCTGACGACTCTGGTCAATATCGGCATTACTGCGCTGGGTAATCGCTATCTCGGTCTGGATTGGCTCCATATCACCAATAAAGTTGCTTATGTTTCTGCCATCTTATTTGCCTATATAACCAATCGAATTTATGTTTTTCGCTCCAAGGAGAAAGTCTGGCCGGAATTGATACGCTTTGCTGCCGCCAGATTAGTGGTCTCATTTATCTTTGAGGATTTTGGCCTATATCTGATCTATGATGTGCTGGGTTATCAGAAGATGATGCCGATTCTGAAACATGTGCCCTGGGCAAAATTCTTTGGCATGGTCGGCGTAGTGATTGCCAATTATCTGGTCGGCAAATTATTAGTGTTTACCCGGCGCTCCGGAGCAAAAGATGAATTATCCTGAGGCATTGGCCTACTTGCAGTCCGCTTTGAGCTTCGGTATTAAGCCCGGACTGGAACGGATGCTTGAACTCAGCCGTTACCTAGGCCGGCCGGAGCAAAAACTCAGAGTTTTCCATTTAGCCGGCACCAATGGCAAAGGCTCAACCAGTAGTTATCTAACTCATATTCTAGCTAGTGGCGGTTATCGTGTCGGCTGGTTTACTTCCCCCTATTTGGAGCGCTTTACTGAACGCATCAGGGTATTGTCCGGAGCCGCGGATCTGGCGGCATATGACCGGGACGGACAAGCAGGGGAGATCGGCGAAATTGATTTTGCTCGAATTTTGTCCAAGATAAGGCAGGCAGTGACAGATATGCTGGCGACAGGCCTGGAGCATCCGACGGAATTTGAATTGATAACTGCCGCTGCCATGCTCTGGTTTGCCGAACAAAACTGTGACTATGTCGTGCTGGAGACCGGCTTGGGTGGCCGGCTTGATGCGACCAATATCTGCAATCAACTCGAAGCAGTCATCATTACATCGCTCGGCTATGACCATATGGACAGACTGGGCACGACCATCGCTGAGATTGCTACCGAGAAGGCGGGGATCTTTAAGAAGGGAACACCGGTCTATGCTTATGATCCTGCCGCTTCTTATCTTTCCGTCACTGATCAAGACATTGTCCGCACTGTACTGAGCGAAAAAGCGGCCGAGCTGTCCTGTCCTTTAACCTGGATCGGACCTGACGGGAGACCAGATCAAGGGGCCAACTATATTGCCGTGAGAACGCAAAGTCGTGATCTTTCAGGGCAGCATTTCGCTGCCGAAGGCGCATATTATCGCACCCGGCTTCTGGGCTCCTATCAGCCTTTACATGCAATGCTGGCTGCAACTGCGGCTCGCCCCTATCTGGAAGCCAAGAGCATAGTTGCCGGCATTCGCAGTACAACTTGGCCGGGACGGTTGGAGATTATTTCTGCCGCTGAACCTTTTATTTTGCTGGATGGCGCCCATAATCCTCAGGGCAGTATGGCATTGGCGGAGACTCTGGATCAGATTTTGGCCGGGCAGAGAGTAATCTTCCTGATAGGTGTGTTGAAAGATAAGGACTATAGGGAGATTCTGTCTGAGATTCTTATCAACCGCAAATATCGACCGGCGCATATTATTGTGACCGAACCGCCTAATCCCAGGAGTCTGCGGGCGGATCTATTGGCGGCGGAAATCAATCAGCTTATGAGGTCTGATATAGAATATGAATGCGAAGACAGTTATAATATGCGTGCTGTAGTAATTACCGCTGCCGGTGAAGCGACGAGGCAAGCAGTGGAGCTGGCCCGGAGCAGCGGGCTACCCCTGGTAGCTTTCGGCTCATTATATCTGGCGGGTGCTATCCGTGCTGATCTTAGAAGATACAGTCGGAAGTATTAAGGATTTAAGCATGAATTGGGAACTGGAAATAAAAAAACTACATACATTACAGGCCGGTGAAGTCAGGGTTGGCGCTTCTGAACGTGAGAGCGAACGTGCTGTGGCCATGTATAATCGTGCTCTGGAGCAAATTGAAAATGACAATTGGGATGTAGCGATGATTGCTCTGGATCGCCTGACCAGTGAGTTTTCACTCTTTTCACAGGCTGCTTATCTTTACGGACTCTGCCTATGCCGACAGCAGAACTGGCGGGCGGCAGAGGAAATGTTTCAGAAAGCCCAACTATCTGATTTATCCGAGCAAGAATACGAGATAGTCGAGGCGGCAAAATTGGTCGCCCGGGAAGGCAAGATCAGAGATAAAGCAAAAAGTAAAGAACGACGTCGTAAAGACAATATGCTCAACCGCGTCAAGGCCGATCTGATCCGGGGCGGAATTCTGGAGCGTTCCGAGCGCGGGCGCAGGGCGGATAAAATGCGCATGGCTACGGCTAGGGAACGGGAGGAAGTCCTGAAGCAGATCAGAGCGCAAGAACAAGGCAAACTGCCGCGAGGTCTGGAACTTGACACCGGACAATCAGACAACCGCAAGGTGCAGCTTATCAGCTTGATTGTAATCATCTGTGCTGTGATTTTTCTGCTCTTTTATTTTCTGATCCGGCCCGGCATTATCAGCAACCGGAGAACAGAGCAGAAGCTTGATTGGCTGGAGCAGCAAATGGAGCAGCAAGCGCCTGTTAAACAGGAGATTGCGGATCTACTTGACATGTACCGCTCAAGATATCCGCTCGATTAGTAAGAGATTAGGAAGATAGGGATTTAGATGCTATATATCAGTACCAGGGGCATTCAGCCACCCTGCACGCCTTCCGAAGCTTTGAGACAGGGTGTACCCGCAGATGGCGGACTATTTGTACCACAGACTATACCGCAAGTTGATCAGGACTGGATCCGCTCATTATCGTCAAGGCCGTATTATCAGGCAGTAGCCAGTGTTTTGGAACTGTATCTGACGGATTTTTCCGCCCAGGAGTTGGAAGAGATCTGTGCAACTGTTTATTCGGAAGCGAATTTCGGCGACCGACCGGCTTTCCTAGAGCAGCTTAATCCATATAATCCTTACGAGCATCTGCTGCGGCTGGATTCTGGTCCGACCGCATCAGGCAAGGATTATTCCATGATGCTGGTGCCGCCTCTCTTGAGTCTGGCCGGACAAAAGACAGGGGACGGGATGCAGCAGCTGCTGTTGACAGCCACGACCGGCAATGCCGGCATTGCTGCTCTGACGACCATGGCCGATATCGAGAACTTTGCCGTGATGGCCTTTTTTGCCAGCAGTGGCGAGCCTGGTCAGGCCGAACAGGAAATGCGAGCAGCTTGCGGCCATAATTGCTTTGCCGCTTCTTCTTTGGCTTCATTTGAGGAATTGTCTCTGGAGATCAGAAGCTGCTTAGCCAACCGCGAGTTGGTGGAAAAGCTAAAGCAGCATCAGGTGATTCTATCTACAGCCAATTCTCTGAGCTGGGTTAGGATCATGCCTGCGATCGCTTATTATTGCTGGGCAGCCTCCTGGCTCTATGCTCATGAGCGTCTGAATGCTGACGAAGGCTTTGTCCTATCCGTTCCGGCGGGCAATGGCAGTGAGCTGGTAGCGGCCCTATATGCGCGCCAGATGGGTCTGCCGATCGCTAAGATCCTCGTAGTAACCAATCGCAATAAAGGACTGGCCGATCTGATCCGAGATGGCAGCTATAGACGTAAGCAAGAAATCTTACGTACAGATCTACCCGGCATGGATGTCGATCTGCCGATGAATGTCGAACGTCTGCTCTATGAGATTTTGGCGCGCGACAGTAATCAGGTCACAATGTATTTAAATGATTTGATCAATGAGGGCATTATCCGGCTTAGCGTCGGTGATGCGGCTCAGATCAAAGCGGCCATGGAAGCCGTTACAGTTGATGACCGCCGGATTAGCGGCCTGATCCTGTCGATCTATGATCGCACAGACTATGCGCTCGATCCCCAGACGGCAGGCGCCCTATCGGCCTATGAGACTTGGCGTGACCGCCAGAAGATTGATCTACCGGCGGTTATTCTCAATCTGGACAGTCCGTACCGCTTTGTTCAAACCATGGCTGAGGCGCTGCGCGGAAGAGGCTATGCCAGGGGACGCAGCCGCAAAGTTCTGATTTCCGAACTGGAACAAGAGATCGGACTTGCCATACCGGACATTTTTTCCCATATGGCAGAGCAAGATACAATACCTTTGCCAACAGTAAAGAAAGGCGAATTGAGCAAGACCATTCTGGAGCAACTCGGAATCGCCTAAAGGACTGTTTCGGCCTCAATTTAATTTAATGCCAATTCAGCGAGTTCTTTTTTCAAAAACCTCAGGAACATCGTTGTTGTAACTGCTGCAGCCAGAAAATCAGCGATGGGCTCCGCCCAGTAGATAGCATAAACTGCCGGACTAAACAGTCTAGGCAAGATAAAAATCAGAGGAATCAGAAGAATAACCTTGCGTAGCAAGGCCATGAACATGCTGATCCTGGCCTGGCCGAAGGCAATGAAACTCTGTTGGCAAGAGTTTTGAAAGCCCATAAAGAAAATTCCCAGACAATAAATTCGCATGGTGGAGATGGTGGCAGCAGTAAGCTCGGGGTCCTTGGTGAATAATCTGGTGAACAATTGCGGCTCAATCTGAATAATTGAAGCCGCAAGTACAGTCAGGCTCACTGTCACGGTTAACAGCAATCTAAAAGACTGCTTAATCCGTTCCGGATCACGAGCTCCGTAATTATAACTGATCAAAGAAGTTGTCCCGTGCGAAATGCCGCTAATAGGGACGATTACCATCTGTAAAACGGCGGCGTTGATTGCCATTGTGCCTACATAAAGGTCGCCGCCATAGTGGTAGAGCGAACGATTAAAAGCAATTTGCAGCAAACTCTCCGTCGAATTCATGATGAAAGGTGACATGCCCAAGGCCAGGATCGGCAGCAGATATTCTTTGGAGAGAGTCCAGCTGCCGAGACGGAGCCGGATCAGGCTTTTCTCGCCTTGTAAGAAGTGAATCACCCAGCAAGCTGATATTAGCTGTGAGATTACTGTGGCGATTGCAGCTCCGGCTACGCCCAGACCAAAGGCAAAAATGAAGATCGGGTCGAGAATGATATTAGCTATCGCACCGATCAGAATAGTCTTCATTGCTGTTGCGGCAAAGCCTTGAGCGCTGATAAAGTAATTTAGCCCCATTGAGAGCATAACGGCTAGGGTGCCCAAGACATATATTCGTGTATACTCCATGGCATATGGCAAACTGGCCTCGCTGGCTCCCACTAGGCGCAGCAAAGGCTCGGCAAAGACAAAGAAGATAATTGTCAGCAAGAGACCCGTAACAACTAAGGCGCTCATAGCAGTATTCATTACCTTTTCCGCTTTTTCCTTTTCACCTGCTCCCAGAGCGATTGAAGCACGCGGCGCACCTCCTACACCAATTAGGACTACAAAAGCGGTGATCAGCATAATGATTGACATGCTGATACTGACACCTGTTAGGGCCAAAGGACCAACATCCCTGATATGCCCGATATAGATACGATCTACCATGTTGTAGAGCATATTGACAACCTGAGCTACTACGGAAGGCAAAGCTAATTTCCAGAACAACTTACTTACCTTTTCCGTGCCCAGAACATTCTGCCGTGACATCACTCAACCATCCATTCTAAAAGGTGTCGGACTTTTGTCGATTCAGCTCCGAGTGGAGCATTGCCTGTAAGCAATTATAGATCTTATTTAGGGAACAGTGCGTGATTACTTGACATTAAGTACTTACTTTCTTATAATTCGTTTTGTCGCTGTTGCAGGAATGGGCCATTAGCTCAGTTGGTTAGAGCAGCCGGCTCATAACCGGTCGGTCCGGGGTTCGAGTCCCTGATGGCCCACCATCTGATGACAGTTGACGGTTGGGGGGGAATACCCAAGTGGCCAAAGGGGGCAGACTGTAAATCTGTTGTCGCAGACTTCGGTGGTTCGAATCCACCTTCCCCCACCAAGTATGAGCTGTCTCAGATAAAGTAAAATCTGAGGCAGTTTCTTTTAGGAGGATAAGCAATGGAAAAGCATATATCAGACTTTGTTGTGTCGGACAGTAAAACCAATTATGTAGATATTCTGATGGATAGCGGAGCGCATATTGTAGTCGAGCTCTATCCTGAACATGCACCATTGACGGTTGCTAATTTCCAGCATCTAGTTAGCCAAAACTTCTATGCCGGAGTGATCTTCCATCGTATCATTCCCGATTTCATGATCCAAGGAGGCGATCCTAAAGGCATCGGGGTCGGCGGCTCCGATCAGACTATAAAGGGCGAATTCCGCAGCAATGGTTTCAACAATAACTTAAGGCATACCAGAGGGGTGTTGTCCATGGCCAGAACAAATAACCCCAATTCTGCCAGCTCCCAATTCTTTATTATGCATGCAAACAGCCCGCATCTGAATGGTGAATACGCCGCCTTCGGCAAAGTGATATCAGGGATGGAAGAAGTAGACCGCATTGCCAAGCTGCCACGAGACAATAATGATAGACCTTATGAACCACCCGCAATGCAAAAGGTCAGCTTTCTCTCACTTAAGCAGTAGTAGGCTGGTACCCTGCGGTCAAGCAGCCGAAACATAAATAAACGGTAATACTTCACCAGATGTATTTGACAATCGCTTGCTGATATTGCTAATATTCAGTCACTGCAATGCCGGTGTGATGGAATTGGCAGACGTATCGCACTCAAAATGCGACGGGCGAATACCCGTGCCGGTTCGAGTCCGGCCACCGGCACCAACCTAGAACGCAGCCGTAGATACAAGTTATGTATTGACGGCTGTTTTCTATTACCTATGAATTTATTTTACCAGGATTGATAGAGTAACTTCGCTGCCGTCTTTGAAGCAGTAAAGTTAAGTGTTGTCATTATTCACCTTTCAGTTTTAATATGTGTAATATCTGAGAAAATTTGTTAAGGAGCGAAGTTATGAGCGAAAGTTGCAATAAAAACTGTAACAGTTGTTCGGAAGACTGCGCAGAAAGGCAAGAACAAAAAGCGGACTTCACCGCAAAACTGCACGAGATGAGCAATGTCAAAAAGGTCATCGGTATTATTAGCGGAAAAGGAGGGGTTGGCAAATCACTTGTTACTTCTATGCTTGCAGTAACTATGAACAGAATGGGTTATCGCACTGCCATTCTTGATGCAGATGTTACAGGACCTTCTATCCCAAAAGCCTTTGGTATCAGGGAAAAAGTCAAGGGCAATAATTTTGGCACATTCCCAGTTAAAACAAAGACCGGTGTTGAGATTATGTCTGTTAACTTGCTTTTAGAAAACGATACTGATCCTGTTATCTGGAGAGGACCAATCATCGCCGGCGTGGTAAAGCATTTTTGGACAGATGTTATCTGGAGCGATGTGGATTTTATGTTTATCGATATGCCGCCGGGCACCGGCGATGTTCCCCTTACGGTATTTCAATCCATTGCTGTAGATGGGATTATCGTCGTGACGTCACCGCAGGAGTTGGTGTCGATGATAGTTTCAAAAGCTGTTAAGATGGCCGAGATGATGAATGTCCCTATTATCGGTCTGGTGGAAAACATGTCCTACTTTAAATGTCCTGATAACGGCAAGGACTATCAGATCTTTGGCGAAAGCCACATTGAAGAAATTGCTGATAGACATAATTTAAAAGTTCTTGCTAAATTACCTATTGATCCGGAACTATCAGTTGCTTGTGATACAGGTATTATAGAGTTTTTCGAAGGGAATTGGCTTGAGTCGGTTGCAGAAGTATTAGAAAATTTATCCGGTATTGACAATCGCAGAACTCAGTACTAAACTCATAGACAAATTTAATACACAAAACCGTTGAGGCGGAGATAACGGCAATGATGCCTTTACAGAGAGCCTGTGGTGCTGAGAGTCAGGTAAGAAACAAGTTGTCAAATGGACCGCTGAGGGTGCAGTCAAATGGGAATATCCCAGAGTATTCTGCAACGTGTTGGCATACGTCAGTTGCCGGGGATATGTTGGTATCCTGCTAAGTGCACAGGTCATGCTGTGAATCAAGGTGGCACCGCGGGTAGTGTTGTACTGTACTAGTAGCTATTCGTCCTTGACAGAGTGTATCTTTGTCAAGGGCGTTTTTATTTTTATAAGACAACTCCTTTGACAAGAAATTGAAAACCATAGGAGCTTTTTACTGTTTTAAGGAGGTGGGTACAATGCTGATAACAAAACATTGGTGGCGCTTCGCGCGCCGAAATAATAATTTGAGTAATGTATCCGATGTCAAACAAAACTAGCTCTAACTTTTTCTATTTGGAGGAAAATACAATGATATTTAAAGATATTGAATTCAACACTTACCACAAAAACTATCCCGATGCAAACGGCTATTTCGGCCAATACGGCGGCTCCTATGTTCCGCCTGAACTGCAGGTTGCTATGGATGAAATCGCCGAAGCTTATCAGACAATATGTAAATCCAGAAAGTTTATCAACGAACTTCGCAGAATTCGCAAGGAATTTCAAGGCAGACCGACACCGATCTCCCATCTTGAAAGGCTCTCGGATAAAATCGGTACGGGCGTGCAACTCTATGTCAAACGCGAAGATCTGAACCATACCGGCGCACACAAGCTTAATCATTGTATGGGTGAAGTGTTGCTTGCCAAGTTTATGGGCAAGAAGAAGGTCATAGCAGAAACCGGTGCGGGACAGCACGGTGTTGCCCTTGCGACCGCTGCCGCGTACTTCGGTCTGAAGTGCGACATTTATATGGGTGCGGTTGACATTAAGAAGCAGGCTCCCAACGTTGCAAGAATGAAAATCCTCGGTGCGAAAGTTATCGAGGTTACTGAAGGTCTTGCAACACTAAAAGAGGCAGTAGATGCGGCTTTTGTCGCATACGGGAACGAATACAAAGAGGCCATTTACTGCATAGGTTCCGTCATGGGTCCTCATCCTTTTCCGTTGATGGTGCGGGATTTCCAGGCTGTTGTCGGCTTTGAAGCCCGGGAACAGTTTGTCGGCATGACAGGCGAGCTTCCCGATGCGGTTGTCGCCTGCGTCGGAGGTGGTTCCAATGCGATGGGCCTGTTCTCAGGCTTTCTGAATGATCCTGTTGACATTTATGGTGTCGAGCCTCTCGGCAGAGGTAATAAGATGGGGGATCACGCAGCAAGCCTGACATATGGCGAAGAAGGCATTATGCACGGCTTCAACAGCATTATGCTCAAGGATGACAATGGTGAACCTGCTCCTGTTTATTCAGTGGCATCCGGATTGGATTATCCGTCCAGCGGTCCTGAACACGCATTCCTGCGCGACCTAGGCAGAGTGAAATATGATGTAG
>FZPS01000158.1_pt24 | contig 13138 bp, 5 predicted proteins | sample 1817821 | NCBI WGS metagenome assembly FZPS01 (sample SAMEA104158645, study PRJEB21678) | metagenome | place: Germany | collected 2015-04-21 | reverse complement strand
GACGCTGGAAAAATATGTAATCGGGTATAAAACGGAAAAGGCCAAGGAGGATTTGGCTTTCGTGGAACAAAGTTATGAAGATGCCAAGAAGGATTTCATAGAGAAACAGACCAACCTGGCGGCCTTTATCGATGCCAACCGGGGATTGGCATCGGCACTGGCGCGTGCCACGGAAGAGCGGCTGCGCAACGAGTACAACATTGCTTTTACGGTATACAATGAGCTGGCCAAACAGCGCGAGCAGGCTCAACTGGCGGTGAGGAAAACCACGCCGGTGCTCACGGTGGTGAATCCGGTGGTGGTGCCGGCAGAAAAAAGTGCTCCCCGCCGAAGCTTGATCCTGGTGGTGTTTGTGTTTTTGGGGTTGATTGTCGCCGTCGGTTGGGTATTTGTCGCGCCATTTTTCAATACCCTTTCCCACGAAATCAAACAACAACCCGCTGACGCTTAAACGCGGCACCTGTTGGTGGATGCACTAACGCAAATTCATCGATTTCGGTATGTTGAAAATGCGACCCCGTTTTACAGCGGTTTTCATGCTTTTGCTGTCTTCGTTTGTGTGTTTGGCTCAACGCTTTACACCCGATAATTATATAATCGAATATATTGGGATGGACAATGGGTTGATGCATAATTTTGTTGACGATATTTATCGGGATGAACGCGGATTTGTATGGTTTGCCACCAGAAGCGGTCTTTCGCGATTCGATGGATACGACTTTGTGCATTATACCATGAACAGTTTTCCGGTCGGATTGAAAGGAAATTCCGTGCATAAGCTATGCGAGGATGATTTTGGAAGACTATGGATTGCTTCGAATGGGGGGTTGGATGTGTTGTCGTTTTCGGAACAAAAACTTGTGGATTTGTTTACGAACAGGGATTTCGATTCTTCTTTTTTGAATCAACCTATCCTCAATCTGGAAAAAGATGCGAAGGGCGATTTTTGGTTGTTTTCGGTAAACACATTGTACAAAATCGTGTTGAATGCGGATGGAGAAATCGAATCGGTTTTCAAGCTGACCATCGACAATCGTCCGGTGCGCTATGTTGCCATGACCGACATCGATGGGGATGGAAATATCTGGATAGGCGTAAACGACAAAATTTTAAAAACGTTTGTCGATAACGGAAAACGTGCAATACGGACGCAACCGGTTTCTCGGAAATTGACTTTTCGGCGCCATACACAGGTTAACAAAATCTTGTTGAAAGAAAACGAGGTTTGGATAGCAACCGACCGAGGACTGTACCGGTATTTTAAAAACGAAGATGCCGTGAAAGTATATGTGCACGACGAGGTTGACGATCGATCGATATCGCAAGATTTTGTTACCGATTTGTGTGTTACTTCTTCCAAAATGTTGATTGCATCGACCCTCAACGGCATAAATATTTATCAGCCGTCGACCGATCGATTCGAACGTGTTTGTCGAGACGAAAACTCAACCAAAATTACGTTGAACAGCAATTTCGTAAACTGTTTGTATTCATCGGGAGATATTCTGTGGATAGGAACCGAAACCGGAGGGGTAAACAAAATTACTCCTCGCAATGCGTACGTGAAAATTTATACCCACCAAGAAAATATGCCGGGCAGTATTTCCAAAAATCCGGTGAACGCAATATTGGAAGATCGGGACGGGAATTTGTGGGTTGGAACGGTTGAAGGGGGGCTTAACCTGAAAAGAAAAGGCACGAATTTTTTTGAACACTTCACGACCGTTTCGTCGGCACGCTTGGGGCATAATTCGGTAAGTGCGTTGAGTATCGACGATAAAGACCGGCTTTGGGTAGGAACATGGGGCAACGGCGTCACGATATTGGATAGAAAACATCCGTCGAAACCGGCATCCAATTACCTGAACGCCGCTAGTGAGCCGGGGTTTTTAATCGATTTCGTAGGGGCACTGCAATACGACAAAATCAATCGGGGAATGTGGTTGGGAACCAATCAAGGATTGTATTTCTACGACCTGAATACGGAAACGCTCACGGTTCCGTTTCATGACCGATCGTCAACTGCCATCAGCAACATTATCGGTTCGGCTATCGACGAAAACAACCGGCTGTGGGTCGGCTGCGACGAAGGGGTGTATGTGGTAAACTTGAATCGGGGAGGGAAGGAATTTTTTTCGTATACGCATTACAAATACAAACTGGATGACCCACAATCGCGATTGATCGATAAAATTACCTGCATTCATCTTGACAGCAAGGGCGTTTTATGGCTCGGGAGCGATGGATTCGGCTTGTATAGGCGCATGGCCGATGAACGAGGAAACTATTCGTTTAAGGCGTATACGATGGCGGATGGTTTGGCGAGCAATAATGTGAAGGGTATTTTGGAAGACGATTCCGGAAATTTGTGGATCAGCACGAATAACGGGTTGTCTTTTCTCGATCGGGAAAGTCTCCAATTTTCGAATTTGTATAAGGAAGACGGATTGGGCAGCAGTCAGTTTTATTGGAATGCATATTGCAAAACCCGCGACGGAACCTTGTATTTCGGTACGGTTGACGGACTGGTGGGCATCGATGCCGAATCCATATTTTCGAACGTCCGAAAATATAAGGTAACGTTGACAAATTTGGCGGTAAATAACCGACCGGTTTTTCCCGGAAAATTTATTGATGCCGATATTTCGATAAGCGATCGCATGGTGATCCATGAAAAAGAAAAATCGTTCAAGATCGGGTTTTCTGCGCTAAATTACTTCTCGATATATAATTATGTGTATTCTTACCGACTGTTGGGTTATGATGAAAACTGGATCGAGGCGTCTAAAAACGAACATTCGGCGGCCTATATGAATCTGCCTCCCGGAAAATATATTTTTCAAGTGAAATACACGCCCAAAAACCGGAAAGATTTCGGAGAAATAACGCAGTTTGAGATTCGCATCAAACCCTATTTCTATAAAACGTTTTGGTTTAAATCGGTGATTGCGGCTTTCGTTCTTTTTTTGATTTTGTCGTGGTATTTTTGGCGCATCCGGTCGTATGAAGTGCAGCACAAAAGATTGGAGAAAATAGTGGAAGAACGTACGCAACAACTCGAAACTCAAAACGAGACCCTAACAAAGCAAAAATTTGAATTGTTGCAACAAAACGATGCGCTCAACCGACAAAAAGACGAGATTTTGCGCCAAAAACAACAGATCGTGGATATGTCGCGAAAAGTGCAGAAAATGAATCAGGAACGGTTGGATTTCTTTACCAATTTGTCTCACGAATTCCGCACGCCGATTACCTTGATTGCCGGTCCTGTGGAGCGTGCGCTGCGTTTGAGCACCAATCCGTATGTGATCGAGCAACTGCATTTTGCCGAACGCAATTCGAAATATTTGCTGACGCTTATCGATCAATTGATGGATTTCCAAAAAATTGAATCGAAGCGAACGGAAATCGATTATCGGCGGGGAAATTTTGTGGTTTTTTTGAAATCGCTTTGTGAACAGTTTGCATTTCAGTTGAAAGAACGGGATCTCGAATTGCGTATGGTATGTGATTTGCCGGAACCGGAATTTTTCTTCGATGAAGATGCTTTCCGTAAAATACTGACCAATTTGTTGTCGAACGCCATAAAATATACCCCCAACAGTCGATCGATAACCCTGTATGCCAAATCGTTCAACGATGGATCGAATGCCCAATCCGAAAAATTATACCTGGCTGTAAAAGATGAGGGTATCGGAATTCCCGAAGAAGATTTGGACGAAATATTCAAACGCTTCCATCAGAGTCGAAATCAGGCGCATTATATGGTTCAAGGGCAAAGCGGAACAGGAATCGGATTGTATTTATGCAAACAAATCGTCGTCATGCTCGGAGGAAAAATTTGGGCAAAGAACAACAAAAACGGAGGAAGCGTTTTCCGGATTATGTTACCGCTGCATCGGGCAAATCCCCATTCGTCCGAATTTGTTTCCTACAAACCGATTTCCGCGAATCGAAACGATGCGGTAAACGACGAAAAAAATTATAAGGAATGGCGTAGGGACAAACTTAATTTTCTGATAGTGGAAGACAATGTCGATATGGGCAGCTATATTTCTTCGATGTTGAATCCCTATTATAATACCATAGAAGCGGCCAATGGAGAAGAAGCGTTGACGATTTTGCGAAAACACAATATCGATTTTATTATCAGCGATTTGATGATGCCCGTGATGGATGGTTTGACCTTATCGAAGCGGGTAAAAGAGAGTATCGAGCTATCGCATATTCCGTTTTTGATGCTTACTGCCAAATCGACCGAGAAAGCCCGAACCGAAAGTTATCGGTTGGGTGTCGATTCCTATTTGGTGAAACCGTTTAGCGAAGAAGTGCTGCTTGCCCGAATACAAAATATACTGAAGGCAAGAGAGCGTTATCAAAAACAACTGATAACTCGAATGGATACTTCGGCACTTGAGTTGAGCGAAGAATCGAAAGACAAAAAGTTCATGGAAAATGTGCTCGAAATCATGAAACAAAACTTTCAAAATTCGGCGTTCGATGTGAGTGATTTCGCAGAGGCAATGAACGTTAGTAAATCGTTGTTGAATAAGAAACTCAATGCATTGAGCGGAAAATCTGCCGGACAATTTATTCGTGTTTATCGATTGAATTTGGCTTACAATCTTATTCTTCACAATAAGGGTACCAAAAACAAAACCATTTCCGATATTGCTTACGAAGTCGGATTCAACGATCCGAAATATTTTACCCGCTGTTTCGTCCGGCAATTCAACATTACGCCAAGCGAATTGTTAAATAAGTAAAAGTATACTGTGTTAAAAACACACGGATGTTCATTTATCCACTTTATTTAGTCTTTTGTCCACCTTTGTTGACCAAACTATTTAAATCTTTGCATTTATAAAAGTATGTTTTTTTTCTTAAAATGGTGCTTATAAAATAAGCATTGTTGCGTCATGAAAAATATATTTCGATACTAAGTGATAAATAATCAAATTTAATTTTATGAAGACGATTAAATCAATGAAGTGCGCATTGTACACGGCAATTTTGGCAGTATTTGCCTTTGCCGGGTGCGAAAAATTGGAGATTTATTCCATTGATGCGCCCGCCGACCTGCAGAGCAGGATCGACTCGATTGCAGCCGAAAAGGCCAAGCAATCTACCGGTGATACTACGTATATCGACATTGCTACGGCGATAGTCGGAGCCGAAGATTGCAGTTCCGCTTGGTGGACTGCTTTTTCCGATTACTTTGCTGTTCCTCCAAACAAATTGTTGCATTTGGAGTTTGTGAATCATTCTTCCGGCGTCAATAACTGGAACAACTGGAATTTGGTCGTTGCCAATGTGGCCGATCGCGATGCCGACGACTATGCAGAATATTTTGTTCTCCGTTCGGATGCTTACGGTTGGGGCAACGAGGATTTCGACTTAAACATGGTTTCCCATAACTATCCCGACATCGACGGAGATGGCGATATCTGGAACGACTTTCGAACTACCATGCAAGGGGCGTATGTTACGTTGGAAATCGACCACTCGCCAACCGGAAATGTGTTTGTAACAGCCACTGCCGTCGGGACAAATGGGGTAGAGCTGGTGATGACGTATCAACAACCGGTTTCCGCTACGGATGATATTGTGGTTTTCTTGGTTTGCGATGGGAGTTGTTTTGAGATGAAAGAAGCCTACCTCATACCTTCGAAAGTGACTGTTGTGGAAGATGTGCCGCCGGTTTCCATTGTTGTGGAAGGTACTCCGAAGTTTGTTGAATTTGGCAACGAAGACTTTTGGGGCAATGCAACGGCAACGGTTACTTTTGCCGACGGATCTTCCGAACAGGTGGATGTTGAAGACCTTTGGTTTACGGTGATCCCCGATATGTCTACGATTGGGGAAAAGATAGTTGTTGTGGCTTATAATAAAACGAAGCAAGGCGAATACACCGATGCGGTATCGACTTATTACACGTTGGAAGTAACCAATCCTGTTTCGAGCCTGGAAGTGACTACTTTGCCGGATATAACCACTTACTATTACTACAGCAACGATTCCATCCTGTTCAACCCAAAAGGTATGGTCGTAACGGGCATCTATTCCGACGGCACAACGGCCGTCTTGCCTAACGAAACCCTTAAGTTCGGCAAAATTCCGGCTGCCGAAGGGGTGCAACAGGTTGTTATTTCGTATACCGGCGCTACAGGCACGGTAACCGCCACCGTTCCGGTGACTCTTGTAAAAGGTGTGGGTCAGGTAGGCGCTACCGACTTTTCGACCGCATGGTGGACAGCATTCTCCGATGACTATCCGGTTGCATCGGGTCAGAGTAAGACATTGAAGATGTACTGCTATTCCGACAATCTTGAAAATTGGCACAGCCCGTCGGTAATTCTTCGTAAAGCCGACAAGACGGAATATGCCGTAGTACGCATGGATAACTTCGGATGGGGCGACGGCTATAGCACGGCTACCGCCACATGCGACTGGAATTTCGATACTTTCGCATCGAACATAAGCGGTTCGAAGATCATGATTACCGTTACAAACAATGGTGACAATACGGCTGATGTGCTTTACGATGTTACGTATGCCAACGGTGAAAAACATTTCCAAAAGTATGAGGGGATAACCGTTGACAGTACCGACTTGAATTGTGCACTTGTAATTGAAGGAGCTTATATCGTATTTGTTGAATAATCACTAAGATAAAAACAATCAATAATGAAAGATTTATATGTATTTTTATTGGTATTGCTGATGATTGCATCGGCAATACCAACTGTAGCGAACACCGGCAATACCGGCCGGATGCCAACGACTCAAGCGGACAACATCACGGTACAAGGGAGAGTCATTGACGAAAACGGGGAATCCCTTCCGGGAGCAACCGTACAAATAAAAGGTACAAACATTGGTACCATTACCGATATCGATGGCGGTTTTTCTCTTTCTGTTCCTTCAGATGCCACACTGGTAATATCTTTTGTAGGATACAAAAGTACGGAAGTAAACGTTGAAGGAAGAACGAATATCGGCGACATCATATTGGTTTCGGATATCAAAGAACTCGAAGAGGTAGTAGTTATAGGTTATGGCACACAACGCAAGGTTGACCTTACAGGTGCAGTTGCCATTGTCGACACCGAAGAGATGAAAAAGATATCCCATTCAAACATTTCGACCATGCTTGAAGGAAAAGTGGCCGGTGTTCACATTACAACCGATGGGCAACCGGGTGCCGATCCCATAGTGCGTATTCGCGGTATCAGTTCATTCGGCAGTACTGCACCTCTGTATGTTGTCGATGGCGTGCCGGTGGGAACAACGATTCGCGATTTTTCGCCGAACGATATTGAATCCCTTCAGGTACTTAAGGATGCTTCTGCGGCTGCAATCTATGGTTCGCGTGCTGCCAACGGCGTGGTTATCATCACAACAAAGCAAGGAAAGAAGGATCAGCCCATGAAGATAGATTACAGCGGCTACGTTGGTTTGGACCGGGTACAGAGTGGGGTGTACGATGTGATGGATGCTTGCCAATATGGTCAATACGTTACTATGGCATACAACAACAGTGGGATGAATGTACCTTCGGGATACGATCCCGCAAGCGAAAACTACTTGTATAACGCCGATGGTACGGCAAAAGTGAATACGAATTGGTTCGATGAGGCGTTCAAAACGGGGATTCGTCAAAATCACAACATCAATATTTCCGGTGGTGGGGCCAACAATACGTACAACATTGCGCTCGACTATTATAATCAGGAAGGAACGATGGAAGGTGCGGGTCCCAATTTCGAACGTTACACGGCTCGTGTTAACAATACGATGGGGGTTAAGTTTCTCAAAATCAAAACGAACGTCGTGTACAGCCACAGCGATCAGGATAATATGGCAATAAGTAATGCCAACGAGTATGTGCAGGGTTTGTATGGGGCACAATACCCCGTAATGGCAACGGCGCTGATTTTACCCCCGACCATTTTGGCTTATGACGAATCGACGTGGGTGCTCGACGATAAACTTCCGGCGGCATCGCAATATACCTACGACTCGTATGGCTATGGTACTTACTATGACGATATTCATGGCGACTTGCGTGTAACGAATGTGTTGCTTACCAATAATCTTTTAACAAGAAATACTAAGGTCGACCGCATTGTTGCTTCCGGTTCTGCAAATCTCGACCTCGTGAGCATGGTTGGCCTGAAGAGCGACAATCACAAGTTGGATTACAACCTCAACTTGTCGTACAGCAAGACCAATGCCAAGGATTTCACCTTTGTGCCCGCTTTTATTCAGAGTACGACAAACTATTTGTCGAAGAGCAACGAGACGCTGTCGCAGGGTTATCGAAATTATAGCGATGCTCTGATTGAAAACATTTTGACCTATAATGGCGAACTGGGACGCCATCGCATCAATGCGGTTGTGGGGCAAACTTTCCAACGCGAACTTTACCATACACTTGCGGGCAAAGGCGTTAATATGCCCGAACCGTATTATTTGCAAGTGAACAACGCAGAGAAAACTTCGGCGTCGACCTATGAAAGCGAACACGTGTTGGCTTCTTATATTGGTAGAATCAATTACAATTTCGACGATAAATATCTTTTTTCGGCAACCGTACGTCGTGATGGTTCAAGCCGTCTTTCTCCGGATAACCGTTGGGGGTGGTTTCCATCATTATCGGCAGGTTGGCGCATCGATCGTGAAAACTTTTTCGCTGTAGATCCTTCGATTATCAGCCTGTTTAAGCTTCGTGCCAACTATGGCGAACTGGGTAATGAGAATATAGGCGATTACCAGTATATGGACGTCATGGCAAGAAACAACTATACCTATAGTTTTGGGAATAACAAGGTTACCGGCTCATCCCTATCGAATTACGTAAATACGGCTATCCGGTGGGAGAAGAAGAAAATGTTCGATTTTGGTCTCGACGTGGGCATGTTTAACAATCGGTTGGAGTTTACGGTCGATTGGTATAACTCCACCTCGGAAGATCTGCTGTACAGTGTAGCCGTGCCGGCCAATGCGGGGTTTACCAACGAAACGGTAACCATGAATGCAGCCACGATGGAGAACTCCGGTCTTGAGCTCATGGTTAACTATCGTGATCATTATAATGATTTTAAGTACGATATTTCGGCCAACTTTTCTACCCTCAAAAACAAGGTGACAAGGCTGGGTGTATCGGGCGAACCGCGTACCGACGGTTATTGTCGCACGGAGGTGGGTCGTGAAGTGGGTTCATTCTACGGCTACGTTTCCGAAGGTATCTTTCAATCACAGGCAGAGATCGATAACCGTGTCAACGCGGAAGGTTTATTCATTAATCAGCCGGGAGCGCGACCGGGTGATGTGGCCTATGCCGATATCAACAACGACGGCGAAATCACCAACGAGGACCAAACCTATTTGGGTAGCGGTATCCCGAATGTTTATTTCGGTTTGAATGCGCGTTTTGAATGGAGAGGTTTCGACTTGAGTTTTTCGACCTTTGGTGCGGCAGGTTTCAAAGTGGTAGATTTTGTCGATGTCACCTTGCGCAGCTCGTATGGCATTTTAAACAAGAGCGTTGATCTGTTGAATGCCTGGACACCGCAGAACACCAACACCGATGTGCCGCGCGTAGCCTATAAATCGACAGGTTCGATTACCAACGATATGTTCAGCCGGCGTTTCATTCAAGACGGAACCTACTTGAAAATTGCCAACATTACCTTGGGGTATAATTTACCCGAGAGTTGGTTTGGCGGCTATGTTCATAACGTTCGTATTTACGCAACGGGTCAAAATTTGGCCACATTGTCCAAGTACAGGGGTTACAACATCGATTTTGCCGGAGGTACGTTTACGCCCGGTTTCAATTATTGTTCGTATCCCACTCCACGAACGATAATGTTTGGAGTAAACATGTCATTTTAAGCATAACATCTAAAAAAATATCCATATGAAAGGTTTTAAAATAATACTAACAATATTGGTACTTGTTGCAGGTATGACGGCTTGCAATGATCAGCTCAATGTGATTAATCCGAACAATCAGACCACTTATGATTTTGGCGATTCGGAGTCGGAACTTCAGGAGGCTATCATTGCATGTTACAACCGTATACGTCTCGAAGGTACCTTTGCCCGCGTGGGTTACACGTTGGATGCCGTACGTGGCGACGAGGTGTGGAACTCATCTCAACAGTGGTATTTGGAGTACGACAACCTGAATTCTCCGGGTACGATCGAAATTGGGGACTTGTGGCCGTGGCGCGACTTGTACCATGTGGTGAACCGCACGAACTTTGTTTTGTCGAAAGTGGATGGGGTGAAAATGTCGGAAGATGCGTATAATCAGATAGCGGGGCAGGCTCTTTTTCTTCGGGCTTTGGCTTATTATCACTTGGCAACGTATTACCAGACCGTACCGTTGATTACGGACTATGCGTCTTATTCCGACATCAACACCATGTATGCATCCAGCAATACTCAAGACGAGGTGTTTGACCAAATAGAGGTTGATCTTGCAAAAGCGATGCAAATGTTGCCATCGCGCGATGAAGGTGGCGAATGGGCTCAGGGTCGGGCTACCTGCGGTGCCGCAGCCGGATATCTGGCTCGCGCGCTGATGTTTCGCCATAAGTTTGAAGAGGCGTATATCGTACTGAAAGACATTATCAAAGGTGAGTACGGACATTATGAGCTTATGGACGACTATGGCGATAACTTCAAGGAAGGTTCGCCATACGAAAATAATGCGGAGAGCCTTTTCGAAGTTCAGTTCATGGACTACGGCACCGGTGGTACCGATGAGGAATGGACGCCGGTAAACATAAGCCCGGAAGCAACGCAAGGACACGCCGTAGAGAGCAACTACGCTTCGCAGGAATTGGGTAGCTGGGGCGACTTGGCAGGATCGGTTTGGTTATATAACCTATACAAAAAAGAAACTTGCAAAGATGGTCGTCTCGATCCTCGTTTATACTGGACTTTGGTTACCTATGAAGAGGAATATAACAACTATACCGGTGTGAAAACGGCGGCATATCCCAATGGGGATCCTCGTTGTAACATTGTCTATCAACAAGAGATAACCAGAACTCCTCTTTCGAATACTTCACAGGGCGGTATTTCGATAGCCAAGTTCACCAATGCGAGAAACAATATCTACAGTTCCATTACCAACGGATTGCATTGCGGAATCAACTTGCGCCTTATGCGTTATAGCGATGTGTTGCTGCGTGCGGCCGAATGTGAAAACGAAATCAACGGACCAACTCAAACGGCGATTGATTACATAAACGAAGTGCGTCGCCGTGCAGGACTCGAAGATCTTCAAGTTGAGGACTTCCCGACTGCCGATCATCTTTTCGAACACATAGCCAATGTGGAACGTCCGAAAGAATTCGGTTGCGAAAACGGACGTGGGATCGACTTAATCCGTTGGGGGTTCTTTTACGATGATGCTCGGATGAATCAGTTGATCGAACATGGGTATTATAAGTTGGCTCCAAAAAACGAAAAAGGCGAAATTATAGCCAATACCGATGAGCTTACCGCCGAAACGGCCAGCGCTTCATCGTTTCAATACTATTATAAGGGACATGAATATTTTCCAATCTATCAGAAAACGCTTCACGACAATCCCAACCTTAAAGGGAATTCGGCAAACAAGAATGAAGATAACGGTCCCGCTTTTAGGGCTAAATGGAAGATTCGTCCGGTTGTAAAATAGAAATTATTCATTAAAATAGAGACTTTCTTATCGAGCGTATCTTGTATATGCAGATAAGTAGGTCTCTTAAAATAAACAAAAAAAGCATATGAAATTAAAGTATTTATTGTTTTTATTTATGGGTGTAACGGTTTTATCGTTTGTAAGGTGCGACGATGATGAGGATAATCTTCCCGGAGAGAATGGGACTGAAACCGAAGCCGAATGGACCATTCCGACTTATCCCGACGATTATTCGTCGATATCTTCGTGGTCGGATAGAAACCGATGGAACCTGGCCAACACCCACGATCCGTCGGTTGCCTATTACAAGGGATGTTACTATATGTATTGTACCGACGCCTCGTATGGCAATGTACACGAAGGACACGGCCACTTTCAGGGTAAACGGTCTACCGATTTGGTGAATTGGAAATGGGTGGGCGGACCTTTTTACGATCCGCCATCCTGGGTAGCCGACTCGCTTAACGCCATTCGTTCGCGCATGGGGCTCGAAGCTATTCCCGAAGAGGACATACAATACGGTTACTGGGCACCGGTAGTACGACGGGTTAACGTTGGGGGACAGGAAATTCTGCGTATGTATTACAGCATAATTATCGACAACTATATCAAGACCGGCAAAGCCAATACCCCTGACAACTTTGATGGAAGTTGGACCGAACGGGCTTTTATCGGTATGTGCGAGTCGACCGATCCTGCCGGAGCGGTATGGGAAGATAAGGGGTTTGTGACCACGTCGTCATCCGATCGGGGACTGGATTACAGTCGCTCCGGTTTATCGGATTGGAATGCCTATTTTTACTATAATGCCATTGATCCTACGTATATCGTGACACCCGAGGGGAAACATTACCTTATTCATGGCTCGTGGCACAGCGGTTTTGCATTATTGGAAGTGGATGCAACAACCGGTAAACCTGTCAATCCGCTCGGTGAGCCTTATGCAGAAAGTGCAAGCGAACTCACGGCACGTTATGGCAAGAGAATCGGTACACGCCGGGCTTCGTCGCGTTGGCAAGCCAGCGAAGCTCCCGAAATAATTTATAAAGATGGCTACTACTATTTGTTTATAGCCTACGATGCACTCGATGTACCTTATAATACGCGAGTGGTCAGGAGCGAAAACATCGACGGGCCATATTACGACATTACCGGCCGCAACTTTACCAATGGAGAGGGGGACTGCTATCCTATCGTAACACATCCTTACAAATTCAATCGTAGTCCCGGATGGGTAGGCATATCCCATTGCGCTGTCTTCCAAAAGGAAGATACCGGCGAATGGTTTTACTGTTCGCAGGGACGACTGCCTGCCAATGTGGGCGGCAACCCTTATTCCAATGCCATTATGATGGGACATGTGCGTCGAATTGTCTGGTGTCCGGCCTCTATGAACGAACCCGACAACCTGTGGCCGATAGCATTGCCCGAACG
>FZPS01000157.1_pt18 | contig 13149 bp, 7 predicted proteins | sample 1817821 | NCBI WGS metagenome assembly FZPS01 (sample SAMEA104158645, study PRJEB21678) | metagenome | place: Germany | collected 2015-04-21 | reverse complement strand
CGAGCCTTTCGTGGTTGCCCTATGTGACAATGATTGATAAAATTCAAACACGGGCTCTCATAGCCTGTACTAGGGACGGAGACAGCATAGTGTCTCATCAAACACTTGTTTTTCGTGATAAGGTCCCGGCTTATGTCTAACTATCCTTAAGCTAACCTGAAGCTAAAAGTTTATTTCAAAGAAGTGAATTAAGATACTTGTTGGGAAATGAGCTAATAGAAAAATAAGGAATACACGGTTTGGATAAGGGCCCATCCGGGAAGGTTTCTCCGGCCTGTCCCGGTATATTGTAAACCTAAGGTGAGCAGGAGGCTTTACGTTGGAGAAGACGTTGCAAATAATATTAGAAAAAAGCTCCCGCCGAATTGTCTCCAGCCTGGTTTTAGAGCAAGAGGTGCAGAGCCGTTTGAGCGGCACTGGCAGGAGCGCATGGAGTTATGAGTCCTTTACCCGGGCTATGAACAAATTGGTAGAACAGGGGTTGCTGGCACCGGTCAAGGAATCGGGATACAATGGGCGCAACCCCCCTCTGGCAGTGCGTTATCGCCGTACTGCCAAGCCGGTTCATTGCCCTCCAGAGCTATTCCAGTTTCACTCCCGGATGGATTTAAGCTATTTTACGCGAAAGCCTCAAGAATTTTACCGCTACCGGGATCTATTACAGGCTATCGAAAGATACCTGGTTAAGACTGCTCAGAAGAAGCCATTAATTTGGGACACGCTCAATGAGCGATCATTTCAGCTGACCGGTGACGAAAAGTTCCTGGACTCCGCTGAAGGGGTGGGCTTGCTCCGTAGGATTCAGGTTAGCCATGCTGATCTACATTGCTACCCGGTGTCGGAACCATTTTTTTACCGTTTACTGGATGGCGAGACCGGGCAGGCAAAGTCAATAAACGTACTCGTTATCGAGAATAAAGATAGTTTTCACACCTTCTACCGCCTGCTGGAGCAGGGCGCCCTGGTTTTACATCCCCCGGTTAGCCTAGTAATTTATGGAGAAGGTAACAAGATCTGTGGCAGTTGGCCTTTTTTAAATGAAATTCCCGGCCTGGCCGGTAAACAGATCCAGGCTTACTATTACGGCGATCTTGACCCGATGGGGTTGATTATCCTGCGCCGCTGGCAGAAAGCGGTCGAGCGTGTTATTGGTGAAAATAGACGGCACGATTTAGCGAGTTCACTGCAGATTTTACCAGCGTTAGGTCTTTACCGATCTCTTTTGCAGCAGGGGCGGGATCGGGAATTAAAGGTGGAAGTGTCTTCTTCCGCGGGTTACCTGGAGCCGCTTTGGGCACAGTTTGCGCCGGAACTCCGCCGGTCCATTGAAGAGCTGTGGGCCGACGGCAGGATGATTCCCCAGGAAGCTTTATCCGCTTCCCGGCTGGCTGAGTTAAAGGAGATTGTTCTATGAGCGAACAAAGAGAGTTAAATTTTTTACCCGGCCCGGAGCTCGATCTTTCCTCCGCCGGTGAGCGAGGTTCTGACTTACCGATGCTGGACGGTTTTGGGCAGCGGATGGAAGCGGTATTACAATTTTTCCCTCTGTACGAGCTTAAACAGAAGCATTCCTTAACCGAATACTATGGTTTCGAACTGGGGCTGAGCCTGCTGCTTTATATCATGGAAAAGATGCTGCGAAACAGCCCCTGTACTTACGAAGACAGCGAAACCTTTATCACCCAGATGCTTTCCCTACTGTTGAGGCGTCCGGCGGATCGGAAGGAAGGGATCCAGGCCGCCCGGAAGCTGATCGAGGAGATCACTAACCACGGTAGCCCCTTTAAATACCGCTACTTTAATCCTTTAACCGGCCGGGAAGAGCAGTTTAAGTTCCGGCTGGTAGAGCAGCGGCCCTATACCTCGTGGAGCGGGCAGGATACAGTGGTCATGCGTCTGACGGAAAAAGGGCTTGATTTGTTGTTTAAATCGAGGGAGATTTATCACGATCTGCACTTCTCGGTAATGCAGCTCTACCTGGACCAGCAGATCCGGAGGGGTGTCTTCGATGAAGCATTGAAGACGGTTGGGGAGCTGGCGGTAGCGGTAGAGAACATTGAGGAGCAATGCCGGCGTAAGCGGGAAGATGTGCGCCGCAATGTTGTAGATTCGATGAAATCCCCAGATTACGGCCGGTTACTGAGGCGTATGGAGGAGCAACTGCACCGGGAGCAGGAGACCTTTGAAAACTTAAAGGAATTGGTTCGTGAAACCAGGCAACGGCTGGAATCTGAGCTCTCCACGCCGGATAACCGTTCACGCCAGGAGAAGGTGACCAGGCTGGGCAGTGCCTTGAACCTGGTTGCTGCCCGACACCTGGATCTGATCAGCACCCGTTTCAACCTGGAGAACCTGGTCAGCCAGATGCTCCAGGAAAGTATCTACCAGAGTATGATGGTGCGCTTTCACATCCGGCGGGAATTTTTGGGTACCGTGATAAAAAACAATCCGCCGGGTTGGCAGCTGGTCAGGACTGCGCTGCGACCGCTGCTCAGACCGAAGCCCCCTCGCCTTTTGGGACCGGAAACTTTCCTCTCGCCCCAGCGTCTACTGAACCGGGAACGGGATCGTCCCTTGGAGATGGAGCCGGAAGAGCCGGATTATGAGGCCTGGGCAGCTTACCAGGCTGCAGAAGAGGAACGCAAAGAGCGGACGATTAAACTGTTAAAGCGTTTTTTTGGCGCCATCCTGGAAGCGTTAACCCGGAGCAAGCTGGTGGAGACGCCCGCTCTTGCCGCCGCAACATTGAGCCCGGGTGATGCCAAAGAAGAGGCGGCTGCTTTCGCCTACTTGCTCCTGTTGCTGCACCAGGGACGCCGGATCCATGCCTCTCTCCCCTGGGAATACGTGCCTGGCGATGAAGACCTGGTGGAGTATGCCTTTTATCAGCTGCTCCAGGAGCGGCCGGAACTAGCTACCATCGGGTGGGTTCGGGTGGATGCGGATTCAAAGATTGTGCAGCTGCCGCATGGTATCGAGCTGCGCAATATAATCATGCGAAGGGTGAGCGATGATGCAGTACAGCCATAAGACAGTGGAGACGGCGCTCGAGCTCTTGAAGGAGCTTTTGGAGCACCCGGTGGTGGAACGAACTACGCATGAAGACCTGGTGGGCCGGGTACGTTTTGATCCCGAGGTGCGGAACCTGTGGCGGGAGATTATCGAACCCCTGTTTGAAATTAGCCTGATCGCGGCGGGGGACCAGTTTTACCTGGCCGGAGGGTTGACGGGCGGCATTTTTAGCTACAGTAACGAAGAGCTGCGCAACCTGCTGGGGGTGCAGAAGAACCAGGAGCTCTTTCTTTGTTCTTTTATCGTCATCACCCTTTTGGCTGCTTTCTATGACAGTGACGATGGGATTGGTCCCTCACGCGAGTCGCTGCTAATAAAAGAGCTGGCCGAGATGGTGACTACGCATCTGCAGGAACTGGGGAAAAGCCCGGAGGTAGAGGAACTGGAAAACCGGGCCCGGGTTAATCTGCGTGAACCGGCAGAGCTGTGGTTGGATCTTCCCTACCAAAAAGTTGATGTCGTGCATATCCGCAGGTCTGACTGCCGCCTGGCCTATTTACTCAAGACGATCGATCTTTTACAGATGCACGGCCTGGTCCGGCTGGTCCACGATCGCCAGATCTTTCCCTGCGAGCGTTTAAACCAGCTGATCGCCCATTACTATAATCAACAGTCCCGGAAAAACGAAATACTGGAGATGCTCCGCAGCGGTTTACGCCCCGATGGCCTACCGGAGCAAGAAAATAAAGCTTTGTAAATGAGGCGGTGAGGCCGGCACCAGCCAGAACTGTTTCAACCAGGAGCTTCGCCGGTAAGGATTAGCGGAACAAATCACTTCAAGGGAGGCGGTGAATATGCCCCGGATTAACCGGGTCAGGGTGCACAATATCCATTTTGAAACGGGCGGCCAGCTCCGGGTCTACCATGATACCGTCTTCGAACCGTTTGGTGAGAACACGCTCGTATTGCTGGGTAACGGGGGTGGTAAAACGCTGCTGCTGCATCTTATTGCCCAGGTAGTAGAGCCCAATGTTTCCTTGCAGGGGAGGCGGATCAAGCGGCTGGTAGAGAAGGAAAAATTCACCGGGCATCTTCTGGTGGAGTGGCTTCTGGATGGTGCCGCCCCCCGTTTCTTGCTGACCGGCTTCTGCTTTGCCGACTATATCGGGGGAGGCCACCTGGGGATGGATTATTTCACCTATTTGCACCAGTATGATGCTGAAAATGCATATGACCTGCGCTCTCTACCGCTGGCTGATGAATCGAACCGCACGCTTAACTTTAAGCAGCTGAGAGACAGCTTAAGAGAAAGCCCGGTCAAAGTTTATCCTTCATACCGCAGGCAGGATTATCAGGAGCAGCTGAAGAGTTACCAGATTGATCCACAGGAATGGCGCTACATTTTAAGGATAAACGACAGCGAAGGCGGTATCGAGAACTTCTTCGAAGGATGCAGCAAGACCCGTACCCTGCTGGACAAACTGCTGATTCCGATGATCGACGAAGTGCTGGAGCGGTGTGAAGAGCACGATCCTTTGCGGGAAGCTTTTCGCGGCACCGCCCGGGAGGTAATGGACCTGCCCCAGCTGAAAGTGCAAAGTGAGGCTCTGGAGGCTTTATCCTATAAGCTGCCTATCCTGGCGAAGGGGTTTGGCCAGGTGGCGCAGGCCTGGCAGCGTTATAATCGCTTGGTTGAGCGGCGGGCGGTGCTGTTAAAAACCGTTATCCTGGGTTTGCCCCGCCTCGAAGAGCACCAGAAGAAGTTAGCACAGCAGCGTGATGGCAAGGAGGCAGAGCGTGAACATGCCGTGATGACACTGGAGGCGTTGGGGGTAGAGGAGAAGAGGCGTGGATGGGCCGTAGCGGCCGAAAAATTTGCCGGGCAGGAGAAGTTGACGGAGGCGGCCCGGCAGCGCTGGGAGGAGAGCCAAAAACGTTATGCGCTCTACAGAGCTTTTGAAAAGTGGGCCACTATTCTCCGGGAAGAAGAGATCCTGGCCGAGTTATTGCAACAACTGCAGCTTCAAGAACAAAGTGAGGCTTCGTTTAGAGAAGACTTGGACCGGTTAAGGATAAAAACGATCCCCCTGTTGCAGCGCGCCATGGCCGCGGCAGCCCATCGAGAAGAAGGGCTCCGGCAGCAGCTGGCCCGGCAGCAAGAGAGACAAGGGGAGCTTCTCAAAGAAAAGGCGGAGGCCGAGTTCGGGTTAGAAAAAACAGATCAAGAGCTGCTCTGCCTGCAGGCTCTGCAGGAGCAGTTTCAGAAAGAGCGGCAGCGGGCTTCAAAGAAGATGGACGCCCTGGAGATCTCTTTTGATGCGGGGCAACCCCGCTCAGAGCTGAGAAAGATCGAGTTGGAGCTGGAGAGAGGCAAGAGAGAAAAAGAACAGGCCAAAGAAGCACTAGAGCAGGCAGAGACATTTCTGGAAGAGATCACAGCGCGTCTAGTGAAACTTTCTTCTGATAACGAGTGCTTAATGAAAGAGTTGCAGCAACTGCAAGAGCAGCATCAACAATGGTGGGAGCAGGCGCTATCCCTAAAAGGGGAGCTCAAGTCCCTAGGTTGCCCGCATCATCCCGGCGAGGACAGCGCGGCAGCGCTGGTTTGGTTAAGTCAAAAAGAGGAACAGCTGGCCGGGGAGCAGGGCGAGCTTCAGCAGCAGCGGCGCCGCTGGCAGGAGCAGGAGCACCTTTGGGGTGAAGGGCGCACCCCGCGGCCCCATGCCGAGATTGACCTGGTCGTAGAGGAGCTGGGCCGCCTTGAGGTAACGGCGCAGCCGGTAGTAGAGCTGCTCAAAAGTTATCCCGAGGCGGAGCGGCAGCGGATGCTAAAAGAGCGGCCCTGGCTCCCGTATGCCGTGGTGGTCGAGCCGGCCCAGCTTGAGAATCTAAAACGGCGCCGCCTACAGTTGCGGAAAGAGCTCTCCATCCCGGTGCCCTTGATTGCCCGGACAGATTTCCATGGAGAGGTGGCCCCGGCGGAACTTTATTTTTTAAGCCACCGGGGACTGGAGCGTTTCTATTCCGAGGAGAAAATAGAGCAGTATCGCCGTAAAATCAGGAGCGAGCTGGAAGCAATTGAAGAACGGCTGCAGTTATTGCTTGAGCAGGACCGGAAGGCCCAGGATCTCCGGGGCCGCTTGGATGGTTTCCGGCGGGGTTTCGCCTATCTCTGCGAAGCTGGTTGGGAAGAGGCGCTTCGCCTCGTAGAAGAAGAGCGGTCCAGGCAGCTGGCCGGGCTGGAAAAGATGCGGCGCCGGGTTGAGCAAGCCCGTAGAGATAAAGATGCGCATAACCTTAATTTGCAGCGGTTGCGCGAGCGCTTACAGCTGCTGCACCGGGTCCGGGATACGGTGCAGGACTACTACCTTCGCTGGACCGAGAGCGAGAAGCGGGTAGAGAATGCAGCCCAACTACGCGAGCTACAGAGTAAACAGGTGCGGCAGTTAAGGGAGCTAAAGCGGGCGCTGGACGAGCAGGAAAGCTCTATTGGTGAAGTTAGAGAAGAGCTAAAAAGCGTGCAACATGAACTGGAGCAGTACCGTGAAGCCTGGAACAACTACTTTCAAAAAGTAGACAAAGAAATATCGACCGGGCAAATCGGCACTAAAGAGATACCTCTCTTTGATAATCAGCAGAAGCGGCAGCTTGACCAGTTGCTTACAAAGCTAAAAGCGAAGATAGAGGTTCTGGATAGGCGCTATGCAGACTACCGCATCTTGAAAGACCAAATGAAGCAGGCCCGCGCGCGAATCCAGGAGTCGAGGGAAGATATCTGCGAACTGGGTTTAGAACTTGATACAGTGCGGGAAAGCTATTATCCGGTAGAGAGAAGCGCTGTAAAGCAGGCCGGGCAAACTGTACAAGAAGATTGGCAGAAGATGGAAGAAGCCGGTAAGGAGCTGCAAAATAGAAATAAAGAAGTAAGCGCTGCTGAAAGCGTCTTCCGGGACCGCCTTTCACAATTGCATGAGCGCTACCCGCAGATGGAGCCGCCAGACTTAACAAAGGCAGACCTGGATCTGGAAAAGGAGCGGCAGCAAGGTTTAAGCAGAAAGCTGGCCGGCTCCATCCGTCAACTCGATGAAGAGATCGAGTTGACGGGTAAGCAGCTGGATGATTACCAGCGGGCCGCCGAGAGTTTAAAGCAGATGGATGTTGCGGTGAGCGAGACGACCGTTCCCCTACCGCGGGAGCAGGAGCAAGAGCAGCTGTTGGGCCGGGCCTACGAAGAGGTGGCGCAGAGCAGGCATGAAGAAAATGAGAGAAGCGCCCAGCTGGATAAAGCCAAGCGGCAGGCAGTGGAACGGCTGCAGCTGTGCCAAGATGAGCTGAACAGGCTGCATGGAGACGAGCTAAAACAGTTTTTTAAAATGATGGAAGAACAGACCGAAGCGCCTTCATGGGAGCAACGGGTGACAGAGCTGCAAGGCCATCTGCGGCAAGTAGAAGAAGCGATTAATCATTTCCGGGATCAGGTCAAGCAGCGATTGGTCGGATTGGATGCCAAGGTTGAAGAGATGGTACGGCGCACCTGGCGCCACGTAGATGGGGTGCTGGAGCAGGTGCGGGAGCTGCAGAGGCGTTCCCAGGTACCGCTGCGTGGGGAGAGGCATCCTCTTTTCAAGATTAATTTCATGAGGCCTGATGAAGTGGAAGGAACAACCCAGCTGCGTAAATATCTGGAAGATGTTATCGCCGAAGCAGTCAGAATGCAGAAGCAGGACCAGGACGATGCGGATATCGATGATTTTCTCAGAGAAGCCATTGAGACGGCCCAACTGTTGGACCAGGTCGTGCCGCTGGATGGCATCGATATTCGCCTGCTTAAGCCGCGGGACAGCAGCACCTATCAATCCGGACAGTACGATCGTTGGGACGATCTCCATGAATGGTCACAGGGACAGCGGTTTGCAGGACGCTTTGCCCTCTTTATCGTGCTCCTTTCCTATATCCGCCACTGCCGCTCCGGCGGTCTCGTCACTGCGGCGGTGGTGCTAGCGGACAACCCCTTCGGGCAGGCCTCCAGCAGCCATATTCTCGAGATCGTAGACGCGGTCACCAGGCAGCAAAACGTCCAGCTGTTTAGCTGCACCGCTCTACGCAATACCGAAATCATGCGTGAATTTCCGGTAATTTACAGTTTGGTGCCGGTGTCTACCATGAGCGGCAAAGAAAGGATGCGCCTTGAGCAGAAGAGGCAGAGCGAACAGCTTCGCTACTTGGAGCAGGCCCATGCCCGTATCCCCAAACCATCTCGTGATGAATCCGGACAGCTGGAGCTGTTTTAAATTTTATCGGTTTGGCGCAACAGCTATCTTACTTTAACGATGAAAGAGTAAACCCTCGGGTTCCCCTAAAAGAAATTCTAATAATCATAGATGATAAATAAATCCAAAGTTTGCTTGAAAACACACTTTTCTACTTGTTAAACGCTGCAGCGATACTTTTTACCCTACTTAGAAACTCATCCAGATATTTTTTTATTACCTGAACGGAGGAAGACGTGTTTGAGCTGTTGCTCTCCGACGAGTTCAAGGCTACCTTAGACGCCTGCCCGCCGGATATCAGGAACCAGGCCATGGGCACGATCCAAAAGCTCAGAGTGGATCCGGGGCATCCTGGCTTACAAGCCCACCGGATCAGGAACGTTCCAGGCAAGTGGGAATGCTACGTGAACCGGGACTGGCGGATCATCTATGACTGGGATGGGACCATGCTTCGCCTCTGGAAACTGGGGGATCACCGCATCATTGACCGGGTGCACCAGCGGGTTTTTTCATCGCAAACCGCTTTCAGCCGCCTGGAGATAGGTTTCCTGAACGAAGTTGAAGCAGAAGCTGCCGCAGCTTCCGAAGATGATCTCGCTGTTAAGAAAATACCTGAAGCGGAAGCAGACAACCCCTTTACTTACTTTCCCGCCACACAACTGCGCATCCTGGGTGTGCCCTCCCCATTAGTTAAGCAGGTGCAAAGAACCCGCTGGCTCGAAGACCTGGAGCATATTGATGGCTTGCCTGCGCAAAGCCTCTTCTGGATGCTGGAGCTAGCCACCGACTGCGAGATGGAACATGTTATCTATAACCCGGAAAACCTTCTCTTTCGCACCACCCTGGATCGCCTCCAGGGCTATTGCCGGGGCAGCCTGAAAAGGCTGATGCTGAACCTGGACCCGGAGCAAGCCCGCTATGTTGATTCCCGGCATACCGGCACAATGATCTTACGTGGCTGTGCCGGCTCGGGCAAGACCACCGTGGGGATCTACCGGGCCATCAAGCAGGCTGCTGACGGCCGCAAGGTTCTCTTGCTGACCTTTACCAGGACCTTAAACGGCGTCAACAAAACCTTAATTGAAGAGCTGATTGGCCCGCTGCCGGACAACCTGGAGGTAAAAACGTTCTTTAACTGGCTGGCCGACTACCTGCGCCACGACCATGGTTTAAGCTTTAATATAGTCGATGAAAGCCGGCAGAAGGAGTTCTTAAGAAGTGCGCTCCAGCGGGCCAAGGAGTCTTCAGGTATGAACATCCCCGACCTGGACCTGGGATTTCTCCTCACCGAAATCCAGCAGGTGATCAAGGGAAACGGTATCGATGATCTGGAGCACTACCTGCAGCTGCGTCGTTTCGGGCGAAACACACCCCTGTCGCCGGGATACCGCCGGGCGGTTTGGGCTGTTTATACCTCCTACCAGGAGCTGCTTAAAGAAGAGAACCTGGATGATTGGGGCGATATTCCCCTGGTGGGGCTAAAAAAACTCACCGAAAGCCCACTTGCCGATCCCTACGATGATGTTATCCTTGACGAGGGCCAGGACTTAAGCCCGGTCCAATTGCGCCTTACCAGGGCGCTGATCGAAGGCGGCGATCCCCGTTCACACCGCACTTACATGGTTCTGGCCGATGCTTCCAAGACCATCTATAACCGTGGATTCTCCTGGAAAGACGCGGGCATTGAAGCCCGCGGCCGGACCTCTATTTTACGAAAGAACTTTCGCAATACCAAGCAGGTAGCTGTCGCCGCCACCCGCCTGATCGAGCATAACACGCTCCTCAAACAGGAGCGCGAGTTCATTGAACCCAACTGGTCCCACCGCCTCGGTGCCCGCCCCCGGGTGGTATCCTGCGACCTTGAAGAGCGGGAGGTGCGTTTTGTCTGTGAAAAGGTGCTGGACCTGGTCGGCGGCGGGCATTTCCGCCTTTCTGATTTTGCCGTCCTTTGCCCCACCAACAAAATATGTCAGCTATACTACGATGAATTGACCAGGCGCAATATCCCCTGTGTCGTTCACAAGGACCAGGCCTTCAACATCCTGGAGGAGGAGGTCAAGGTAATGACCATCCATTCCTCCAAGGGCATCGAGTTTCCGGTGGTTTTCGTGGCCGGGGTGCGGCACGGACTACTTCCCCGCTACATTGACCGTACCGGCCTGGATAAAGAGGAGTCCCAGCTGGATCGCGAGCGCTTTCGCACCTTGCTCTACGTAGCCATGACCCGTGCCGCCGAAAACCTCTTCTTGCTCACCACCTCCGGTAAAGAATCTCCCTTCCTTGGCGAGAGGGGTGCGGCACGGACTACTTCCCCGCTACATTGACCGTACCGGCCTGGATAAAGAGGAGTCCCAGCTGGATCACGAGCGCTTTCGCACCTTGCTCTACGTAGCCATGACCCGTGCCGCCGAAAATCTCTTCTTGCTCACCACCTCCGGTAAAGAATCTCCCTTCCTTGGCGAGATCGCCGGCCTGGTTGACTGCGAAGAATACCGCGGACCAAAGAACTCGAGATAAAGCATGTTCGATTTGGATACCAAGATTTTAAAGTATAACTGTACTTGGGAGAGGATGTTATGACTGCATTAGAAAAACAATTCTTTAACGAGATGAAAGAGATTTATCATAAAGCAGCAAATGAAATTAACTACCGGCCGACAAGATTTCTTCAAATGCTTTCAGAAAAAGGCGGTGTACCCACGGCAATAAGTTTGGTTACAAAGCCCGGATCTACCGAAGGTTTTATAAGGCTCTGGGAGAATCAACGGCTTGATCTTTCTGTTGAGGCACTCATCCTTAAAAATGATTATAAGGAATTATTTGATGATGCTATACGGCAGATTTGCGCTGACAGATTAAGGGAATATGGGTACATCAAATCTTGAACGGGGGTACATTTGTATGATTTAAGATGCTTACCTTTAAGAGATCAACTCGGACAGCGCTTTAAAAGTTCATCAATTTCAGCGCGCTTAACTGGCACCGCATAATAGGTTGCTGTTGGGCTATCGGGCTCTACGGTATCCCTGCGATCCTGCCGGATAAAACCTTCTTCAAGCAGCTGCTGGATCAATGGTTTTATTTCAGTTAGTGTTATACGCATCTTGCTGTTAATCTCGTGTAGGGATCCATTAGCTCAAACATTATAAAATCTCACCTTTCTGCATGGTGCCTCCTTAATTGAACGGCCATGGCCGAAAGCTTATTCCTCAATAATAAGACAACTATCCTATGGTAGTGTATTTTGACCTATTAGGCCCCTTCAAACCCCGGGCAACAAAGCTTTGCTTCTTCCGCAAATAAGTTCTGTTATCGCTGTCCCCTTGGCTATCAGCAATATAGTAATGTTTCTGATTAAGATCATATCCAACATAGGGTAACGTTTTCCTGTAAACTGGAAAAATAACATTTATTCCAGACCGGCCTCAGCATAAAAATGGCACACTTATTATGTATTTGGTTATTATCTATGGTTGTTCCACCTGCTGGATTATTCCCCGGGCTCTTTGCTCTGAACTGGTCCGAAGGAGCCGCCCGCGTTATAGGGTTTTTCGGGCTGCAAAAAGAGGGGATTTTACTTTGCAACTTCAGGGAATCCTACTTTACAAGTCCCGGCAGGCCGTGATACTTTTCTTGTGAACATCAAGGCCACAGCAACATTCATTTACGATATCCAAACCAATGACCCTTTCTGCGGCTATAATTCGGCGTCTGGTGCACCTATCTTAAAGTAGGTATTCTACCCCGCGTGCTCTCCCATTGCTTCAAGGAGGCAACATTTATTGGCGCACCAGATAACTGAGATCAGACTAGTTTCCGGGCTCGCAGCACCATAGAATTACGATCTCATTTCACCAGAGCCGCAATGTTATTGTCAACCTATAAAGGATTTTCATTCTTTTTGGCGTCACCGCCATCCGGCGGGGACCCGGGGACTAGTTAAAACAAACACCTGGCTGTTCTGGTCAAGGAGACTTTTAAACTCGACCCTTTTTCAACCAGCCTTTATGTTTTCTGCAACCGCAAGCGAGACAAGCTTAAGATATTACAATAGCAGCACAATGGCTTCTGGCTCTACTATCGTCGTCTGGAGAAAGGGAAAACCGTCATTTTTGTCGAACTAATATACATGGAAAACACAGCCCAAAAGATCCAGGAACTTCAAAATAGATGTGTCCTTTTGGAGCAGCAAAATAGCGAGTTGGTTGCCAAACTCAAATGGTTCGAAGAACAATTTTTCTTTAATCAGAAGCGGCGATTTGGCCGCTCTAGTGAACAGTCCAATTCAAAACAGCTCCAGATTTTCAACGAGGCTGAAAAAGAAGCCGATCCCTCCAAACCTGAACCGACCATGAAAGAGATCACCTACCGCCGCAGAAAGCAAAAGGGGAAGCGCAGCTAAAAGAGCTGCCTGTAGAAATAATTGAATACCGCCTTCCGCCTGAAGAGCAACTTTGCCCCTGCTGCCAGGGGGCATTGCATGAGATGAGCACCGAAATCCGTCAGGAGCTAAAGATAGTTCCCGCTCAGGCCAGCGTGGTCAAGCATGTGCGCTACACCTACGCCTGCCGCCGCTGCGACAGAGAAGCTGTTACTACCCCGGTTATTACCGCGGCGATGCCGGTGCCGGTATTGCCCGGCAGTCTGGTCTCACCGGAGGAGCGTTACCGGATACGGCTTAAGCGCGGCCGCCCGATTGTAGATGAATTCAAAGAATGGTTAGATTATCAAAGACCAAAGGTTTTGCCGAAAAGTGCTTTCGGCCAGGCGATCGGTTATTCACTTAAACAATGGCAAAAACTAAATGCTTTTTTTGCCGACGGCCGTTTGGAAATTGACAACAACCGCGCCGAGCGATCGATTAAAC
>FZPS01000034.1_pt231 | contig 13149 bp, 9 predicted proteins | sample 1817821 | NCBI WGS metagenome assembly FZPS01 (sample SAMEA104158645, study PRJEB21678) | metagenome | place: Germany | collected 2015-04-21 | reverse complement strand
ACAGGTGCTTCTCACTCATATTTTATAATTTAAGAAAACATCTTATAAAAAGTATAATAAAAATAACAATAGTGTTGTCTAAAAACAACGAGAGAAAATTATTAAGAAAAAAAGTCCTTTTATAAAATAGAATAAGGCTTAGATTATGAGTAGTTTGTAAAATTGTCTGCTGACTTGAATTCATATGCTATTGCACTTAGTTATCTAATATAGTATATTGAGTCTTGGAGTCTGGTGCATGTGCGTTACGAGAAGTTTTGAAGTAGAGTTTTAAACAGCTTCAATGAGTCGAGGTTGTCTATGGACAACAAAAAAATAAAAATGCTGTGCTAAAGGGTTTATCAAATATTATATTGATTAAGATGAGACTGGTGCGAAAATATAAATTTATAATATTAATACTAGAGTTCGCTTTTGCATTCATGTTTTTAGCTTCTTGTTCTGATGCTAAAACCGCAGGCAATAGTGCTGAAACAGGGTCGCCCGAGTTAGCTGGTGTTTTATTTTTAGAAAAAGGAGCTTTAGCAAAGCACGCACATTTACAATGTATTCCACAAGAATTTGATGTTTTTCACGATACGGTACAAGATGCTTTTAAGACTGTTTCTGACAAAAACGGTGCTTATTCATTTCATTCTTTGACCGACGGCATATACACATTAGAAGCTTTCCACCCCGAAACTGGAGAAAGACTTCTTGTGCAAAAACTTGAGTTGATAGAGGGTAAAACACTCTTTTTAGACGATACTTTGCATGCACCAGGTTCTGTAAAAATTTATCTAGATCATTCGCAGGAAAATGGAGTGAAGGGGAGGGCTATCGTTTTGGGGACTAGTATTTTGCGAGAACTCAGGATTCTCGATAATTATTTTGTTGTAGATTCTTTGCCGTCTGGACTCCTTCACCTTGTCGTGTATTTAGATGATTCAGATTCTACTGTGTTGTATTATGATAATCTTCAAATTCCTTCTGGAACTACTTTAATTCTAAATGAAACTTTAGAAAAACAGCCACTTGTCCTTCAATATCCTTTTTCAATGCTTTTACCAGAAGGCTTAGATTCTTCGCTAGTTGTTGGTTCAAGTGATATCCCTTTGATTTTGCGTCTGGATAGCCATACAATAAATTTTGATTCTCTAATTACACTTTCTGGTCGCTGGCATGTCACTCGAATTTTAACCGATGGAAGTCGAAGCAAAGAACTGCCAATTTCGCTCCATCGTATAGATTCAGTAGCAAAAGAAGTGCTTTTATGGGTTCGAATAGACAGTTTAAATGGGAATGATTTTTTGGAGATTGTTTTTGATGAAAAATTAGAGCCTACTTTTGCAATGGATATTTTCCCCACTAATCGCTCTTATTCTGCAGTATGGCACTTTGATGATGGACCATCCACTATTGAAGATTCTGCAGAAAAACAGGGGCATACTGCGGTCGGTTATAATCTCAAAGAAACAGAAGGTGTGATTGGACGGGCTTTATCGTTTAATGGAATTGATGCTTATGCAGTTGTAGATCCTTCTAGGATTGAAGACTCTGTTTTGGGGCATAGTCTAAACTTTAGTGTTAGTGATGATTTTTCTTTTTCCCTTTGGGTAAAGTTGGAAGATATTGAAAAAGCCCAAACTCTTTTTAGTAAAGGAATCCACAATTATAGTTTACGCTTTGTTCCAGATTCTGGTTTTGTCTTTGAAATGTTTAGTGAACCCACAATGAATGCAGACAGTAGTGTTGAAATGGCAGGCTATAGAACACTTTGCATGGGAGGGAACAATTTGATTGAAAAAGGAAAATGGATTTTTGTGGCTTTCACTACTAGAAATGAAGTCCAAACTCTTTTTGTCAATGATTCTATTTTCACCGATCTTAAAAAAATCGAATGGAATGGCGAACGAGATGAAGGCATTGATTTTCAAATGGGTCGAATGTTTGATGCTACGGTAGGCTCAGAATATTTATTTGGATCACTAGATGAATTATTTATTTCATCTGGAGGCCGTACCCAGCAGTGGATATATGCGACTTACTTCAATCAAAATCCGGAGATCCTTTGGCCAAAAGCTTCGAGTGTCACTCTCTTTTAAGATTTTGTGAATTCAATTAGTCAATTTTTTTTCTATTAAATACAAATCAAACGCCTCCTTTTATCTGCAAATCTTTTCTAAATTTTAAAAAAAGGTATAATTACCCTATACACCTCGTACGAGTTCAATAAAGTCTATTAGAATAGGTAAAAAATGAAATTTTCTGAATATTTAAAAAACGCTAAATTAAATGATTCTGTTAAAAACTTAATGACTCCAGGTCTTGCAGTAGAGTTTATTCAGCCATGGTATACACCGCTTTCTGCTACACCTTCGACTACTGGAATAGCAGTAGGTGGAATTGGTAGTACTTATACTTTAACTCCAGCGGGAACAACTCCTGTGATGAATGTAGTTCCAGGAGTGCAAGTTCGTGCAAAAGAACCATCTGATTTACACTTTGATCACTATTTTTATAGAGAATCTATTTTAAAAAAAGAAGCTAAACTAGTTATTTTTGACTTAGCTGTTTTTAAAAGACAAAATGATTTTTACACTCTAAAAGATACCAAAGGCCAAGCTCTATTAGATTCTACTATGAGCCATAAAGATTTGAGCGAGGCCCTTCAAAAACTATTGAAATCTAAAACTCTATATAGTGCCAATGCAGAGGCTCTAGCCCGTTGGAATATTGAATGGAGTCCTAGGACTCAAACTTTCATTGACGAAGCTCGTACTTCTGGTGCGGCTTTTAATCGCAGCTTGTTAATAGATTTTTTCAATGGCTCTGTCGGTGAAGAAATAGAAACTTCGGGCTCTTTAAGTGCGGCATGGGGGAGCGAAGACTCTTACCTTGGTCAAGCAGGTTATGATGCCTCAAAAATGAATTACACCGCACTTTATCCAGTGAGTTCCACTCAGTATAAAGGTAAAGGCTTAGATATATCTAAAACGCAGTGGAGTTATGTTACACCACACAACGAACGCTTGTCCAGTTTACCTGTTTCTGCGACTCGTTTTAGCATTTCTAACCCCACCAAAGAAACACGCGAAATCACCATTGTTCAAATTCAAAATAGTTTAACTGGTTACCATGTTCAAAAAGACAGACAAGGGGTTCAGGACTCTTCTTTTGTTTTAGTCCCTCATGCCCGCCACCCCAAAGGAGTGACTTTTGACTTCAACTCATCCGATGGTCGTAGCGTAAAAGGGGTAGAATTTTACAATGAATCTCCTCTTAACGAAAGCGACTTTAATGGTTGCATGTCTATAAGTGTGGCATGGAATCCAAAAGACAATCTGAATGTAAGTGCAAAACCTATTTTTTACCAAGACACTGCAAATGCCGTTTTAAAAGCGGGCTTGCAAAGTGGAAGACTTTCGAAAACTTTTAATAAAAATGTTTATAGTGGTCGAGAAACTATTGCCGGTGCCATTGCTGTCACGGCTGTTTTAAAACCAAAAGAAAGTGTTTCCTTCCAATTTAACACTGTTTTAGACTTCCCCAATATTCACTTGAATGGCTTGCAATCTCAAAAGAAATACACCACATTTTTCCCAGAAGCTTATGGACGAGTCAGAGCCATCCTTGCAGAAGCACTTGTTGCAGACAAAGATTTTCAAAAAAACTTGTTGAAAAACTACAATTCACTAGTCCCTTCTAAATTCTTAGAAAAAATTTACCCCAAAGATGTTGCTAAACAAGATGACCTAAAGAGTTTGACTTTAAATAGTCTGAGTTTTTTAGCCGAAGCAACGGTTTGGGATATTCAAGATGAATTTTTAGTGAGAGAGTGCGCTGATTACCCTTTCTTTAACTCCTTAGATGTTTATTTTTATGGAAGCTTTTCTCTATTAGCCCTCCTTCCTCGTTTGGACGGCGAAGTGATGCGAAGTTTTGCTTCTGCTATTTTGGCCACAGATACTACCGAAAGACGACACCACGAATATGTGAACCATCCGTACGCAGATTTACCAAGCTCTAAATTAAAGGGTCCAAGGGCTCTGAGAGGTGCGGTGATTCATGATCTAGGAAGTCCTTTTGATGCCAACCCAGATGCTTACGATTGGCACAATGTAAAGGAATGGAAAGACCTTGCTCCAAAATATGTGATGATGGTGCTTAGACACTTCAATGCGACTGGTGATTACAGCGTATTGCACGATTGCAAAGAAGCTGTATATGCTTCTATGGAATACTTAGAAAACATGGTCGATGAAGGCCAAAACTTTCCTTTAACCAATGGCACCGATGATACATTTGACAACTTATCATCTCATGGAATCACTGTATATTGTGGCTCATTGTGGATTGCGGGTCTTAAGGCAGCATCTCAAATTGCAACACTTTTAGAAGACCACGAACAAGCAGGCATTTGGACTCAAAAAGCCAAACTGGCCACAGAAGAATTTCACGAAGCTTTATGGGATTCCAAGGAGTCTTATTTTCATTTTTATGTGACTCCTGTGGAGATGAAAGACTTGGTAGATGAACAACTAGAGGCTTTAGCTTTGGCTGTTTCTTCTCAGCTGGTTCTTGATGGGTCTAAAATAGAAGTGTTAAAGCAAATAAATACTTGGCTAAACACAGCTGAAATTCCAGAAGGTGTGGAGCTTTCTCGTCGTGAGTTGAGAGCCTACAAAAAACAATGGATCACAGCCCAGTGTCCACAAGCTTTCAATGCCTCTTGGACTCAAAAATTAAACTTAGATTCAGACGATGTTTTTGCAGATTCAATGCTTGCAGATACTTATCTTAGATTTTTGGATTTAGAGCCGATAATAGATTCTAAAAAAGCCCAACAAATGCTACAAAAAGTCTATCAAACGAACTACAAAGCCAATACACCCTTGATTGGTGCAGCAAATTTGGTACACCAAGATGGAATGCCACTGGATGAGTTTAACTTTCAAGCACACGATGTTTGGATTGGAGTTCAGTTTAGTATAGCAAGCGCTATGATTCTTCATGGCTTGAATAAAGAAGCGACAGACATTGTAGAAAGCATGCTTAAAAACCTTTATGAAGAGGCACGAATTCCTTTTGCAGCTCCAGAAGGATTTAACGGTAGCTCTAAACTCCACGCAGACACTTTGAAAAGTATTTTCGCTTTGTCCAAAACAAACGCAAAAAAATTACACAAAAACTTAATCACTGGAGAAGCTCTTTTACCTGACAGTCGTATTCATCCAAAACTCACTCGCAGCCTAGTCAGTTTTAACAAAAAGTACAAGACAGTCTTAAGCCAACTTAAGGTGGACTCTGCTGAACTTTTTACCCTCTTACACAATACAGCTCTGAAATATACCGCGGGTAAATATTTGCGACCTGGAATGGTTTTTGCATTAATGCAAGCTGCCTCCAAAACATCTAAAACAAACTAAAATCAAACAGAGCCTTCACAAAAAGGCTCTTTTTTTGAATATCCCGCCAAAACCGAGCAAACAAAACAAAATTTCAAAGCATATAAAACCTGCCTCCATAAAACTCAAAATATCGTCAAAGCTTTTTTTTATGAATGAAGTCTCACACACGCCTGGCTTTTTTCAAAGTGGAGGCTCTCCCGTCCTTTATTCTTCTTGAAAAACATCTTTTTGCAACATCATCTTTGGTGCTTATATTCTTTAAAAAAGTTGTTTATTCATTGGCTAAAGTCGGTAAATCAATGACTCCTTTTTAAAAAGTCCATTGTAAAGAAAGGCCTAGACCTCCCATATAATAGTCTGGATGCAATCCAGAATCGACGCCACTAAAGTCTTGATAATCCCAACTCATGATTTTGTAGTCTGCATAAAGAGCCACAAGTATGTGTTCATCTATGTGATAACCCAAACGATATCCATAACCAGGTGCAAAGCGTTTTTGGTCAATCTTTTTTTTGAATCCATGTTCATACATTCGCTTTCTTAAATTTTGTTGTGCAAAATGCCAAGATATACTGGGATATGCTTCTAACATCACTTTCTTATAAGTAATCGACCATGTACATGGCTTTAAGTCTACTCCCCAAAATGATAGAACACCATCACCGTTATCAAAAGAATAGCCAAATCTTTTTATTCCTATAGACAACTTGTAATCCACTAAATTTTCAGGTTCATCAAAAAAAAACTGCTTCAATCGAAAATCCAATAATTCCAGACGGTTTATAAATCCAATTTTTTGATTGTAATCTACTGTCATTTACATTCAAGGCTACGTAGAGAGCATTAGCATTTGCAAAAAAAAAGAAACACGATTAGCATTAAAAGTCGCATATAGCGATCCTCTCAAAAGTCGCATATAGCGATCCTCTCTTTAGTATACTCACCAGCAGTGGGATAAGTTTCTTTCGCATTAAATATGTTATGTCCACGGTAATCTAGATGACCAACATCTTTTATGTAGACAGAATAAAACAAGGTACCGTCACTGTCATACTCATCTATCAATTCATATGTTTTAGAATAAGTAGTATCAAAATCTATAGAAACCTCCACCGAAGAATCTATCGCTATCTTGGGAATAAGTAAGCTTTTTTGTGAGATTACTGCGATGTTTTCCTCAAAACAAATTTTATAACATTTAATCTTTTCGGTCTGAGAACCCCAATTTATAATTCTCGCCCCTTCATAACATCCCTGTATTTCTTCAAAACTCGTAAACGGTGCAGCCTTTGAAGTACCATGATCTACATAAGGGCACGCACAAAGAACTGCACAAGATATAGAAAAAAATAAAAGTATTATAATTTTTTCATATTAGCTACCTTGCTCCAATTTCAATTTTTGTATAATGTTTCCATTTCGTTTTAACAGCAAATAGTTATTTGCTGACAATGTCATGTTTTTGATGGACACAACATGATCCCCAGCACTCCAAGTACCGCTGAATAGGAACCACTTTACACTTGTTTTCATAATCCAAACAGTAATTATTATACAAGCCCTCACTTTTTGGAGCCATCCCATCTAATAAAATGAACAATGTTCCTCGTGCATTTTCCATTGGAGTGGCAAATAGACTAGCATAAAAAAAACAACCCAAAAAAACAAATTTATAAACAAAATTTTCAAATTTCAGCGTCACTTTTGCCCCTGCATCAAAACGCAAAAATTGAATATAGAATTATTTTAATGATGTAAGTGACTAGCTTGTAGTTTTTTCTTTACAGCTTAGCTGAATTATAAAATACAACAACCCTACTCCTCAAAATAACCACGAAGTGTATATACGAGATTCAAAGAGAGTTTGTTTTTTTTCAGCTATATCATCTCTTGGTATATGTTGAAACCCTATAACCAAAGATAGCCAATGTTTTTTTCCTTGAATAATGTTATACCCAACACCAAAATGTGAATTCAAGCCACTAACGCAATTTTACTTCTTTCTAATTTAAATAATATTTTTGGTAATTTGTAATCTAAAGTTTTTCGTGGTCGGTTATTTAATCGGCTCATTATTTTTCGAAGTTCATTTCTCGTCACACCACGAAGATCCTTACCTTTAGGAAAATATTGCCTAATTAGGCCATTGGTATTCTCATTTAGCCACCTTTTCGCATAACAACCTGCTTCGATCACTCTAGCCACATCCTTGTGTCCTGCAAATTCTTTCCCATTATCAGCAACAATTGTTTTGACGCATTCTTTAATTGGTTTGAACATTGAAATTAGCTCCTTTTTTACGCTATCGGCATCTTTTTTTTGACTGAAGCCGACTAAAGTATGTTTAGTTTTCCTTTCTACTGCCGTAACTAGAAAACCTTTATGGTGTGACCCTACCATTAAGTCTATTTCTCAATGTCCAAACTCTTTTTTTTTCTCCACTTCTGGAGGTCGTTCAACTATGAAAACTCTATTTTTTATATGGCCACGAAGGTCTCGTTTTCCATAAACTTTCTTGCTTTTACAAGCTCTATGAAGGTGCTTGTATAGTAGGCCGCCCTCTGCTTTATCATGCCAAATATACTGATAAATAGACTCATGACTAAGCATCTTTTCGCCTTGATTCTGGTAATATCCAAAAAATTGCTCAGGACTCCAATCATCCTCTAGTTTTTAATTTATTTTGAATAATAAGGAAGGCGATAATTTTTTTGCTTTTAGGCTTATTGAGTGCTCTAGCAATAGTTTTTTGTGAAAAACCAGCCCTTTTCATAGTGTAAATTTGGTGTCTTTTTTCTTGGTCTAGTCGTTTCATGCAATCTTTCCTTTTTTGCGATTGTAAAGGTAGCATTTCGGCTAGACCTTTTTAATCTAATTAGATTGTGTTAGTGACTTGAATTCAGGAAATAAAAGTGTATATTTAAAACAAATTCGCAAGCGAATTTATTGGAGTTAGTTATGAGACAATATAAAAGGTTGATCCTTTTTGATGATGGCGTTCCTGTTCGCCATGACTTCTTGCGGTGATGACGAATTCAGCATTATTGAAAGTCAAAAAGATGACCCTTCTCAAGAAGACAGTTTGATCTCCTCGGGCAGCGATGCTTCCGCTGATTCCAAGAGCCGTTCTAGTTCAAGCATCAAGGATTATTCTTCCAGTTCTTCACTTAGCGTTTCACACTCTTCCTCGTCCAGAATCTACGAAGACCTTCCTGGGAAAGTCATTACGGGCGAATATCAGGGCTTTCTCACCTATGAGCTGCAATCGACTATAAAAGTCGAAGTCCGAGAATTGACGGACAAGTTAGAATATGTGGACTCCACGGTCGCATACCATGGAAGGATTGAATTAGCCCCTAACCGCATCGTGCGCGAGTTCCCCGATAGCAATGTGATGTTGTTTGTGCCAGATCGATTCCTCTTTGATGTGCGCGGGCTCCCTGATAGCATTGAGTATGCGGAAATACTCATCAAAGTGATTCCGTATAGCAACGGGAAGTATGTGAACGAGTACGCGATTGTGAACCTGAAAGGCGTCGACTCCCTGTTCGTAAATTCGGCAATGAATTTCATCTACAAGAGGATAAAGTACCTAGTCAGTCAAAAAGGCTTGTCGTTTGCCGAAGCCAAGGCCAAGTCGGAGAAGGAACTGCAAAAGATCTTCTATGCTGACGCCGAGTTCCATGACTTGGAAAAAATCAATGTGCTGAATGACAAGTCGGAAGGAGGGCTCTGGGCGGCAGCCATTGCTACGACGGGATCTTCCACCTTAATCGAGAAGATGATTCGAGCTGGATTCAAATCGGATGCTTACATAGAAAGTGGAACATTGATCTGGAACGATAGTCTTGCTAACAAACTTGCCTCAGCATTTTACAACTGCGATGATTACATCTGTTTAGGGCATATTTATTCCCGGCATCGCTACAGAGCTCTTGTAAAGGCAAACCTGATAAAATTCTTCGATATTTTCAGTAGGCGTGGAACATGCACTACTGACCGAAGAGGAGAAGTCACCCGCATCGGTCCAGACAATTACTTTAGAACCCTTACCTGTGACGGGACGGAATGGCGGCTTGCGACTATCATGGAACGGGATATGTATTCATTAAATTTTCCTGATTGCGGAACCGTAGAAAAAACCGTTATGGGAAAATCCAAACACGAATACTACTGTAACGGGAACGGGAAATGGATTGACGCTTATTATTGGTCTATCGATGTACCTTTGGAGTATCGCCTTAATCCGAACATCGAGTACGGGACCATGACCGACCAGCGCGATGGCAAAATCTATCGTACCACGAAAATCGGGAACAAGGTTTGGATGGCGCAAAACTTAGATTTCAAAGGCTATGCCAACAAGGAACATGAAGACAGCATGCTTGTCGCAAATCTGAAAAATGCCCATATCTGTTACAGCAGAAAAGAAGAGAACTGCGATGTGTGCGGATGTCTTTACAATTGGGCTGCCGCCATGAACATTAACGAATCCACAGATTCCGCTACGGCACGGGCGTTGATTGTCGATCCCCATCAAGGTGTTTGCCCGGATGGATGGCACATTCCCAGCTCGGATGAATTCAGACATATCATTACGGATTTTAATAACGGCAATAGCAGTATGGGGGATACGCTAAAGGCAAGGCAAGGCTGGGGACAATCAAATAATGACCCGGTGGGTTTTGCTGCATTGCCTTGCGGCCGTTACATGAATTCTTCCATAAACATGAGTTGGACTTTTGACTACTGGGGCTACCGAGCTTTCTTTATGGCCACCTCGAATAACCGTCTATTGACTAGAGTATCTATCTCTACAGATACAGGTTTGGGCTTCTACGACAATGACGAAAAGAACTGGCATGTTTCAATCCGATGCGTCAAGAACGACTAAAAAGGGGGAAGCTATGAAGCATTTTTTCACATTATGTTTGATTGTACTTTTAACGCAGGCCTTCAACGCCTGCGGTGATGACGAATCCAATTTATCTGCTAGCCAGGAAGATGTCCTCTCCCAAGAAGGCGATCTGAAATCTTCGGGTGATGATTCTGGAAACGGTTCCAGTTCCAGCAGTTCATCTTCAAACAATTCGTCACTGGTGTTACAGAAAGGCACTTTTACAGACAAACGCGACGGACATGTATACAAGACCATCACTATCAATGAGCAGACCTGGATGGCGGAGAATCTGAACTATGCCCCCGCAGCCAGCACAGGTTGCTTCGAGGAGGACGACAAGGACTGTTCCAAGTTTGGAAGGGTCTACACATGGACTGAAATCATCGACTCCACCAAATCGTATTGTGGGAGAAACGAACTTTGTGACCAACCCCTTCAAGGGATCTGTCCGGACGGTTGGAGAATCCCGCAAGAGAATGATTGGATACGCCTTTTCAACACCTTATCTGGTGAAGGCTCAAGCGATTCTTGGTACACCCTAAACAGACATTTGTATGTCAAGGACAACAAATATCAAACTGGTGATGACGCCTATGGTTTTTCCGTCAATACTCCTAAAGAATACAATAAAAACATAAGATACTTTACATCCACTCAAATCATAAAAAATGAGGGCTTTAGATATAAATTCATAATATTTAAAGGTATGGCCACTCTAAACCGCCCTTTCTATGATGACACCACCAAAGCATTTTTAAGATGTATAAAAGGGGACATAGAACCAAATCTGAATAATTTTTATACATTTGGCGTTCGTGGCGATGACAGGAAAGTCTGCCACAGCGCCGTCATACAATATTTACGCGAACCACGTTATATCTGCAACAAGAATGGCATAAATAATTGCAAGGTAAATGAAGATGGAAGCATAAAAATTGGTGAGCAGACCATGTACTTGGAGACGAACGGCAAAAAGGAATGCCCCTTCGAATGGCATATTCCAAGTAAAGCTGAGTGGGACTCTCTTCTTAATTATGCAGGAGGAAGCTGCTTTGCCGGATACACGCTGAAAGCGCAAGAAGGCTGGGGTGACGATTACGCCTTTGACGCGTTTGGGCTCGGCATAAAGCCGACGGACGGCAATTACGCAAGATTCCCCGTTAGGGACTCTGGAAGCCACGCTACCTCGCAAAGGATCGTCTTTGCCAAGGGCTCGAATATAGCGATCTTCGAGAAGAATGACGAGAATACTTCCGGACTACTTTGCATGAAGGGCCGCCTGCTTGACGACACCTTGAGTTTCATGGACATCAATCATGAATACGAGCAATTCACTGACCCTCGCGACAACAGGACATACAAGACCATAAACCTTGGGCCAACCAAGTGGATGGCGGAGAACCTCAATTTCAAGACGGACAACAGCATTTGCTACAACAATGAGACATCCGACTTCTATTGCAATCGTTATGGGCGCTATTACCCGATCGAGGACGCCATGACGGCATGTCCTGTAGGGTGGCGCTTGCCTACAAAGGAAGATCTAGATACGCTACTATACATTGCGTCTCCCAATAATAGGGCACGGGACTTGGTATCTGCGGAAAGCCCAGACCCCTATAAAGCAGGGAAGAATACCTCTGGATTTTCACTTGTGCTCACAGGCTATCAGTGGAATGACAGACTTAGTTTTAGCAACCAGTATGTCTGCCTTTGGTCAGACACGAGATACAACGACTCCCTCACCTATGCGCTGACGGCATACATATCCTCTAACGATACCACATATGTTTCAAAAATTTACAACAAAGTGAACGCCAAGCTAGGCGTCCGTTGCGTAAGCGAAACGAAAGTGCCGTACGGACCTTCTTCGGAAGTCTATGGGACACTCAAGGACGACCGCGACGGGCAAGAATACAAGACAATTGAAATCAACGGTACAACATGGATGGCGGAAAACCTCAATTTCAAGACGGACATCAGCACATGTCGCCGTGATTCCTGCGATTACTACGGCATGCATTACACTTTCCCGTTCACATCCATTATTCAAGAGCCCCTGTGCCCAGAAAATTGGCACATTTCGACTACCGCGGACTGGGATTCATTGCTCGCCTACGTTAAGGACACAGACTCATTGACTTATATCACCGACCTGAGACACGTTTTCGGATGGCCATCCAGCATAAAGGGGTCCGACAAATATGGACTGGGAATCCTACCCAATACCTGCTACCAGCACTATGGCGAATATGAATCTACAAATTATAGCGGCTACACAGTCGCATGCATTGGAGCAGAAGACATCGAAAATAATGTAGGCTATTACTATATTATGTCGCCATTTAATTCAAAGATAGCCTATATAAAGAACAATCGATTCCGTTACGGTATCCGCTGCGTCAAGAACAAGTAGCGGCAATCTAGCCTTTGTAAAATTATTATTGTAATCTTGCAGAGATATTGAAGCTTGCGAGTTTTCGACCAATTGCATGGATTTCATTGAGGATTATTTTTCATCAATAAAAAAGCTTTGCTCAATTTCATTCAAAATATTTTACAACCATTCTCAATCGTTATCTTGATTCTTTTTAATTTCAATTTGTTTCTCGAAATGTTTTTTTAATATAGTGGCTTAAAAATTTAAGAGAGAAAAGTTTGGCTCCTTAGTTGAAAAGCAAAAGTATCACTAAAACATCTCAGAGGATTCGGTTCTTGATGATATATCCAAATCAAATCAGCCAATGGAAGGCGTACTTTCTCCAGAATGTAAGTTCCGTTTTCAGTGGTCCCAAAAACAAGAAAAAGGAATTTGAGTGCCTTGAAAAGGAGTGTGATATTCTTCATAAGCTTATCGGT
>FZPS01000062.1_pt4503 | contig 13150 bp, 12 predicted proteins | sample 1817821 | NCBI WGS metagenome assembly FZPS01 (sample SAMEA104158645, study PRJEB21678) | metagenome | place: Germany | collected 2015-04-21 | reverse complement strand
CATCGGATCGGAGCAAATTTACATCCATTAACAATTGAGCAAAATGCAATCACCAGCTTCCGCAGCAATTGGACACTCATTCCTTGCTATTGCTTCTTATTCCTCTATTTTTCTATCTTTTTCTATATATATTTGTGTCATTCTCCGTAATAAAACAAAAACCGCTCCATATAAGCGGTTTTTTTGTATTTTATAATGGTGTTTTCTTGGGCAGCCCTGCGCTTCTTGGGTAGAGATTTGGCGTTTTACCTGTCTTTTTGACAACCACCAGATTGTGGGACCGTTCTGAAAAGGGGATGTCCACCTGTCTGGTTTCAAGCCATTTTCCCTTCAGTATGCTGAGGGCCTTCCCAGCAAGTGCCAACTCATCCGCTGCTCCAGGCCCTTTATGAGATATAAAATATCCATCCTGTTTTACAAAAGGCAGGCAATACTCTGCTAACACACGCATCTCTCCGACCGCCCTGGATACAACCACATCATAGGCTTCCCGCTTGTCGGCCTCTCTCGCCAGATCCTCAGCTCTTGCATGAAGGGCTTCGGATTGATCAAGGTTCAGCTGCTTGATTGCTTCATTTAAGAACCTTACCTTTTTCTGCACCGAATCAACAAGAGTCAGGGATATTTGAGGGAGCATGATTTTTATGGGAATGCCGGGAAAGCCTGCGCCGGAACCCAAATCCAATACGGAATCCTCTTCCTGGATAATATCCAGCTGCAGAAGGGATATGGAATCTAATATTTTGCTACAGATGATTATGAGGAAATGTGCATTAAACTGGGCAATGATATGTTGATGTGCAGTACTGGGATCGCGGCCTCTTTTTATGGGGAGGGGGACGAATACATTTGCCCATGGGGTTGTAAATGGAGATATTTAGAAAATCAGCATGGAAGATACACGGAGATCGTTGAGCACCCCTTAGCCGATGATGAAGATGGAGAAAAATTAAAGGAATATAAGATACCCGACCCAGAAGCTCCGGAAGTGTATTTGCCTGCCCGTCGGCTGGTAGAGAAATATGGAGATGAATATTTTATCTGTGGGGCGATCAATTGCTCCATATTTGAAGCTGCTTGGTATTTGCATGGATTGGAAGATACAGTAATGGATATGATTGCCCGCCCGGAATATACAAACGAATTATTTGACAAAGTGATGGAATTTTCTTTGCGCGCAGGCCTTAGGTTGATTGATGAAAAAGTCGATATGCTGTGGCTGGGGGATGATGTCGGGATGCAAAAGGGTATGATGATGGCGCCTGAAATGTGGCGCCGATATTTAAAACCACGTATGGCAAAATTAATAGCCTCTTTTAAACGGAAAAATCCGGATATCATTGTAGCCTATCATAGTTGCGGGTATATTATACCAATCATTGAAGATCTAATCGACATTGGGCTGGATGTGTTAAACCCCATACAGCCCCTGGCAATGGATCCAGCAGAAATTAAAAATAAGTTTGGAGATAGGCTGAGTTTCTGGGGAGGTATATGTGTGCAGGAAACCTTGCCCCATGGAAGTCCTGAAGATATCAGAAGGGAAGTAGCATTACGTATGGATACCATTGGAAAAGATGGGGGATATATGATTAGCCCCGCACATAATGTGCAGGCAGATACCAGTTTGGAAAACTTACTAGCATTTTACAAGGCGGCGTTCGAGTTAGGAAATTATTAAACAAAATGGAGGTTTTGGGTTTGGATCAATAAATATAGATATGAGACCAAGAAGGCTATGATCTATCTCTAGAATAAATATTTGCAAAAATATTTGCATTATTATTGCATTAATAAAGAAAACCATTTATAATATTTTCAGGGAAGATTATGCTGGAATTGGAAGATTAATTTTGAGAGGAAATAGATATGCCTACCCTGAAAGAAATTGCAAAGGTAGCCGGTGTAAACATTTCCACGGTTTCAAGGGCATTACGCAACCACCCGGCCATTAGTGAGGGTACTAAAAAAGAGATTTGGGAAATAGCTAATGGATTAGGGTATCAACTAAAAGATAATAAAAACAGTACTCATTTACAAATTGCCGGAGTCATTATACCTGAAATTACTTCTGGTTATTATTCAAAACTTGCATATCTAGCCTTGAAACGCCTAAAGCAGAAAGGGCTGTCGGGGATACTAGGGGTTACAAATTTTGACCAAAATACTATGATTGAGAAAATTAATTTTTTTGATAGCGTACATGCAAAGTGTTTGCTCTTGGTGACTGATGATGCAGAAAACATTTCAGAAGATATTATTCGTGCAATAGAAGCTGCAAAAGCGCCCGTAATGTTGATTACGTCCAAATATTTTCCCAATATAGATTTTGATTGTCTGTATATTGACGAAGAAATAGGTACTTTAATGGCTGTGGAACATCTTATAAAAAGGGGTTATAAGCGCATTGGTTTTATTGGCGAAGAGAAAACGCTAGGTCGTTATAATGCCTATATTGCTACCATGAACGATTATAATATGTCTATAGATAATGATCATATTGGAATAGGGACAGAACGTGCTGAAGAAGGTGGTTATTTAAGGATGAAGGAGATTCTGGCCAGGGGCAGATATCCGGATGCCTTATATGTTAGCTACGACAAAATGGCTGTAGGAGCGATGCATGCCATATCAGAGATTGGACTCAGCATTCCCGGGGATATAGCGATTGTTGGATTTGACGATGTCAGCATATCAAGCTATGTTTACGGTGGATTGACCACTATTCAGAACCCATATCAAGATATGATTTCGATTGCCATAGGCGTATTGATGAAAAGGATCGTAAGGCCCAATATGGCAACCCAACAAATTGCCTTAAGACCAAAACTGATTATTAGGGGAACTACATAGGTATAATCAGGTGATATTAATAGTTTGCATACAATTTTGCATATGTTTTGCAAAAAAATATGGGTTCAGTATATTGACTTCACCTGACACATGGGCTATAATTTAATGGAAACTTGTACATAAAGAGTAAAGACCGCACCTATAGTAACATTCAGGTTTACACCTTCGATAACATTCTTCTATTTGTGACTTAAAAAAGTTTTATAATATTCCGAGATCCTGCTTAGTATATTTTGGCATGCTTTATTTGCCATTTTAAATAAATACAAGGAGGAATGAACAGCATGGGAAAAGATCTACTCTTAACCGTGGAGGGCGCTGAGTTTATGGATGGGCAATTTCTGCGCTACGGTATGGTTGGTGGCGGACAGGGGGCATTTATAGGAGACTCCCACAGAAAGTCCATTAACCTTGATGGCCAGGCCATACTGACAGCAGGTTGTTTTTCCCGAGATCATGAAAACACCTTGACAACAGGCAAACAATTGGGTCTGGATCCTGAAAGATGTTACGCAACCTATCAAGAGATGGCAGAAAAGGAGGCGGCTCGGGAGGACGGGATCGATTATGTTTGCATAGTCACCCCAAACGATTCACATTTTCCCATCTCTAAGGCATTTCTGGAAGCAGGTATTAACGTGGTATGTGATAAGCCCCTTTGCCTAACCACAGAAGAAGCAGATGAATTGGTAGCACTAACTAAAGAAAAGGATTTATTGTATATGGTTACATATACATATATTGGTCATGTCACGGCGAAGCAGGCTCGTCAGTTGATAAGAAATGGGGAGATTGGCAAGATTCGTACTATCATGGCCGAATATCCCCAAGCCTGGTTGGCTTATGAGGGGGAATGGGGCGGTAAGCAAGGTGCATGGCGTACTGATCCTAAACATTCAGGCGGCACAAATTGCTTAGGCGATTTAGGCACCCATATTGAAAACACCGTAGGCGCTATGACCGGCCTTAAAATGAAACGTGTGTTGGCTAAGATGGAAATACAAGTGCCCGGCCGTGTGTTGGATGACAACGACTTTGTAATGGTCGAATATGAAGGCGGGGCATCCGCTGTATTCTGGACCAGTCAAATCGCCATTGGCGGGGATAATCCTCTTAGAATACGTATTTATGGTGAGGACGGTTCTATCCTTTGGTTCCAGGAAGATCCTGATAAGCTGACCTTGGTAAAAAGGGACGGAACCATAATAGAACAGCACCGCGGATATAGTTCCATACTCCCCGAGGCGGGTAAATATGGTCGCCTTCCTTCCGGGCATGTTGAAGGCTGGTTTGAGGCTATGGCCAATATTTATAAGAGTTACCATAAGTGTTTGTTGGCAAAGAAAGCGGGAGCTTTTACTCCCGACATGATCGATTATCCGACAGTGGAAGAGGGGGCGGAAGGCATCCGCTTTATCAAGGCCTGTATAGAAAGTCATAAGAATGGCAATGTGTGGATCGACGTTAAATAACGTCAGAAAGGAGAAAATGATATGGCAAAACCGATTACCTTAGCATCGGGGCAATTCGCTGATATGCCCTTGGAAGAACTCTGTAAAATAGTAAGCGATATTGGTTACGATGGCCTGGAACTGGCATCCTGGGGGCATGTGGATGTATCCCGAGCGGCAACTGATCTTGCTTACTGCAAAGAAATCAAAGATACCTTGGCAAAATATGATCTTAGCGCCTGGGCTATCGAAGGTCACCTGGCGGGGCAATGTGTAGGCGATGTTTGGGATAGCCGATTAGATGGCTTTGCGCCCTCTGAATTTGCGGGCGATCCCGCGGCTATCAGGCAATGGGGCATCGATGAGATGAAGCGGATGGCTCATGCTGCCAAAAACCTTGATATTAAAATCATTACTTGTTTTATGGGGTCCCCTATATGGAAATATTGGTATTCCTTCCCCCAAACTACAGAGGAAATGGTAGAAGCCGGTTTTAAGGAGATTTATGATCTATGGACACCCATTTTTGATGTATTTGATGAATGCGGTGTAAAGCTGGCATTGGAAGTACACCCCGCTGAGATCGCCTTTGATTATTGGACTACTAAGAAGCTGTTCGAAGTATTTGAAAATCGCCCCACCTTGGGCCTCAATTTTGACCCATCCCATCTTATATGGCAGGGCGTAGATCCCGTGATCTTTTTGCAGGATTTTATAGACAAAGTGTACCATGTTCATGCAAAGGATGCCGTGGTGAACTTGGATGGCAGAAATGGCATCTTAGGCTCCCATTTGAACTTCGGGGATCCCAAAAGGGGCTGGAATTTTGTATCCCTTGGCCATGGAGACGTGGATTTTGACAGAATAAACCGTGTCCTGAATTGGAGCGGCTACGATGGGCCGGTATCAGTAGAATGGGAAGATAGCGGAATGGAAAGGATCTACGGGATTACAGAGGCCTTTGAATATATCAAGAGCATGAACTTTGAACCCTCGGATATGGCTTTTGATGAGGCCATGAAGACTGACTAGCTACTCACATGAAAATGCCCTATGGGAATATAAATAATGGTGGTTTCACCGTTATAATAAAAAGTGAGGAGAGAAGAAATGAAGAAATTTTTAGCTATTGTGGTTGTGTTGGCTATAGTCTTGGTTGCTTTGACAGCCTGCGCGGCGCCGGCGACTCCACCGGCGGAGCCAGACGAACCGGCTCCCCCTGCAGAAGAAAAGCCTACTGAGCCAGAAGAACCACCTGAGGAACCTGAACCGGAAGCTAAGGAAATGACTATTTACGCCCTTACACCGACGGAAGATCATGGTTGGACCGGATCTATTGGTACTTTTGCAAAGATGGAAATTGAAAAGATCAATGCCGAGGGTAAGTACAAAGGTGTTCTATTGACAGCCAACGGCCCGGAAGAGCAGATAAATCAAATCGAAGATCTTTTAGCTAACAACGATCCTGATTCTTATGCTGTTTCCATGCTACCTTACGACGATACAGTAGAAGCTGCTGTAACACAGCTTATTGATGCTGGCGTACCTGTTGTCATGGTGGATCGTATTATTATGAGCCAGGCAGACAGAGCCACTGCCAATGTAAAAGGTGATAATATTGGTACCGGTGCGGCTGCGGCATGGTACTGCGTACAGAACGGTCTTACCCCGGATCAAAGAGCATATATTGTAGAGGGTGACTCTTCATCAGTTAACGTTGCCCGAACCGATGGTTTTGTCGGATACTTAAAAGGCGAGATCGATTATAATGGTAAGATTGAGACTCCATGGACACAGGAACAGATCGATGCCAATCTTGTGTATTCAGGTGTCACTGGCTGGAGCCAGGCCGAGGCCCAGAGCATGTTCGAAAACTTGCTGGCGGATTCTGCTAATGCAGATATAAAATATGTGGTCAGCTGGGACAGCGGTACAGCTCTCGGTGTAATAGATGCCCTTGCAGGGACATCAATCGATGAAGCTACCAAAGAGGCCTTCTTAGCAAACAAACCCTTTATCTGCGGATGCTCCGGCCATCCAACCATATACGGCTTATTAGCAGGTACAGAAGAAGACGCGGCTTATAAAGAAATTTACGAGCAGCTGGGTGGGCTGATGTATACCACCTATGAGCCCGAGATGATGGCTGACGGTGTGGCTTTGATGGTAGATTATCTTGATGGGAATCCCTATGAACAAGATTATGTTATTCCCACCGAAGTCGTGACTAAAGACAACTATGCCAACTTTACTCCGTTCTTCTAGAGCTACATCGCTATGAGTTTATAATAAAAGAAATGTTTATGGGCGCAATGCATATATCGATTAAGAAAATTCATGTATGCGCCCGTAAACAAAATTTATATTAAAATGGGGAACTGAAAATGAGCAAACTTGAAATGCGAGGAATAAATAAATCCTTTTTTGGTGTTCCTGTATTGAAAAATGTGGACTTTACAGTAGAGGAAGGGGAAATTCATGCTCTTCTCGGGGAAAATGGTGCCGGTAAAACTACCCTGATGAATATACTTGCGGGGGTTCATGTAAGAGATTCGGGCACCATTAGATTAGAGGGTGAAATAATAGAAAACCCCAGCGTTAAACTTACTGAGAGCATGGGGATAGCCTTTGTTCATCAAGAGCTTAATCTTTTTAATGACCTTAAAGTATACGAAAACCTATACTTTAATAAAGAGAAGACAAACAGGCTGGGCACACTTAAGAAACGGGAAATGATTGCAGAGGCGAATACTCTATTTAAAAGATTGGGAATGCATATAGATCCAAATGCTTTGGTAGGGGATCTGACAGCAAGCGAGAAACAAACAGTTGAGATAAGCAAAGCAATATTTTTTGATGCCCGGATTCTCATTCTTGATGAGCCTACAACGGCATTGTCCAATGATGAGATAGAGCATTTGTTCGGTATTTTGCGCACTCTAAAAGGGGAAGGAAAATCCTTTATTTTTATATCCCATAAAATGCCTGAGATATTTTCCATCGCAGATAGTTATACAGTGCTTCGGAATGGTAATTTGATCGGAACGGGGAAGATATCAGATGTGACACCGGATGAGGTTACCCGCATGATGGTCGGGGAAAGCTATACCACAGGTGCAGTATATCGTAGCCGGGAATTGGAGGAGCCTGTCCTCGAGCTGATAAACTATAGCGGCCCAGGTTTTGATGATGTCACTTTAAAAGTTCATCGCGGGGAGGTATTGGGTCTTACCGGGCTGCAAGGTTCAGGGGCCAGCCAGCTTTTATGGACAATTTTTGGCGCTTTACCCAGTACAGGGGGGACCCTTAAACTGCATGGCAAGACACTTTCCCGTAGTAACATACATAAAATTATGAAGAATAAGACTGCATTGCTTCCGCCCGATCGCAAGGAAAATTCAGTGCTGCCGGATATGTCACTCTTGGAGAACATGTATATCTCCGAGCATCAGCTTTCTTCGTCTAAACAGCATATTAATAAAAAGCAGGAAAACCATCGATATGAGGTTATGCGCAAGAGATTAGCCATTAAAGCCAACAACTCCTCAGAGCAAATTATTTCCCTTTCGGGGGGAAACCAGCAAAAAGTTTTCCTTGCACGCTGGTTAAATACGGATTCAGATATTTTGCTTCTCGACAACCCGACCCAGGGAATCGATGTGGGAGCCAAGGAAGAAATTTATCGGTTAATTCTAGATTTAGCGGAATCCGGAAAGACCATTCTAATAAACACTCTTGAAATACCGGAGCTTATAAAAGTAGCAGATAACTGTGCTGTTTTCTATAATGGTATGCTGGCGCGTATGTTGCCCCATGAGGAGATCGATGAGCATACTGTTATGTTGTATGCAACAGACGCTATACAATCAACGGGAAGGGGACAACAGATATGGAGCAATTAAAACCAAAAAAGAATGTTATTAAGTCCATAGGCAGAGTAATTACATCATATTCATATATATTAATATTCCTGGCACTTTTTATAGTCTATTATCTGTCCAGCAAAAGTCTCACCTGGACAGGTATCACCAATATCCTGCGCCATTCAGCCGTTATAGGTGTGATGTCTTTTGGCATGGGTCTTGTTATTGTGACCGGGGAGATCGATCTCTCTGTGGGTTCAATGCTGGCCTTTGTAAGCAGCGTTTCCATAGTACTTTTTAATATTACTGATAGCCTGTTGGTTCTAGCCTTAATGGCCTTGGCTGTGGGTACGCTTTGCGGTCTTTTAAACGGTTTATTAGTGGGTAAAGCCAAGATGCCATCCTTTATTGCAACCCTTGCTACTATGCTGATCCTGCGCTCTGTAGTACAGTTCTATTCTCACATACTGGACAAATTTTATACCGGCGGGGGCAATAACTTATACAAAATGGCTTCAACTGATGCTAAAAATGCATTCTTCAAATTTGGCAATTCAACAACCATCGGGCTTCCTATGGTGGGGTTAATCTTGATTGGTATTACTGCGATTATCGTTTATATGACTACTAGCACCAAGTTTGGCAAAAAGGTATATGCTGTGGGCAGTAATGAAAGGGCTGCAAGATTGGCCGGTGTAAATACTGACCTTGTGAAGGTGGGTGTTTTCACCTTATCCGGCTTGATGGTAGGCATAGGCGCATTTATGTGGGTCGCCATGCAATCTTCAGTTGATCCTGCTACTACGGGCAAAAGCAACGAAATGTATGCAATTGCTGCAGTAGTCTTAGGTGGTATCAGCATGTCCGGAGGACGGGGCAAGTTTCTAGGAGTATTGTTTGGGGCAATGTCTTACACTATCATTGATAAGATTATAGCATCTATCAATGTAGATTCCTTGATCAATGACGCCATCAAAGGGGCTATCCTCATCGTAGCGATATTGGCAAGGACCTCCTTCCCCACACGGCGGGTGAAGCATAGGGGCGCTAAGCAGGAATCGGGGGTGCAGCAATCGGGTTCCCAAGTGCAAAACCATCAGCAATAGCTGATGGTTTTGTATCAATACACCCAAGATTATTGAATAGTTTATAAGTGCGTATTTTACAAAGAAAGATTAAACATATTGACATTAACAAAGGCATAAGATATAATCAGGTGGAAGTTTATACATAAATAGTATATAAAGACCATATCATCATTGGATATGACCCAAAAGTATATGTGAGTTAGCATAACAGAGGCTCCAACGGTTAGTTGGGGTCACTAATACGACCTCTTTGTGGATACTTTCTACTAAAGTCTTGTAGAAAGCCCATAGAGTTATAAGGCCGGCTTATTATGTTTGGGTAAACTCTACTTTTGAGGCCAACCGTCAAAAAATTTCTGTTTCATGCTAGCAGAAAAAACAAATACGCCGGATTCCGGCACGAAAAAGACACCTTAAGAATTGACTAAAAATGTGAAGAATTGTACGTAACGATGAGCCCTTTTGAATTTACTTTTTGGATTGTAGTATTTCTTTACCCTTAAATACCAATTTACAGGGTAGTAGTATATTATACGGAAGGTATGGGGATATATGGGTACTATATTTAAGGCAAAAAAGATAAGCAAGACCTACGGGGGCGTTCGCGTATTAAAATGATGCGCTCAAAAACAATCTCATTGCTTATTACAGCTTTATCCGTGATGGAAAGAAACATGGGACAGATAAGGCCGATTTTGCTACCTTTGATGATGGTCATTACATTATGAAGTTAACAGAAGCCATTATAAAAAGTGGTATAGAAAAACGTTGGGTAGATATTAAAGAGATAGATTAATAAAGTTATAAATGTAAAAAGGAGGATATAAAATGAGTCAATTTAGGTTTTCTGCTGGACCTTGGAATGTACATGAGGGGGCAGATGCTTTCGGCCCAGAAGTCAGACCTTCTATCCCAATAGAAGAAAAATTTAAGAAATTTGCTGAAATTGGACTGTCAGGTGTTCAGTTTCACGATGATGACGCAGTTCCGGATATGAACAATATGACAGAAAAACAGATAATTGACTATGCACGAGATGTAAAAGCAACCTTGGATAAGTACGGGTTGGTATCTGAGTTTGTAGCACCACGTTTATGGATGGATCCCCATACAACTGATGGTGGTTTCACCTCAAATAGCAAAGAGGACTATGAATTTGCCATGTGGCGTTCATATCGCTCTATTGATATCGCTCGTGCTCTTGGATGTAATAATATCGTTCTATGGCTAGCACGTGAGGGTACATATTGTGCTGAAAGTAAAGATCCAGTCGAAAAAATTAAGAAGTTGATTTCATCCATCGACTCTATGCTTAAATACGACAGCGATATTCGTATCCTTATTGAGCCCAAACCGAATGAGCCGATCGATCGAAGCTACTGTGGTACTTTGGGACATGTAATGGGGGTATCGTCTGCAACAATCGATCCATCCCGTGTGGGAGCAGTATTAGAAAGTGCACATGCAATCCTAGCTGGACTAGATCCTGCTTATGAGATGGCATTTGGCTTAGCATTCAACAAACTGTGGAGTGTACATCTAAATGATCAAAATAGTATAAAGTATGATCAAGATAAATCATTTGGAGTAGAAAATTTGCGCCAAGCCTTTAATCAGGTAAAAGTATTGATGGACAATAACTATGGTGCGAATGGTGAGATGGTTGGTTTGGATGTTAAAGCTATGCGAACACAAAAAGCGGATGATTGCTATCGTCACATTATTAACAGTATTAAGATTGTAGAAATGCTTGAAGAAAAGGTTAAAAAGTTTGATCGAGACTTCCAAGCTCAATGTATTGCTGAACGTAACTATGAGAAACTTGAAATGTATGTGATTGAACTATTAATGAAAGGATAATTCCTTTATAGCAGATTTCTCGAAGAGACAGGGAGATATGTCCCTGTCTCTTCGACATCAATATAGTATGGCTAAAACAAAGAGAAAATGAAAAGGTTGGTTGTTTGTATAGGGTGATTTGTTTATAATAGGTTAAGAATGAGGGTTTTTGGGTATTATGAAGTTGTAATGTGAATAGCTTTATTATATTGTATAATATTATAGTAACGTATGGGAAGATGAAAATAAATATAATAGTTCATTAAAGGCATATGTTAACTCGAGCTAATTTGCAATAATTTATGAAATAGGAGGACTTATAGTAGATGAAGAAAACAACGATTAAGGATATTGCTAGGTTAGCAGGAGTTTCTCCCAGTTCAGTATCGCTTGTAATTAATAATAGGCCTGGAGTTAGTGAGCAAACACGGAAAAATGTGATGGAAATTATTAAAAAAATGAACTTTACTCCTAATCAAAGTTCGCGTAGCTTAGTTATGAAGAAAACTAAGAATATTGCTGTTTTGTTTAATTCAGATTCACAACCACTTGATCACTTGTTTCATGCTGATCTTAATAGGAGTATACTCGATAGATGTACAAGGTCTGGATATAATCTAGTTTTTACATCTTTCCAAATTTCGAATAGCGTACCCCCTGTGCTGCCAGACATCATAAGATCATATGGAGTTGACGGTATTATCACTTATGGATATATACCGCTTGCTTAATATTGGAACTGAATTCTTTAGAAATCCCGTATATACTCCTTGATTCTCATCAATCGGAAACAAAAACAACGAGTTTATTTGTAGACTATGAGTTGGCAGCGAAAATAGCTATGAACTATCTCATTAAATGTGGTCATAATAAAATCGCATACATCGGAAGTAATTTTCCCCCCCAATATAGCCAGAAAACGTTTAATGGCTACAGGAGTGTTATGGAAGAGAACAATTACCAGGTTCCCTTGAGTTGGATTCAAATGCATTCAAAAGATGTGGATAATGAGGATATCGCAGTAAAGCAAATGAGCGAGATCTTATCAAGTAACTCATTGCCGACAGCAGTTTTCTGCGCTGCAGATGTGTTTGCAATTGGGGCTATTCTTTGCATTAAAGAACATGGATTAAGTGTACCTCATGATATCTCTGTTATCGGTATTGATGATATTCTTGTAAGTCGTTATATAGAGCCTGCTCTAACAACTGTACGCATTGATAGAAATTCACTTGCTAATTTAGGATGGAAACTGTTAGTTGCTGCGATGGAACAAGATTCTATTACATATGAGAAGCATTTTTACTCTGAATTTTCGTTGATTGAAAGAAATTCCGTAGCTAAGATCTAAAAGTTAATGTTGAATTTGGAAGCTTCATTTTATGAGTATATGTGTTTGCATAAAACTAATTAGTTCACTCAAATAATTCATAGAAATTGCTCTAAGTTACTTTATTACTAAATAAGCATTTAACAGGTAGGTGAATATATTGATTTTTAAGGATATTAATTGCGGTTTCTCTTTGATGAATAAGCCAGGGTATTATGTTCAGTCATTTAATGATGTTGTAGATCTTCAGCATAAGAATCGAATAATTGAAAGCGCAATGTATAATTATAGTAAATCTATTGGTTCAATTCATTCAATTAATGATATGACGATCAATGAGTGTTCAAAAACTGATGGGAGACAAACGCCTGTGCTCCATCTACTTCCGCCTGCTTACGCAAGCGAATCATATAGCAAAAATGAACTAATAGAATTGATTAATAACACAAAGCCCTTATTCCGGGTTCATCCCATTCCTGATGCAAGTCCATTCCTACCTTGGATGTATCAATGGATGTTTGACATATTGGAGGAGTCCAGTATACCTTTATTGGTTTCCTTACAGGAATTGGATCTAAAAGAGCTCGCACAAACTTTACAAGAGTATCCAAACCTAATAATAATTATTACTAATACTACTCAATGGCTCAACCGCCAATATATCCAAATTGCAAAAAAATTTAAAAATGTATATATAGATACATCCAATATAATAGAATACTATGG
>FZPS01000009.1_pt24 | contig 13150 bp, 9 predicted proteins | sample 1817821 | NCBI WGS metagenome assembly FZPS01 (sample SAMEA104158645, study PRJEB21678) | metagenome | place: Germany | collected 2015-04-21 | reverse complement strand
CCCCGAATATCGATCGCTTGGCAAGACAGGGATTCGCTATGAGCAAGCAGTATGTCAAGCGCCGATGTGTGTACCCAGCCGCTATTCCATGATGTTTGGATATTACCCATCACAGCTGGGTGTTCGCGGCAATGGAGGAGGACTGTTTTTTGAGGACCGCCTGCCGTCAAACCCGCTGCCGGAACTGATGCGGCAGAACGGTTATCAGACTGCAGGATTTGGCAAAACCCACTGGAATCACGGTTTCCTAAACCCTGAGCCGCCAACCCGCGGATTTGAAGTGCGGGCAGAGGGCCAGCACAGGGACAGTGCTCAATATGAGCAGGGAGCAGTGATGATGAGTGATGTCAATCCGGAAGGATTACAACGATATTTTGAAGAGACTAAGGATTTTGGGGGCGGCGAAGAGAATCCCAATGGATATATTGGGTTGACTAGCCAAATCTCGCCATCAGATCACCGCGACGGCTTTATTGCCGAGCAGTGCCTCAAATTCTTGGATGAAGGGGTAGATCCGGATCGTCCCCTGTTCCTGTACTTATCGTTTATTAAGCCCCATGCCGGGTTTAATGTAATCAAAGAGTTCGAAGACTTATATGATATCAATGACATTCCTGATGTGCCGGTACCACCGTGGTTAGAAGAGCCGGACACACATCTTAAAGCAACCCGAGAGCAGAATCCTCAGATGCAGCTTCGCTATCAGAGGTGGCGTGAGGTTTGGGAAAACCTGAGCAGTGAAGAGCGGCGCCGCACAACGCTTCGCTATTGGGCAAACTGCAGCTGGCTTGATGACTATATTGGCCAAGTTCTGGACAAGCTGGAGAAATTGGGAAGACTGGAAAACAGCATTATTGTTTTCTGCTCCGATCACGGTGACATGATGGGTGAGCGCCAGCATACTTTCAGCAAATACTGCTTGTATGACAGCAGTGTGCGCGTTCCTTTAATTGTATCCGGCAGTGTTGTTCCTGAAGCTAAGCGGGGTACGGTTGATCACCGTCCGGCTGAATTAGTGGATTTGATTCCCACCATCACTAATGCGATTAATGCCCGCCAGGATCCGCGCCTGCCTGGTTTAGATTTATTAGGTGATGCCAAAAAACTAGGCGGCTTCTGTGAGTTCTACGGAGGTGCGCCGGATCGGCAGTACGGCACCCCGTCATATATGTGGCGGAAAAAAGATTGGAAGCTGATTCTCTACCTGCCAGGACCTTTAACTGAAGCTGTGAGCAAGGTGGACCAGGCACAGGGTGAATTGTACTGCCTCGAGTCGGATCCGCATGAATGGAACAATCTCTACGATGATCCTCAATACGCGGAAATTCGCGAGCAGATGAAAACAGAACTTCTGATGCATCTGGCCATTTCCTGGGCTAAAGGGCCAGTATTCTATGAAAAGGACGGATTGAGGCCTTTAGGTGCCGATATCGGGCCGGAGGAGTTATAAAAAGTGTACAGTGTTGTAGTTAAACCGATCGGGCCAATCTGCAATTTGAAATGCGAATACTGCTTTTACTTGGAGAAAGAGGAGTTATATCCGGATCAGAATCACTTTCGAATGACGGATGAAACTCTGGAGCTGTTTGTCCAGCAGTATATTGCTTCGCAGCCTGGTCCGACAGTCCATTTTGCCTGGCAGGGTGGTGAACCCACCCTGCTGGGCATCGATTTTTTTAAGAAAGTTATTAAGCTGCAGGAAAAATATCTGCCTTCGGGCTGGCAGGCAGAAAACGCCATTCAAACCAACGGCACTTTGCTGGATTCAGCTTGGTGTGAATTCTTTAAAGAGCATCGCTTCTTAGTTGGAATCAGCATCGATGGACCGGCCCAGTTTCATGACCAATACCGCCGCGATAAACGGGGAGAATCTACGCACCACTCAGTTACAGCCGGTGTTAAGCTGCTGCAGAAGCACCAAGTTGATTACAACGTGCTGTGCGCAGTTAATGCGGCTAATGTTCGGGAACCAAAAGCTGTGTACCAGTTTTTTAAGGACCTGGGTGTGCAGTTTATCCAATTTATTCCGATTATCGAATGGCTGGACGATGGCCAAACCAGCTCACGCAGCGTTACCGGCAGTGAGTACGGCCGGTTCTTAACCGCGATTTTTGATGAGTGGCTGTTAAATGATCTGGGCAGGATTTCCATCCAGCTGTTTGAAGAATGCTTTGCAATCTGGAGTGGATTTGGCGGCAGATTGTGCGTTTTCAGCGAAGTTTGTGGACAAGCTTTGGCGATGGAGCATAATGGCGATGTTTATGCCTGCGACCATTTTGTCGATGGAGATTATTATCTAGGGAATATTCATAACCAAGAATTGGGCAGTCTTGCTCAAAGCAGTTTTATTAAAACATTTGGGGATAATAAACGGGAAAAAACGGCAAAAAAATGCCAAACCTGTCCGGTTTTATTTGCCTGCCGGGGCGGGTGTCCGAAAAACCGCATTGATGGACTGAATTACTTGTGTGAGGGCTACCGGCAGTTTTTCGGCTACATTGACCCTTTTATGAAGTTAATGGTTGAGTTGATCCAGATGAGAACACCAATTGCTGTAGTTCAAAAACAGATGCAGCAGAAATATGATCAAGTTTGGGCAAATCCGGGCAGAAATGATTCCTGTCCCTGCAGAAGCGGTAAAAAATTCAAGAAATGCTGTCTGGAGCGCTTTTCATAATTTAAAACAGAGGTGGTTTGATGATCGTTCAACCAAAGTTTCGCGGATTCATCTGCACTACAGCCCATCCTCAGGGCTGCAGTATTCATGTTAAACAGCAGATTGAGTATGTGAAGGAGCAGGGAAAATTTGACGGACCGAAAAATGTGCTGATTATCGGCGCATCTACCGGGTATGGCCTGGCATCACGAATCGCCACAGCTTTTGGGGCAGGAGCTAATACCATCGGTGTGTTTTATGAGCGCCCAGCTGCGGGCAGCAGAACCGCTTCGCCGGGATGGTACAATACTGCCGCCTTCGAAAGAGAAGCAGCCAGTGCCGGTTTATACGCAAAAAGCATCAATGGTGACGCTTTTTCTGATGAAGTGAAGCAGCAGACAATTGATCTGATTAAAGCAGACCTAGGCCAAGTAGATTTGGTTATTTACAGCTTAGCTGCGCCGAGACGAACTGACCCTGTTACAAAAGAAACCTATACTTCCGTTTTAAAGCCGATCGGAGAACCGTTTACCAGCAAAACCGTAGATTTTCACAGCGGTGAAATATCGACTGTGACTATTGAACCGGCTGATGAAGAGGAGATTGCATCAACAATAAAGGTGATGGGTGGGGAAGATTGGCAGCTGTGGATCAAGGCGCTTCTGCAAAACGGTGTTTTAGCAGAAAACTGTGTGACGCTTGCCTATTCCTATATTGGGCCGGAAATAACTCATGCTGTTTACCGCAGCGGTACAATCGGAATGGCGAAAGAGCATCTAGAAGCATCCGTTGACCAGCTGAACCAACAGCTTGCGGAGATTAACGGCCGAGCTTATGTTTCTGTAAATAAAGCGGTGGTCACCCAAGCAAGCGCAGCGATACCGGTTGTGCCTCTTTACGCATCGCTGTTATTTAAGGTGATGAAGGACAAAAATATTCACGAAGGCTGTGTTGAGCAGATTTACCGCCTCTTCACCTCAAAGCTTTCCGGCGTGAGCGCGGACACAGATAGGGAGGGCAGAATTCGCCTCGATGATTGGGAGATGCGCGCTGATGTGCAGCAGCAGGTGCAGGAGCTCTGGGAGAAGATAAACAGCGAAAATATTGGCAAGCTGTCGGATATAAAAGGATTCCGCGCTGACTTTTTTAAGCTGTTTGGCTTTGAGTTTCCCGAAGTTGATTATTCCCAGAATGTAGCGGTGGATATCCAGATACCGAGTATTAATAACTAACATCTATAAAAAAAGACCGCTGTTCGTCAAAAACAGCGGTCTTTCTTAATCCCAGCTTTACTGCTGAACAGGTTCAAATTTTAGCTCTGTTACTTCTACATAGTCAAACAGGGCATCGATTTGGCGGGCACTTATAGGACTGATCGCATAGAGAACGAGGTACACATCATCCCAGCGCACATAGGGACGGCTGTCGATCTCAACCCACTCGACGCCATCAAAGCTGTAGTGGTAGCCAAGCTGGCCCCTAATCATCGACATTTTTAGATAGATCTCAGCAGTATTTCCGATGGTCTGGATCCACTCACGGTAGGAACCATCGGTTTCCAATGCCGGCTCAACTGACTGATTGCCAAAAGCATGAACCCGGGCTAAGCGCGCGTAGTTGTCCATATCCTTGTAGATAAACAATCCGGCCTGCTCAAAATCCTGCTCCGGTTGGAAGATGATGCGGGTTACAGCTTCAAAATGCTCGTACGGCACTTTATACATGAAAAAGTTGATTGGGCGGTTGCTTGTTTCATGGATATCAGAGTCTTGAGTTGTAATTGTTAAATAACCCGGATAGCTGGTCAGTGACCACTTATCGTCTCTTCTATGTTCCGGATTGGGACCGACAGTCCAGTGTTCAGCCAACGTTTCTGAGTCGAATTCATCGCGAAAGATTTCTCCGGCTACTAGTTCCATTTCAGGACTATTCTCCGCGCAGCCCTGCAGTGCCAGTGCAAAGACAACCAATGCTGCCAGTAATAGGAACTTGCTCGACTTCATAACCCGACACTACTTAGCAGCTAAGGCTGCAATTTGTTCTGCGGAGAGGGCAGCGCTGTAGATCCGGAAATCAGCAATAGCACCATTTAGGAGCGGATCCGGCCATCTATTGTTAGATTTGCCGATATAGTTTTGCTCGGTCACACCGAGATCCTTTGGTAGAGCAATATTATCTGTTGAATCATAGAGCTCTCCATCAACATACAGGCTTGCTGTATCTTTAGTGAGAGTGACAGCCACATGGTACCATCTGCCTACCTCTAAAATAGGACCTAAGACGAAAATGTCGGAGTCCTCAATGCCGTATACAGCCCAGTCAAGTTTCAGCCAGCCCTGATGCTCGTCTGTCTCAAAGTTTGATCCAAGTGCAGCAAGGAATAAAACCCCATCATCTGGATCGCCTAAGTTATTTCCAAAGCTGAAGACTCTGGACCAGTATCTTTTTTCATCTAAACGCACCCATGTTGAAACTGTGAGCTCTTCTAAATCAGCGATAATGCCTTCTGGCATCTGTACATAGTTATCGGTACCACTCAGTTTAATGGCACCATCGACTGGTCCTTCTATGCTTGTGAAGCTGCCGATCAGCTCAGCATCATTTTGGTTTTTAGATGAGTCGGCGATTTTATCTTCGTCAACTTCAGCAAATTCATAGCGAGCAACCAGAATATAGTCACCTTTTAATTGGACATCGTCTCTTGGACCGGTTACTGTTTCGGTGCCAAACTTATAAAATTCGGCTTCAGCTGTAATGTTGGTTTTACCTTTAACATCTGCAACTGCCCATTTTCCTTCTTCGTCTGCTGTCACTTCCCGCTCCACTTGCCCAGTGATTTTAACAACGGCGCCAGGCAAGGGCTGACCTTCATCATCAAGGATGACACCTGAAACTGCATATTCTGACAAGCGTGTACCAACGAAATTTAAATCGGATGCGGCTTTTTCTACCTCAAGTTCCTCTGGTTCAAAAGCATAATCTTCATGTTTAGGAGTTACAGTAACCTTTCCTTTAACTTTAGCGGTCCACTTGCCTTCAGCATCTGTTTTAACAGTTGTGGAAGTGCCACCGGAAATTACAATTTCAATGCCCTCTAAAGTGTTATCTTCGGTGTCAACGACAACACCAGAGATTGTATAATCTTTGCTGAAAATTCCCAGACAGCCTGTTGTAAATACCATACCTAAGACCAACAGCAGTACACCAATACGTGAAGTTTTCACAGATGTCGACCTCCTTTTAATTTACCTTGATCCCTTGATGTTTACAGCAAGCTAGAGTTATTTTTTCAGCTATACCTCCTTTCTCAAAAATGACAAAACTGCCGTAAACGTTTACGAAAAGAAAACAAGTAAGATACAAACGTTTCCGTTTGTAGATATAATTCGCATCAAACCACCAGATTCCTTTTTGTGCTGCAGAAAAACTCAACAAAAATACATCTAAATTAATATATGTTAAAAAGACGGCCCAACCGAAATGGTTGAGCTGTCGAATCAGAGTTTAACTTGCAATATAGCGGATAATTTCTTTGATACGTGGGCGCTTGCCGTACAGCAAGATTCCAACGCGGTAAATCTTGGCTGCAATCCAGGTGTTGAATGCAGTGCCGAGTATCAGCAGTGCGAGAGAGATAATCACCTGAACTGCCGAAGGATTAGTTAAGGTCACTCTGGCAAACATCACCATGGGTGAGAAAAATGGGATTATTGATGCGACAATGGCCAGGGAACCGTTTGGATTCAAGAACGATGCATATGCAATGATAAAGCCAACGACCAAGCCCATCATTAAAAGCGTGCTGATCTGCTGCACTTCTTCAACGCGGCTGACAAGAGCTCCAGCTGCTGCAAAAATCGCGGCGTAAAATAGATAGCCGAGTACAAAGAAAAGCGCAAACCAGATTAAACTCCCGAGGGGGATGGAGCCAAGAGAAAAGCCCAGGTTTTTCATGGTAACTACCACAATCCCAGTAGCTATCCAAATTACGAATTGAAGCAGACCTAGGGCGCCAATCCCTAGAATCTTACTGATCATAAGGTGAAGAGGTTTGACTGTCGAAACCATAACTTCCATAATGCGAGAGCTCTTTTCTTCAGCAACCCCAGTGGCCACCATGTTTCCATACAGCACTAGTGCCATATAAATAATAAACAGCAGCAGATAGGCAAGTACCAAGTTTTGTGCATAAGCTTCAGATTCCAGCTCGGTTCCTTCGTCAATGCTGCCTTCTGGGTCTAAGCTGACTGTTTTAACATGGAAATACGGAGTTTGGGTTAAGGAAGCGACTTGTTCAAAAGTAAGCCCAAGCTGCTCCGCGTTAAACTGCAGATTTGCCTGATTGACAATCCGCTGGGCAATGCTGTTTTGATTGATGTTTTCAGCATTGCTTGTATGCAGGGTATAAACAGGGCTGCCGAATTCATTCCAATCAATAATCAGGACACCGGTTTTGTTTTCCGCGGCCATCTGCGTCAGCGCTTCTGACTCCGATAAGGATGGGGCAGTGGTTACGCTGATGTAGTCAGCATCCGCATACTGCTGCGAAAGAACAAGTTCAATTTTGGAGCCAACAGAGCTGGTTTTATCTAACAGCAGCAGGTGGACATCTGTTTGCTCGAATTTTGTTTCTAACCAATCCATTGCCACCGGTACAAAAGCCAAGGCAATAATAATCAGTACTCCCAAGATGGTAGTAATGATGTATGAACTTCCTTTAACCCTCGTTGAGAAGTCGCGGCTGATCAAAATCCCGATATTCCTCATGACGCTTCACCTACTTTGCTGACGAAGATTTGGTTGAGGGTAGGTTCTGCTAATTCAAAGTGGATGACCGTCCCTGCCTGTGAAGCCGCTGCTAACACGGCATTGGTATCAATTTTGTCGGTTAATTTGAAAACAAGGTATTCAGGAGTTTGGTTAACCAGTTCTAGCTCTGGGAACCTGCGCCAGAAGTTCTGGTCACCCTCCACAGATAAGCGCAGATACTGTCGGCCGATCGCCCGCTTGATTTCGCGCAAATTGCCGTTAAGGACAAGTTTGCCGCGATTGAGAATGCAGATATCCTCACACATCTCTTCCACCTGCTCCATTCTGTGACTGGAAAAGACAATGGTCTGTCCCTTTTTGTTTCCTTCCAACAGCAGCTCTTTCAAAAGATCGGTATTTACCGGGTCTAATCCGCTGAAGGGCTCATCTAGGAAAACGATTTCCGGTTCATGAATTAATGTGCTGATTGTCTGTACCTTTTGCTGATTTCCTTTCGACAGCTCTTCAACTCGCTTATGACGGTACTCACCAAGGCGGAAGCGGTCGATCATAACTTTCGTTTTTTGAACCGCATCGTGCTTGCTTAAGCCGTTTAGTCTTGCCAGAAAGATCAAATGCTCTTCAACTCGCATCTTTGGATATAGACCCCGTTCTTCTGGCAGATAGCCGAAGGTTCCCTGAGGATGCCTGCTAAAAGGTTTGCCTTTCCAGGTAACTGAGCCTGTATCAGGCTGGATTATATCCAAGATCATGCGGATAGTAGTGGTTTTTCCTGCGCCGTTAGGGCCGAGAAAACCAAACATTCTACCTTCTTTGATTTCAATAGTGAGATGATCAACTGCGCGCACATCGCGAAAGTCTTTTGTGATTTCGTTAACAATTAAAGCCAACTGCGCCCCTCCCGACAGTGAAATATTATGGAATAATCATATCTTTAATTATTCATCAAGTCAATAGCTTGTTAATATGGGTGCACTTTTAGAAAATTCAACTAAAAGACGCGTTCCTGACAGTAATTGCAATTTCCTTGCTGTAATCGTCGTTTTTGTACTATAATAGAACGAGATTAGTCAATGAGGAGATGAGTTTATGGCTGAGAAAAAGTCTAAACGGCTGATGCGCCATGAAGTTCCTGAAGAAATAACCTGGAACATAGCGGATATTTTCCCTAATGACGAGGCATGGGAACAGGAACTCAAGGCTCTTGAGCAGGATATTACAGAGATAACCCAGTTTAAAGGTAAGCTTGGAGAAGGTGCGGAGATGCTGGCGGCCTGCCTGCAGGCGGTGGAAGCCTTTTACAAGCGTTTACTTAAGGTAGGAAATTATGCAAGCCTGCAATTATCAGCTGATGGCACAAGCCCGGATAATCAGGAAAAAGCCGCCCGCGTATCATCGCTTCAGGCAAAAGTTGCTTCTGAACTGACATTTCTCGAATCCGAGCTGTTGGAATTACCAGATGACCTGGTTAAAACATACCTTGAAGACCCGGCGTTAAAGAGCTACATCAAGTATATCAGTGATATTCTTGAAACTAAACCGCACCGCCTTTCACCAGAAACAGAAGCGGTGTTAGCAGCTCTCAATGAAGTGCATTCAGCGCCTTATATGATCTACCAAAGATCCAAGGCAGCAGATATGGAGTTTGAACCGATCAAGGATCAGGACGGTAACGAACTAGCGATGTCCTTTGCACTATATGAAGATCTCTATGAACAGCTGCCCGATACATATCTGCGGCGGGAGGCGGCTAAATCATTTGAAAAAACTTTAAAACGGTATCAGAACACATTTGCCGGCACATACGGAACTGAGGTAAAGAAGCAGGTTCTCCTGTCTAAAATCAGAAACTACGAGTCAGTTACTGATATGCTCTTACAGCCCCAGCAGGTAACCAGAGAAATGTATTACAACCAGCTGGATATTATTCAAAAAGAACTAGCCCCGCATATGCGCCGCTATGCTCAGCTTAAGAAAGAGCAGCTTGGTTTAGAGCAGATGATGTTTTGCGACTTGAAGGCACAGATTGATCCGGATAATGATCCAAAAATCTCCTTTGAAGAAGCTCGCGGTTTGATTCTTGATGCGCTGAGGATTTTGGGAGATGAATATCTGGAGATCATTGATCAAGCCCTGCATAACCGCTGGATTGACTTGGCCGATAATGTGGGTAAATCTACCGGTGCATTCTGTGCAACAGTATTTGGAGTGCATCCATTTATTTTAATGACCTGGACCGATAACATGCGCTCTGCGTTTACTTTAGTTCATGAACTTGGACATGCCGGCCATTTTGCTTTGGCAGAGAAGTACAATAATCTTTTGAATCTGCGCCCATCTACTTATCTTGTTGAAGCTCCTTCAACCATGAATGAACTGCTGCTGGGAAATCACATTTTATCCCAGTCTGATAATGTGAACATGAAGCGGTGGGTAATTATGCAGTATTTAGGCACTTACTATCACAACTTTGTAACTCACCTGCTGGAAGGAGAGTATCAGCGCCGTGTTTATGATGCGGCTGAATCAGGACGGGGGATTACCGCTAATCTCCTTAATCAGCTGAAAGGTGATGTGCTGTCCGATTTCTGGGGAGATGCTGTGGAAATCGATGATTTGGCGAGACTGACCTGGATGCGTCAGCCCCATTACTACATGGGTCTGTATCCTTACACTTACTCAGCAGGCCTGACCATTGCCACAGCAAGCGCTGAGATGATCAAGGCAGAAGGCCAGCCCGCAGTGGATCGGTGGCTGGAATTCCTAAAAGCAGGCGGAAAGTACAAGCCGCTTGAACATGTTAAAATTACGGGCCTGGATATGTCTACACCGGATCCGATTAGAAAAGCTGTTGCTTTTGTCGGTTCACTGGTAGATGAGTTAGAAAAGACTTTCTAAAAAATAGGAGGCTGCAGAAGCGTTTTGATAACGCGGCTGCAGCCTCATTTCATTTAAAGGAAATCCAATTACCAAAATACTCCCGCCCCTGCATACTCCAAAATCAACTCTCTTGCTCGTTCGGCTGTGTTGAGCGCTGTACTGTAATCATAGGGTACATTTGTTGTTGTGGTCGATTCATAATCACTGACGGGACAGTCTACAAACACGTTGTCGATGACATGCCAGTATCCTGTTTGGTCACCATACCACCATCCGATTGGACCCTCAATCATTCCTGTATCTCCATTAACTTGTCCTGAACCTACATTTTCAAAGAAATTGCGCTCAATCCGCACTTTGGCTCCCATGCGGGCGTTGATCCCCGATTCAGCGATATCATGGAAGTAGTTGTTGAAGAGATGCACATTTGCAAAGCGGATTAGGGGAGTGCGGGAGTTTACATTATAAAAATAGTTGTGGTGAAAAGTAACTTTGTCCGGTGCTGCGGCTGAGTTAGTGTTGTGGCCTACTAATGATGTTTTGTAGTGATCATAAAATTTACACCATGAGACAGTTACGTACTGGGCGCCGTCTTTGACATCCAGCAGCCCATCGTAATAGTCTTTGTTATGATCGAGATCGCTGTAGAATGTGCAGTGATCAATCCAAATATTGTGAGAGTCCGTTGTTATATCAATAGCCTTTTTTTCACCGGTGTTGACGTGGTGGATCGTCAGGTTCTGGATTATAATATTGTTTGCCCTGCGGAGAGATATGCCAATACCGTCGAACTCACCTAAATCTCCAACGCCGATAATTGATACGTCCTTTTGGTCTTTAATATCAATTTTCTTTTCGCCGGTGTTTTCCGGAGTAATTTTGCCGGTGATATAGATAATGAGTGGGTAAGGCTCGCCGTATTTGGAGTCTCCTTTATGCCTTCTTTCGTTTTTGTAAAGCTCATCGTATAAGTCCCTGCCGTTGTCGATAAACAGGATTTTCTCCTGCGGACATCCGGCTCCACCTGTAGTTCCACCGTTTTCCGCTGCCCAACCCACCAGCCCAAAGAAGGCATCATCTATGGTCGGAGGGGGATCTGATGGTATCTCTGGGTTAGGATCATTTGGATCCGGATCATCTGGCTCTTCTGGATCGGTCGGAGGAGATCCATCCTTCAGATCCCATATCTCTATTTGGTCGATAAACAATCCGGCTGCACCGCTGCTTCCGACAATGCCTCGGAAATTAAGGATGCCTGTGCCGGTGTACTCGGTGTTGAGGTTTATCTCGATAACCTGAAAATCTGCGTTTGTGATAGGGTGCTCGCCATGGGCACGAAACTCGGCACCGCCTGTGGAATACTGACTGCCAACTGCAAGTTTCAAACCGCTAACAGGAGTTCCGCTCCGATCATCATTTTTGATGATTAGTCTCAATACCGGTTTAACAGCCTTATCCAGTCCCGGTATTGAGAGGGCAAAACGCTGGCTGCCCATTTCAATTATCCCGCTGTTTACAGGAATAGTTCCTGAAATAGCGTGAAGGGAACTGGGATTATCAAGGAGCGAAGCTGCATCCTTCAGTCTAGAGCCATCTGGAATGCTGTCAAAAGTTTCCCTGAAAAGGAGAGTTTCTTTTGGCTCAATAATTGTAATGACTACCGCTTTGGATTTTGTCCCTTTAAATGATGCGGTAATAGACACGGATCCACTCTTAATCCCAGTAAGAACAACCTGCCTGCCGCTGGGCGCGCTTAACTCGGCGTCACTTCCTTCCAGCTCCCATAATATTTCAGAATCATCTACGATGAGTTCACTGCCGTTTTCTTTGATCACTGCATTTAAAACAATTGATTCGTTAATAAAAATTTCAGAGCCTGCGGCTTCAATTTCTATTGTGATTTTAGCCTTAGAAGCCGAAAAACAGCCCGTCATAGCTAATGATAAAATTAAGATCAGAACAAATAAGTACTTTAACCGCATAGTTCGACCTTCTTTCTTCAAGTCTGTCTAATGACTATTATTATCTATGCAGTAGGCATACATAATAAAGAGTTGGCTGCTGATAGATTTGTATCAGCAGCCAAGGATATAGACCTCCACTGTTATTAGCTCCAGAGTAGTCTATAGGTACTCAACTTTGAAACTCTTAATCTTGATAATCGCACTACTTTCAACTCTCAGCTGAATAAAAGAGTTTTCGGTTCCAACATTCGGTGTTACCTCTATAACTCCATTCTCGGGAAGGGCTTCTAGAGATTCACTGTATGGTCTGGAAGCTGTACTTCCTTTTGAAGCGTGGATAGATTTTCCTGCAGATGTAGTGTTATTGTCAATATAGATCTGGAATTTTTTAGACAGCTCTCCACTAACTGTATCATATTCCACTGTTATTTTATATGATTTGCTGAGGTCAAAAGTTCCTCCGGCGTCGGTATCTGCGTCTGTAGTCTCTGCTCTGTCACTAGGCATACCGATGGTAAATCTTGCCCCATCAAGTACAAGCATGCCGTTCTCGAGTGTGATCTTGCCTCCGGTTAGTTTGTACATCGGTTGATCTGGATCACCAGGCAGTGATTTGTAACTGGCCTTCCAGAAGTCATCTATGCTGGTTAAACCAGTAAAGTCCTCGGATATAATCAACGTTGAATCTTCTTTGATTATTGCTTCGATGAATTCTGCTACAGCAGTATTTATTGCCACAACGGCACTGTCAATTGTATCTTGGTCAGCTTCGGGATCGTTTAATACACCTTTAGCTTCGTCAATGGCTGCTTGCAGTGCTGTATGAGCAGCTTCCGGAGCATGACCAGGCTCGCTGCCTACAGGTGTACCGCTCTTTAAC
>FZPS01000191.1_pt49 | contig 13151 bp, 12 predicted proteins | sample 1817821 | NCBI WGS metagenome assembly FZPS01 (sample SAMEA104158645, study PRJEB21678) | metagenome | place: Germany | collected 2015-04-21 | reverse complement strand
TCTGAACTGATCGCGGCTGAAAAAAGAAAGGACTGAAACATTGTTTTTTCTTGACAAATACAGCGGATAAAAAACCAATGATAAGAAGTTGTGCCGAAGTGGTGAAATTGGTAGACGCAGTGGACTCAAAATCCACCGAACTTTTAGTTCGTGCCGGTTCGATTCCGGCCTTCGGCACCAGACTTTATAAGGAGAAGATAAGGCACAGTTGCTACCAGGCATTTGTCTATGATCTTGATAAAGGCGACCCGAGCAATTTGATTTGTTTTTTGCTAAGTGTCATTTGCGGGTCATATAAAATTATCACGGGGATGTTTTCTTGCCCTGCTGCAATATATAATCAATCCATATTTCTGGAGGTTTAAATGTCTTCAAGACGATTAATTACCACACTGTTGCTGATTTTGATCGGCATAGCACCGCTTGCTGCTATATCTGAAGGAGCGCTGCTCTTCTTAACTATCGAGCCCGGAGCAAGAGCAAACGCGATGGGGCGTGCTTATTCCGCAGTTGCCGACGACGCTTATGCAATGTGGTGGAATCCCGGAGCACCGGCTTTCAATAGAAAAGGTCAAGTTGCTCTCACTCACGTAAACTGGCTGCAAGGAGCCGGTATTGATGATATGTTTTATGAATATTTGGGCTGGAACCAGTATTTTGAAGACATAGGAAATATCAACGCTCATATCGTTCTCATGGACTTGGGAACTCAGGAACATACCGATAGTAACAACGTTTCTCAGGGTACTTTCCACTCTTTTGATATATCGGGAGCTCTCGGCTATTCCTATGATATTATTCCTGAAACATTAGGCTTGGGTGCAAACTTCAAGCTGGTTTATAGCTATCTTTCTCCTAAAGGCACAGGACTCACCGAGAATGAAGGAAAAGCTTTCAGTTTCGCACTTGATATCGGTTCAAAGTATAAAGATGTAGCCGGGCTGAAGGGGCTGGATCTTGCTGTTGCTCTGCAAAACATTGGTCCAAACGTCACTTATGTGGACGAAGCTCAGGCAGACCCACACTCTATGACATTCCGTCTCGGTGCTGCATATATGCCCATCGATAAGCCTTATAACAAGCTCATACTTTCTGCCGAGATGTCTAAGATGCTGGCAAATGATGACCCTCTTTATAAGCGTCTCATCACCGGTTGGGAAGATTTTGACGAGACCATATATGGCTTTGGTGCAGAATATGAATATTTGGATCTCATCTCTCTGCGTGGCGGATATTTCATGGATAGAGCCGGAAAGATTGAAGGACCCAGCTTTGGGGTTGGTCTGCATTATGCCTTTAGCGATCGCTATAAACTCAATGCTGACTTCGCCATGGTTCCCGGCGGCGAATTGGTCGATTTCAACAAAATATTCTCTTTAGGCTTAGAATATTAATTCACTTTATTATGTGCCACAGGAGCTTTTAATAAGGCTTCTGTGGCATCTGTAGGATAATTACTTAATGAGCTTAAGCTTTGTAAAACATAAAAGAACCCTCATAATCATCCTATTTTGCCTGCTATATAGCGGGCTTTTTGCTGATAAGATGAGAATGATCCCGGGGCAGAGTAGCAGGCAGATCAAAAAGCATCCCTATACGGAGCTTTTGAGGCAATCTGCGCATGAGCCGTCTCTTACTAAAAGTAGGGCAAACTATGAGAAACTCTTGGTGATATTGGTGGAATTCCAAGAAGAGATAGAGGATGATCCCAATACCACGGGCAACGGGCTTTTTGAGATGGCGGCTGATCCTGATTATCTCACCACAATCGGCGCTGCTCCGCATGATAGGGAGTATTTTGAGTATAATCTTGAGGCTATGAGGTATTACTATCTCGCAGCATCTGCAGGCAGTTATGACCTGGATTATGATGTGTGGCCAAAGGATAAAAATGCCTACCGGCTTCCGCATAGTATGGGCTATTATCACCCTCCCAATGTAGCATCAGATCAGTTCGTATCGCTGATGGAAGAGTATTTTAGGGATGCCTTTGAAACGGCGGATAATGATGATCCTCAGATCGATTTCAGCCAGTATGCGCATTATATGATTATTCATGCAGGCTCGGATTGGCAGCATGATATCTTTGGGGATACTCCTTCCGATATACCCTCTTTCTTTATTCGCGTTTCAGAAGATAAGAAGGTGGCTGTAAACGGTGGTGCGCATTATATACATCATGCTTGCAACGTTCCTGAGACTATCTCTCAAGATTTTGAGATGGAAAGCTACGGGGAGTTTACAATTCATACCGGATATGGCGCGCTGAATGGAGTTATGTTTCACGAGTTTGGACATTCTTTGGGCTTAGTTGATCTTTATAATGTATATAATTTTAGACCTATGGTGGGCGTTTTTGATATCATGGATAGCGGGGGAGGTGCTGCGCTGCTCTATGGGGTTGATGACGATGAATATGTATCGATAGAAGGAGTCCTGCCGGCATTACCGGGGGCTTTTAGCAGAGCCTTGATGTTTGAAGATGAGCTCAGGGCAAAAGGGCTGATGAGAGATATCGGCGAATATGAGCCCGGAGTGGATGTAGAGCTTGCAGCATCCAGCTTTAAGCAGGGCGCAAACAAGCTTCCTACCATCATCAAATATCCCTTGGGTGTAAACGATTATTTCCTTTTTGAAAATCGTAATATCGATCCCGACAGAGATGGGGGAGTTAGCCTCAAAGGCGCCTTAGATCATAGAGTTGCGCTGCATCCCACCATCATCGGTGATGAGCACAGTCTGCCTACTTATGAATATGATTTCACCCTTCCTTCTTTTGAGAAGTGGGATGGCTATGAGGGCGGCGGCATGCTCGTTTGGTATGTAAATGAAGATGTTTTATATAACGAGGGCAGGATATTAGACGATGGCACGCTGTGGACTAACTATCAAAATAACTCGGTGAATACGGACTTTGGTCGCCTTGGCGTGATGGTCTTGGAAGCCGATGGATATAGGGATCTGGGCAATCCGTATTCCATGTATTGGACCGGGACTCAGTTTGAATACTTCCACGGTAGAAAGCCTCAGCTTGATGAAAACGGGCTCTTCTTGCGTTGGTCAAATGAGGGCTGGACGCCTAATCTCAATGCTTTCACAAAGCCGGCTCTTGTCGGTCATAGCGGCATAGGCGGTGTTTTGGGCTTGGAAGAGATAAGCGATCCTGATAAGGTCATGACTTTTAAGATCAAGGGTGAGGCTTTCGATGATATGCAGTTTGTGCGCTTGCCGGATGTGCCTCATGCGGCTCCGGCTCTGCGCAGCAATATCTCAAATACTTCATTGCCTTTTTATGGTGCGGACGGTCTGCATCTTGTCAGCCTCTTTGATGAGGAGTGGATGGATCTTATGGGCGGTTATGATGTGGGGGATATCGCGCTGGAATTTGATTATCCGCTGATATCTGCAAGCTTGGATGAACGTGGCGCCATCTGTAGCTATGGCATCAAGGATAATACACTTTTTGAGCTGAGCTTTACCGAGCTTGATCCTCAGATCGGGCAGTGGGACTTTGAAAATCAGCTGGGTGAACCGCTTGTGCATGGAGGTAAACTTTACCTCTTTGATTCAGCGGGACTGTACTGCTTTGATGGCTCAAGTGCCCGGGAAGTGCTCGCGCTTGATGGCATTATAGATATCGCTATCTTTGGTGAATCTCTTTTCATCCAAAAAGAAAGCGAGCTATTGCTTTATGATATGCTTAATTATCAGCAAGTTCAAAGTATTGCGTTGCCGGGTGAGTTCACGCTATATAGCCCTCTTATTGCTCACACAGGTGATGAGTATATTACCTTCTTGATCTCCGACAAAGGGGATATCTACAATTTTGATGGTGCTACACTGAAAAAGATATTTTCTAATTATAGCAACGCGCTGCCTACGCAAGTGGCTTTCTATCAGGATGACGCCCTTGAGCTCCAGCTCTTTTTCGCTGTGGACAACAAGGCTTATCTCATGAGAGAAAATGGTTTTATCAATAGCGGCTATCCGCTTCACTTGGGAAGCTATCATGCCGAAGACTTGAGCTATCCTAAGGCTATCAAGATCGGTGGCGAGGACATCCTGTATCTCAAGCTAAAAGATTCGGGGTATTTGGCGATCTCGGCTAATGGCAAAATATCACACAGATATAGTCTGAATCAGGCGGGCGGCGATGCAAATTGCGACTTCCTGCACTATGATACTACAAGCCAAAAGCTCTTTTGGTATTACAGCGTGTCTGATCCCCAAGGTTGCGGTGCTTATATTCATCAGATCAATAGCGCAAATGATCCCATTCTCTTTAGTGGTAAATTGCGCGCAAACGGTAACGCTGTCAGTTATATCAAAGCACCGGATGCTCCGCCTTCAAGCGATCCCCTAAGTTGTTTCGTGTATCCTAACCCGGTGAGAGCCAGCCATTTCAGAGCAAGAGTCACCGGCGCAAAACAGAAGTCTGAGATAAAAGTATTTGACATATCCGGCAAGCTTGTTTATTCGGAGAGTGGAGCTTTCGGTTCAAATTATGAGATAGAAATGGAATCCAAGTCTTTATCCGTAGGCGTTTATCTGCTTCAAATAAAGAGTGGTAAGTCTGTTAGGAATTATAAGTTTGCCGTGGAGAAATAAAATGAGATTGATATCAATAAAATCCCTGCTGTGGTTTCTGATCCTTCTTTTGGCTTTCGGTGGTCTTTTTGCCCAAAGCGCAGAAGAGATATTTTATGAAGAAGAAGAGGAAGATATCCTCGAGCAGGACTTCATCACCGTTCATTATGCTAAGAAAGATGCAAGGTTAGCCATGCTGTTATCTACCTTAGTGCCGGGATCAGGACAGTTTTATGCAGATAAAAAAGCCATAACAACCTATATATTCCCGGTTCTTGAAATCGGCTTCATTACCGGAATGTTGTATTTCAAGAAAGAAGGGGACAAGCGCACGCGAGCCTATGAGAAATATGCCAATCATGAAGAGATTCTCTATGATAATGGGCAAGGCTTTACAGTAAAAACCGTTCGCTATGATAGAGCCAGGCAGCACGAAGTTGAGGAGTATCTCAAAGATGTGAACTCTGCAGATATCTATAATGATAGCTATTTTAGGCTGGATCCCTTTGATTGTCAACACTTCTATGAGGATATCGGAAAGTATCCACACTATGTTTTCGGATGGGCGGATTGGTATTATACCTTTGCGGCAGATGAGAACGGAAACTTCGTTGAGCCGCTTTGGTCGCCTACACCGCAAGCAGATGATCCCATCTGGGCTTGGCGCGGAACTTATCCCTATGGATCCAACGTGAATGTGGTCAATCCCGTGCCTTTTAATTCACATGAAAATAGTCCCATGCGCAAAAAGTATATTGATATGAGATTCCGCTCCAAAGACAACTATTCGCGTGCGGAGCTGTTCCGCTTTGGCTTGGTTTTCAATCACCTCATTTCCGGTTTGGATGCTATCAGGGTGACATCAAAAAAGAACCGCTATTCTATCTCGGATAGCGGAGTCAAGTTCAACTATTATGCCATGATGCTGAATGAAAATATCACGCCAACCTTCAATTTAACTTGGAAATTTTAAATGAAAGTCTTTAAGAATACCTTGATGGTAATCGTCCTGCTCTTGCTCTTCACGCAAGGGGCTTGGGCGCAAAATAGGAAGGTGGCGATTGCTCTCAGTGCACTCTTGCCGGGCTCAGGTGAGATCCTTACGGGAAACACCGGCAGGGGAGCTATCCTGCTGACATCAGAGCTTGTAGCAAGCTATTCATACTTCAAAACAAAGAGGGATATCTCGCTACAAACGGATGAGTATAAAAAGCATGCAAACCTCTATGCAGGGGTGTCTTCCTCGCTCTCCGATACCCACTATCAATATCTTCAGGATTATTTCAGTAGTCAGGAGTATAACGATCTCCAAGAGATGAGCGCGAGAAACTATTATCTCATCTATCAATACGACCCGCAGGCTTATGACGAATATATAGAGGCTTATACTTTCAGTGATGAAGATAGCTGGGAGTGGCAAAGCCAGGAGCATTGGCGGGAGTATCGTGATATACGCCGCAAGCGTCAGCATACTAAGATCAACAACAATCTTGCACTGGGTATAATGCTGCTGAATCGTGGCATCAGCGTCATCGAGACTGCGTTGCTCAGCAGGAACCTCAATGTTCGTGCCAAGCCTTCGGGAAACGACGGTGTTGCGCTTCTGTATGAAGTGAGGTTTTAGCTCTATGAAAAGAATCGCTATCCTGCTTTCACTGCTTATTTGTCTGACTGCTTTGCCCGCTCAGAGAAAGGACTTTCTTATGTCTCTCGCGGTACCGGGCAGCTCACAGATTGCCCGTGGTAAAACCAAAGGCTATGTGATGCTCATCTCGGAAGCGGCGCTTTTGGGAAGCATGTATTACATGAAAAGCGAATCCGCGCTCAAAACCGAGGAGGCTTATCTCTATGCAATCAAGCATGCTAACATTCTTCCCGGAAAATATGATGAGGGTTTCTTCAAAAACATGGGTAAGTATATGGGGAGCGGGTTTGATGCCATGGAATACAATAACGAAGTAAGAAAGAAAGCCATGGCTCTTTATCCGGGTGATCCCCTTGCTCAACAAGAGTATATCGATCAAAACGCCTATGGCGAAGAAAACTATTGGAAGTGGGATTCCGCGGAGGATAAATCTCACTATAATAAGCTCAGAAACAAATCCTTGGATTATCGATCCATTGGAAATATGACGATGGGAGTAGTAATGCTGAATCATATCATTAGTGGTCTTGATGCGCTCATCAGCGGCAACAAAGAAAGAAAAACAGATTTAGATGTGACGCTTTTGCGTGGCACTCCTCTTATCAGATTGTCCTATGAGTTCTAAGATGAAGAAGGTATTACTTTGCGTTACCGGCGGGATAGCCGCATATAAAGCTATCGATCTGGCAAGCAAGTTGAAGAAGCAAGGCTTTGCCGTTAAAACAATTCTTACTCAAGATGCTATGCGCTTTGTGAGCCCGCTTAATTTTGAAGCCATTACTCAGAATAGCTGCCATCACTCGCTTTGGGATGATCAGGGTCCCATCCCGCATATTACTCTCTCAGATTGGGCTGATATCATGGTAGTGGCGCCTGCTACTGCAAATACCATCGCCAAGGCGGCGGGTGGCATAGCCGATAGCCTGCTCAGCTCCACACTTTTAGCTTTTAATAAGAGCGTACTCTGGGTTCCTGCGATGAATATGAAGATGTTTGATAACCCCGCAACAGTTGCCAATCTTGATACCCTTACTAAGAGGGGACACTTCGCTTTAGAGCCGGATTATGGCATGCTTGCCTGCGGCTATGAAGGAAAAGGCAAATACCCGCCCAATGAAGAGATAGTCTATGCAATCAGGCACTATCTTGAAAGGGGGAAGGATCTTGCGGGCAAGAAAGTATTGGTGACAGCCGGCGCAACGGTGGAAGATATCGATCCCATGCGCATGGTCTCAAATAAGTCTTCCGGTAAGATGGGCTTGGCTTTGGCGCGCGCTCTTCATCTGCGCGGTGCAGAGGTCTTTCTCATCCACGGTACGATGACGCAAACTAAGCCATATTATCTGAATAACGTGATAGAGGCAAAGAGCGTGCAAGAGATGTATGAAGCCACTATTCCTCTTGCAGAAGAGATGGATTGGGTTATCAAATGCGCTGCCGTGTCGGACTATAAACCGGCATGTGCGCAGAAAGAAAAGATCAAGAAGGGTGGTGCAATGACGCTTGAGCTATTGCCCACGAAAGATATCCTGGCAGAGCTGGGCGAGAAGAAGAAAGACAATCAGCTGCTCATCGGCTTTGCGGCTGAGACTCAGAACATGATAGACAATGCAAAAGGCAAGCTTAAATGCAAGAATTTAGACCTCATCGTTGCGAACTCGCTGGAAAACGCCGGCAAAGATGACAACAGCATAGTTCTCATCTCAAAAGATGAGCAAATTCAGGAACATAGCGGCAATAAGTTTGACTTAGCTAACCTTATAATCGATAGGATATTGAAGCTATGAGCAAGATAGTTATCACCGCCGCAAACTCTCAGATAGGAAGCTTCTTGGCAAAAGAGTATCTCAAAGAAGGCAAAGAGCTTGTCTTGCTCTATCATAATAATACGCAGAGGATTAAGGGGCTACAGGCCGAGAGATATCAAGTAGATCTCAGCGACTTAGCCGCAGTAAAAGCTGTCTTTGATAAGATAGAGGGTGAGATAGACGCCGTGATTCATTGTGCGGCAATCAGAAGCGAAGATGCCATGCCTTTAAGCGACACCGATGAAGCTGTTTTCGCGCGAGTTTTTAACGGGAACTTTTATCCTGTATATAACGTTCTGCGCGCTGTTTTGCCGAGGATGAAAAGCCGCGGCTTCGGCAGGATCGTTCTATTCGGCTCCGAAGTAAGTAAAGACGGGCTCATCAATGGCTCAGCCTACGCTGCCTCCAAAGCGGCTATTGCAAATCTTGCCAAAAGTGCATCCCGCGAGAACGCCAAACATAATGTATTGATCAACACTATCTCTCCGGGACCTGTATTCACCAATCTCGAAGAGGATTATGAAGGCGAGTATCTCATCTTCAGAAAGAAATACTTTGACGATCATCGCCTGAAATGCGCATCCGGTGAGCTCATTACGATGCAGGAGATCAAGCTTCTTGCTGATATCATGATGAGTAAAGAGCTCAGAAATATGTGCGGCGAGGAAATCTTTTTAACAGGAGGGAAATTGTGAAGAAATATATAGTAATATGTTTGATGCTCATCGCGCTTAGCCTTAGTGCGCAGGTGTTCATGGATGGAGAAAAGCTCACTTTCAACGTGAAGTATGGGATAATCAACGCCGCGGAAGCCACGCTTGAAGCAAGAACCTCGGTATATCAAGGCGTTCCCGTTTGGTATCTCTCGACGAATGCTAAGACTCACAAGTTTTTTGATAAGATATTCAAAGTTCGCGATAGAGTGGAATCCTGGTGGGATAAATCATCCCTGCTTCCTTATAAGTTTGCGAAGAATCTGCAGGAGGGGAGATATCGCCAGCATCGCGTCCATATCTATGATCACCCTCGTGGCAAGACCACCTATCAGCGCTGGTCTTATAAAGAGAATATGTTCAACAATCTCGAGATGGACATGCCGCGTGATTCTCAGGATATCTTGAGCGCCTTCTACTATGTTAGAAATCAAGACCTCGAAGTTGGCGAGAACGTATTTGTGAATATCACTGCTGATGGCAGAAATATGCCCACAAAGGTTTTGGTTCATCGCAAGGAAGTTGTTTCCACCATCTTTGGCGAAGTTGAATGCTTGGTAATAGAACCCAAGCTTGCAGGTGAAGCAATCTTTAAGCAAACCGGCAACATATATATATGGCTGACCAACGACGAATATAAGATTCCCGTAAAGCTGGAAAGCAAGATCAGCTTCGGCTCTTTCACCGCCTCTCTTGTGAGTGCGCAGCATGTCCCCTTGAAGCTGAAATGAGCATAAATCTCCTTGAAACCAAAGCTTATGATTATCCGCTGCCCGCGGAGATGATCGCGCAATATCCTACTGATAAGCGCGAGCAATCACGCTTGATGCACCTAAACTGCAAAGATAAAGCGATCACACATAAATCTTTTGAGGATATAAAAGACATCCTGAAAGAGGACGACCTGCTCGTTTTGAACAACAGCAAGGTGATTCCCGCTCGCCTTTTCGGCAAGAAGGCAAACGATACCAAGATAGAGGTATTCCTGCTTAATCCCGCCGATGAGCCCGATCATTGGCATTGTTTATTGTATCCCGCCAAGAGGATAAAAGAGGAGCAATGGCTCTATTTCTCCGATGGGCTGAAAGGGTGGATAAACCCCACAAGAGTGGACGGCACGTGGAAAATTCGCATGGAATATAACTCAGACTTTTGGCAGGTTTTAGACGAGGTGGGGCATATGCCGCTTCCTCCATACATAAAAAGAGCCGATGAAACAGGTGATAAAAGTCGCTACCAGACCGTCTATGCCAAGCACAATGGCTCCGTTGCCGCTCCCACCGCCGGGCTCCACTTTACAGATAGTCTCATAGAAGAAATCAAAGACAAAGGCACAGAGATAGAGGAATTGACCCTGCACGTAGGACTGGGAACCTTTCGTCCCGTAAAGACAGATAATATCACTGATCACCACATGCACAGCGAATTGGTAGAGATCACGCCGCAAGCCGCGGAAAACATAAATAAAGCGAGAACGCAAGGCAGAAGGATTGTAGCCGTAGGCAGCACATCCGTAAGAAGCCTTGAAGCATTTTATAACGAAGAGGGGATAGTTCCCGGACTTTCCCAAACCGATATCTTCATCTATCCCGGCTATGAATTTAAGGCCGTAGATGCGATGATCACAAACTTTCACTTGCCGCAATCGACCCTAATGATGATGGTGTCTGCATTCGGCGGCTATGAATATATTAAGGAGGCATATAGCATTGCCATTGATAGAGGCTATAGGTTTTTCAGCTACGGCGATGCTATGTTTATCGAAAAATGAAGCATAGAAAGTTTTTTTATTATGACAAACTTGATAGCACGATGCATGAATATCTGCGTCTGAAAGAAGACTATGACGGATTAATTTCCGTAAGAGCAGGAACCCAGAACGACGGTAAGGGCAGGGATGACCGTTTATGGCTATCACCGCCCGGAGGATTGTGGTTTACTTTTGATCTCAAAAGCACAACACTCAATCCTTCCCTTGCACTGTTTATCGGCTATTGTGTCCACCGCGAATTGATCAATCTCTTCGCACCCTTGGAAGATAAACTCAGTATCAAATGGCCAAACGATATCATCTATGACGGCAAGAAAATAGGCGGTATTCTCTCTAAGAGCCGGATAGGACACTACATTGTAGGAATTGGTTTGAACACCAATAACGAGATTGACGACCGTTTAGGTAAATTTGGAGCAATTGACCTAAAAAGCATATTAGGTTTTGAACTTTCCAACGAAAAGCTTTGCAGGAATCTCATTGGCGCGGTGGATAGATATGAGAAATTACTTTCTCATCCCATCAGTTATATCACATATTGCAATGAAAACCTTTTCGGTAAAAACCATATCGCTCGAATTGACGTTAGTGGAGATACTTACGATGCTGAGATTCTTGGCCTTGATCTAAATGGCGCTCTCATTGTGCGCAAAGAAAAAGGAGAAACCGTTAATATTCACAGCGGTTCAATTCTTGAAATTAAAGCTTTTTCTTGACAGATTGTCGAAAAGAAAAAGATTGTGAATGATGAAGTATAATATATAGACCCTGGAGGATCTAATGAAAAGATTGTTGCTCATCGCCATGATCGCTATGCTGCTGATTTCAGCATGCACGGTGAATACAGGTGTGCCGCAAGCAAGAGAACAACAGGAAGAATATACCGGTCTTACGACCAAGGTTGCCATTCTTCCTCTTAAAACTATGGATGGTAGATGCAAGAACATCCGCAAAATCCTTTTTGTAAGAGATTTTTATTACGTATTTTCTGAATATCCCCAATATGAACTATTGGATCTTAATGAAGTAGCAAGAGAATACCGTGAAACCGGCTTCCTCGATGTTGACGATCTCAATATTGATGAAATGGAAGAAATTGCTGATGCAACCGATGCAAATGTCCTCATTCTCGGGAACATCTCTTCTCTCCGTGCCGACTTATTTTCCATCTCGGTGAGGTTTTTCAGCGCACGCACTCAAGAATTGCGTCAGATCAACTTCAATGTTGATAACCACAAAGAAGCCAGATGGGACGTCCTGCGTAAGAGGCTCATTGCCGAACTTGATACATTTATCTCTCAAGAAGTTGATAAGATCTATAACGTTGCTACAAACTTTTATGCAGCCGGCAACTATGTTGAAGCTGAACGCCAGCTCAAGGTTGCCATTGGTCTTGATCCCGATAAAGCTGATGCCTATTACTATTTAGGCGCCACCTATCTCAAGACCGGTGCACATCAGCTCGCTGAAGAAAACTTTAGGAATGCTTTAGAGATAAACCCCAAGCATGGGCAATCTTTGATCATGCTCAACGAGCTCTATGAAACTACAGATCAAGTAGCAAAGCGTCTTGAAGTGATGGAAATGATTGCAACAAACAACGATGATGCAGAGCTTTGGTTCGTGATCGGAAATATCTATGCCGAGCAGAGACAATTCACCGATGCAGAATCCGCTTTTGACTCATCTCTGAGCATATCTCCCGAAGATATCAGAGTGATCACCAGAAAAGGCCTCATGCTCTATGAATTGGAGCGCTTTGGAGATGCTATCGAATATCTCGAAACGGCTTATGACGCTTATCCCGAAAATGAGATCATATCTCGTCGTTTGGCTGCCGCATATCAGCGCAGTGGACGCATGGATCAGGCGATAAACCGTTATGAAGGGCTCATCAGAAGCAATCCTAATAACACTCAGGCTTATCTGAACCTGGTGGGACTCTATCGCAACCAAGCCAGCGAAGCCGAAGATACTGAGCTCAGAAACGAATATCTCGGCAAGGCTATCAATACAATGAACAATCTCATTACGATAGCACCCGATAACCCTATGGCTTACTTGAACCTTGCCAGTATCTACATCCTGCAAGAAGTAAACGACAAAGCTGAGCTGAACGCTAATAAAGTAATCAGTTATGATCCTACGATCTATCAGGCTTATGTGATTCTTGCTACGATTAGTCAGATGAGAGGCACGAACGAATACAACCGCTTTGTTGATCTCGAAAAACGTGCTGAAGCCGCTGTGGGACGTCAGGCTACAACCCTTGCAAGAGAGCGCGACGGCGCAAGAACTTCTGCAAATAACCATTTCAGAAGAGCTGCCGAACAGCTTTACAAAGCAGGCTCAGTTGCCGCCGATCCCGACACACAGGCTGATATCAATAATAGACTTAGTACTGTAAACAATCTAATCAACCAAACCAAAGGCTTTTAGACCTCCGAATATAAGAAAGAGCTGCATTCGTGCAGCTCTTTTTTTATACCTATAAAAATAAGGCTCAAGTTCAACTATGGTGGGTAAAGAAAAAACTTGAGAGGAATCAAGCATGTTTTTTAATGACACAACTAATCACCACAAAAGGAGTGTCACATGCAAGTTCCTCTCGAAAAACAACTATCTGA
>FZPS01000106.1_pt229 | contig 13158 bp, 14 predicted proteins | sample 1817821 | NCBI WGS metagenome assembly FZPS01 (sample SAMEA104158645, study PRJEB21678) | metagenome | place: Germany | collected 2015-04-21 | reverse complement strand
CAGAGCGGCGGCAAATATGCCCTGTGCCAGCATCCCCCAGTATACGGACACGGCAACAAAAAAAACGGCTACAGGCAGTGTAACGCCTGTCAGAAGACCGTCCACCCCGTCGGTCAGATTAAAGGCGTTTACAATGGCCACAATGACAAAGGCGGCAAAAACCAGATATAGCGGCTCGGGCAGTATAATCGTCTCATGTATGAAGGGGACGTACAAATTAGGTGTAAGATATCCCATATTTCTCAGCAGCAGAATAAAGACCACCGCCACAATCAACTGGAGAACAAACTTCTGTATTGAGGTCAGACCCGTATTGACGCGCTTTTTGACCTTCTGATAATCGTCCAGAAATCCGATTATTCCATATATCAGAGCAAACAGCAGCATGACAAAGTGGGCATATTCCCCGTCCAGCAAACTTTTGAAACCGATTGCCGATATGGTTATAAGCATTCCAACTATAAATATAAAGCCACCCATTGTCGGCACGCCTTCCTTGGAAAGGTGCCAGACAGGTCCGTTGCGCTTAATTGTCTGTCCGGCTTTAAGTCGCCTTAAAATCGGTATTATAATCAGTCCCACTGCGACGGAGAGAGCAAACGAGCAAATAAGCGCCGTAATTATAACTGTTATCATTGGTTTTGCCCCTTTTAAACGTGTACTACTTATTGGAAATGATGAAATGCCGCCGTCAATTAATGGGTTTTTCGGCCAATATGCCGGCCACTATTTCCCGCTCATCCATATGGTGCTTTTCTTTTCCTACAATCTGATAGGTTTCATGGCCTTTTCCCGCCAGAATGATGATATCGTCCTTCTGGGCATTATCTATTGCCCAACGTATTGCCCCACGCCTGTCTTCAATCACCATAAAGGGAGTCTGAGTGCCCTTCATGCCCTCCAGTATATCATCTATTATGGCCCGGGGCTCTTCTTTCCGCGGGTTATCCGAGGTGACAATCACAAGGTCTGAATATTGCGCGCTTATCTTGCCCATAATCGGCCTTTTTGTCTTGTCCCTGTCCCCTCCGCAGCCGAAAAGGACAATGACCCTACCCTTTGCAAAGCTCCTGAAAGTTTTCAGTATATTCTCCAGGCTGTCGGGGGTATGGGCATAGTCAATCAGAATAGTAAAGTCCCTGCCCGGAGTCGGCACAACCTCCAGCCGCCCCTTAACTCCCCGGCATTTGGCAATGGCATGGGAAATGCTCTTCAGGTCAAATCCCAGAGCCAGGCAGGTTCCTATAGCCGCCAGAGCATTGTAAACAGAGAATCTTGCCGGAATTCCCAGCTTAATTCTCTCCCTTTGTCCTTCATACAGGGCATCAAAGGAAACCGAGTCGGGCCTGAGATCAATGTTTTCCGCCTTAAGAGCCGCTTCTTCCGAGTCAATGCCATATGTCAGCACCCTGCCCTTTGCCGAGCTAATCATAGCCCCGGCCCAGGGGTCATCACAGTTTATAACCGCGCATCTGCTTATTTTAAAGAGCTTGGACTTGGCCGCACCGTAGCTTTCCATGGTCTTGTGAAATTCAAGATGATCCTGCGTAAGATTTGTAAATACACCAACGCTGTATTCAATGCCCTCTACTCTGGATAGCTCCAAAGCATGGGAAGACGCCTCCATAACCGCGTAACGGCAGCCCTCCCCCTCCATAAGGGCAAGCAACTCCTGAACATCTCTGGACTCAGGGGTGGTGGAAGTTGTCAGCTCCGAGGCCAGCACACGGTCTCCGGCCATATTATCAATGGTGCCTATAAGCCCGGCCTTTTCCCCCGAACACATTTCTATAAGATTTTTTATTATTATGGATGTGGTGGTTTTTCCGTTTGTGCCGGTTACTCCTATCATATAAAGCTTTTCCGACGGATTTCCGAAAAACCTGGCGGATACCAGTGCAAGAGCCAGACGAGTGTTATCCGTCAGAATATAGGGACAGGGTATATCAGGCCTCTTCCGGCAGATAACTGCGGCGGCACCGTTATTGACGGCTGATGGGATATACCTGTGCCCGTCATCCTCAAAGCCTTCTATGGCCACAAAAAGTGAGCCCTTTTTTACCTTACGGGAATCATAGCAAATATCCGTTATTTCCGTATCACAGTCAGCAGTAGACTCCAAAACATTCAAATCCTTCAAAATTTCTCCCAGCAACACTTTAACCACCTGCAATTCTAAAGCCCTTAAGGGCTTTGACTAAGCTGTCTCTATTATAGACTGATCCCTGTCAATAAGGGTAACTTCAATCACCGAACCAATGCTGACTTCGTTGCCCTTTTCTATGCTTTGACGCGCTACCACAATGGTATTGGAGCCCGAGGGAATAACACCGGAGCTTCGAATATACAGCCCCGCCTGCTCAAGAGTTTCCCGGGCCTTTGAATAGCTCATGTCAAACAGGTCGGGAACTGTCACAAGGTTTGTGGGCCTTCCCGTTTCCGTGTACAGTATTATAGTCGATCCGGCGGCGACATTTACATTTGCTATTGGAATTTGATCAATAACAGTGTCCCCGCCGCCCTCAATTTGAACTTTGAAGCCAAGAGCTTTGAGCTTTTCCTTCGCCTCTTCCACACTCATATTCTTCACACCAGGAAGGGTAATATCTGCCTTTTTACTGTTATCCTCGCTGTATACAGGCTCCACACCCATATAGGGCAGCACATCGGAAAATATGTTCCCCACTACGGGGGCTGCCATAAATCCGCCGCTTATGGGTATTCCCGAATCAGGACTGGGGTTATCCAGCAATACAAGGACCGCGATTTTCGGGTCGTCGGCCGGGGCAAACCCGACAAAAGACACTATATACTCATCGGTCATCTGACCAACATCCTCAGAGGTACCGGTCTTTCCCGCAATTCTGTAGCCTTCCACATAGGCATTCTTGCCGGTTCCCTCCTTTGAGCCCACAACACTCTCCAGAATCTCGCAGACCCTGGCAGAGGTTTCCTCACTTATTACCTGCCTTATCACCCTGGGCTCTCTGGACAGGAGTATCTCACCCTCGGGGCTTACAATCTGCTTTACCACATAGGGCTCCATGAGATATCCGCCATTTGCCACAGCGCTGACGGCTGAAATCAGCTGCAGGGGTGTTATGTTAAAGGTCTGACCGAAGGACGCAACGGCAAGGGAGGATAGGTTATCCGGGTTTTTAAACTGTGAATCAGGCCACCAAATGCTCTTCCCCTCACCGTTAAGATCAATCCCCGTTGAGTCCATAAAACCAAAGGACCTTACATATTCATAAAACTTATCGGCGCCCAGCATAAGTCCCATTGTTGTGAAGGCCACATTGCAGGAGTGCTGGGTTGCGGACACTAAATTCTGACTTCCGTGTCCGGCGTGCCGCCAGCAATGCAGAGGTCCTTTTCTGCCCTTGACGTCAATTGAACCCTTACAATAAAAATCAGTGTCCGGATTTACCACTCCCTCTTCAAGGCAGGAGGCGAGCGTGATAATCTTGAATGTGGAGCCGGGTTCATATGTATCTGAAATCGACCGGTTGCGCCACTGGTTTTGGAGGGCTTCGGTCAGCGCGGCGTTATAGGCATCCCCTTCCAATCCCTGTTCTTCCAGCTCCACCTTTGCTGCGTCGTTTAGTTCAAGATAGTTGTTAAGGTCGTAATCCGGCAGTGTACACATGGCCAGCACGGCTCCCGTATTGACATCCATTACAATGCCCACGGCGCCGTTTTGGACCATATAGTCGTTTATCGCCTGCTCAATATGCTTCTCCAGATAGTACTGAATTGTCGTATCCAGAGTCAGCACCAGCGCGTTTCCCTCCACCGCGTCAAAATAATCCTCATATTTATTGAAAAGCATATCTGTGCCTTCCGAGGAGGTGGCACGGACTATTCGGCCGTTTAACCCCCGCAGATACTTCTCGTAAACGGCTTCAACTCCCTCCAGGCCTTTGTTGTCAATACCGACAAATCCTATCACCTGGGAAGCAAGACTGCTGTAGGGGTAATATCTTTTTGTATCCTCCACTATGTGAACGCTCTTGAGTTTATGCTCGTTCTTGAATTCCCTGACCTTATCGGAAACCTCCTGCTCAATTTTCACCGCCACAGTCTTATACCAGGATTTTGTGTCCTCCCACTTTTCCATAATAGATTCATAGCTGACACCCAGTATCTCTGACAGGCCTGAGGCAATCAGGGACGGATCCTCTTCATACTTGAGCATCTCTATGGGGCTGATAAACACCGTATCCACGGTAGCGCTCATTGCCAGTATTTTCATATTTGTATCGTATATTGTTCCCCGGGAGGCGTTGATAACCGTCTCCCTCACCTGTTGTTCGATGGCCTCGCTTTCCCATTTTGAATGCTCTAATATTTGGATTTTATACAACTGAAACAGTAAAACCACAAAAGAAAGTATGCCGCACACTATCATTAGAAATAGAGTACGGCGAATTATTTGCCTGTTTGGCTTTAGTTTATTGGTCTTTTTCCCAGCAACATCCATCTCAACAACCCCACCGCAAGATTATCCATATGAAGGCGCTCCTTTGTCCACCGCTTTCATATGTCACTATATCGTATTATTTTCACCATATAAAATATGCCTTCATGGGCACAAAAAGGCATAGCCGCACCTATGCTCAAACAAAGAAATTCGCCAGGGACGAGAGCAGCGAGCTTATTGTATCCAGAATTCCTTTTTTGTTTTCGTTTTCATCCAATATAACGGCCTTGTCATCGGACCTGCTCTGAAGGTAATAGACCTCATTATCCCCGGCCTTCACCATCCCCAGGATATTTATAGCATAATCCTCTATCTCATTGAGATCAAAAGCGCTTTCATACTCAAGCCTGAGCTTGTCTTCCTGTTCCTTTAAAATATTCAGCTCCGCTGTCAGCCGGGAGGTCTTGTGAGACAGTTCCGTAAGCCTAATATACGACATGATAATGAGCAGGCAGAGACAGGCGATGCATATGCACCCCACTATGGCGAAAGCAGATATCCCCTGACTTTTCACCCTCCTGCGTGTTTTGACCTGGACCTTCGGTTTTTCGTAAACGACCTCGTTTTCCTGCTGCCTCGTTCTAGCCGGACGTTTAATGACTCCCGGCGCGGCTTCGGCGGCAGATGTACCCAAGGCCAGATTCCCATATATTGCACCAGCGTATTTACTGCTCATAGTCATTCACGCCACTCGACCTGTGGCTATTCCCTCCCGTGTAAATTGCACTGTCGACTTTAAACCCGTTCCGCTATCCTGAGCTTGGCGCTTCGCGCCCTTGGATTGTTTTTTATCTCATCCTCAGAGGGTGTAATGGGGTTTTTGGTTATCACTTTTAAGGTTTGTACGAACCCGCAAGCGCAAACCGGAAGTTTCGGCGGGCATTTACAGCCCTTTTCCCGTTCCCTGAATGCCAGCTTCACAAGCCTGTCCTCCAGGGAATGAAAGCTTATGATTGCAATTCTCCCTTTTGGCTTCAGCCTGTCCGGGGCATCCTCCAGCATTTTTTCAAGCTCGCCCAGTTCGTCATTTACCTCTATTCTAAGTGCCTGAAAGGTGCGCTTTGCCGGATGCTGCTTTTCTCTCAGAGAGGCGGCAGGCATTGCCCGGCTTATAATTTCCGCCAGCTCCAGGGTGGTTTCAATGGGTTGAATTTTCCGTTTTTTGATTATGGCTGAGACAATAGACGTGGCATGTCTCTCCTCGCCATATTTATAAAGAATCCTTTTTAATTCCTTTTCATCATACCCGTTAACAATATCCCGGGCGGTCAGGGCCGCAGAAGTATCCATACGCATATCCAGAGGGGCATCGGCCATGTATGAAAATCCCCTTGAGGGATCGTCAAGCTGTGGAGAGGAAACACCCAGGTCAAACAGCATCCCGTCAACCTTCCCGATTTGAAGCTTGTCCAGTATTCCGGCAATGTTGCCGAAGCTTCCGTGAACCGCAATAAATCTGTCTGCGTATTCACCCAGCGTGTCCCTTGTGGCCGCTATGGCTTTTGGATCCCTGTCTATTCCGATTAGCAGTCCTGTATCCAGCCTCTTTAGTATCTCAAGGGAGTGCCCTCCACGCCCCAGAGTTCCGTCAACATATACCCCGCCAGGATTTATTTCAAGCCCTTTTATACATTCTTCCAGCAGTACCGAACTATGCTTATAATCCATTTAAGTCACCCCGTTTGATATGTACGGACAACCCAATGGAGATCACAGTCCAAGTTCCTTCATGGCAGCCGCAATGTTTTCCGGAGTAAGCTCCTCCGCTTCCAGCTCCGAATAAGCCTCGCAATCCCATATCTCGGCATGATTCGAAAAGCCGATTATAGTTACATTCTTTTTCAGATTTGCAAAATCTCTCAGATTTTGCGATATCAGTATTCTGCCTTGCCCATCCACTTCGCATTTGGAGGTGTTAGCAAAGACAACTCTCATTCGGCGGGATTGGGACAGAGGAAGGGCGTCAACCTTTGCCCGGAACGCTTCCCAGCTTTCGGTGGAATAAACTGAGAGACATGGGTCGATGGACAGGGTCACATAGCATACATCACCAAGCTCTTCTCTGAGCTTGGCAGGTATGAAGAGTCTTCCCTTGGCGTCTATTGTATGGTGATAAACGCCTGTCATACCAACCCACCCCTCTTTTGTCCCATTTACATAGCCTTAGCTCGTATTATATTTCCCAAAATCAGTCCTGTGCTGGCTCCCAATCCCATCTCCAACTGCAGACTTTACGAACACTCAGCTATGGTTTTGTGGTCTTTCTAAACACTCTCCACCATTTCGCCCCACTTTGTCACCTCAATTATAAATAACATAACCAAAAAATGCAATAGAAAAGTGCAATTATTTTACTAAAACTATTGTTGATTTTTCGCGTTTTCGACTTTTTTCCTAACTTTCAAACGGATGTTCGATTTACATAATGCATTTTTGTTGTTCAGCAGACATTAAATAAAAAAAGATACAAACAGAAGTTAATATGCTATAATATATTTTAAGCAGTAAAGCTGCGATAATTTGTTTGCCAGGCGGGCATGCCCAATGAGCATGCTCAATGGGCATTAATAAACAAACAGCATTGGAGATAGGATATGGAAAAAACTTTGAAGGGAAAAACATTTGACATACAGGGATTCTCAGTACATGACGGCCCGGGGATAAGAATTACGGTTTTCTTAAAAGGCTGTCCCCTGCGCTGCCCTTGGTGCCACAGTCCGGAATCTCAGCTTTTTGAAACAGAGCTAAACTGGATGCAGATAAGATGCATCGGAACAGAGCTTTGCGGTAACTGCCTGAATGTCTGTCCCCATGATGCAATAACGCCGGGATCTATGAAGAAGGCCCCGGACGGTAAAGAGATTCAGCTGGTTGATGTGGACCGCTCAAAGTGCGACAACTGCGGTAAGTGCGCAGAGGCCTGCAGCTCAAAAGCACTCTATATGTGCGGAACAGACCAGACGGTGGACGAGGTTATGGAGCGCATAATGAAGGATGTCCCGTTTTTCAAGCGCTCGGGAGGAGGCGTAACCGTTTCCGGCGGAGAGTGCCTGTGTCAGCCCGATTTCACAAGGGAGCTGCTCAAGCGCTGCAAGGAAAACGGCATACATACCGCTGTGGATACCTCCGGATATGTCAGCTGGAAGGTCATTGAGTCCGTCATGCCATACACTGACCTGTTTTTATATGACCTAAAGCATATGGACGACGAGCTCCACAAGAGGGTTATAGGCGTTTCCAATGAGATGATTTTGGAAAACGTGAAAAAAATCGCCCAGGCCGGAGGTAAACTTCAGATTAGAATCCCCATCATTCCCAGGTTTAACGACTCTTTGGAGGCTTTTGACGAATACGGCAAGTTTATTAAAGAGCTGGGAGACAGCGTGGAGCTGGTGCAGCTCCTGCCTTATCACAAATTAGGCGTTGTGAAATGGGAGCGCCTGCAGCGCGACACTCCTGTTCTTGAGGCTGTGCCTCCCTCCGATGAGCTTGTGGAAAAGCTTAAATCCCGGCTTGAAGAATACGGCCTGAATGTGACAATACACTGATTGGAACATAATCAAGTAGGAGGCCACCCATTAGCCAAGTGACCAACCTTTTACCCCACCGTGCATACCCTTCGGTACACGGCGGTTAACCCCATGAGAGCAGAGACTCGCACCGGTGAGGGATACTGAAGTATCCAGCCTGTGCGAGTCTTTGTCGTCATGCTCTTTTACGGCATGGGGACGGCGGTGCTGAAAAGCTCTTCGGAAACGGGGAGCCTAACCCCAGATAAGGGTTGACGGCAAAAGCAGGACCGGACAACCACGCGGGCAATCAGCCCCGCCTGTGCGGCATCGGCACTAAAATGAGGCTGGAGATCATCGACGACTTTATTGACATCATGAAACAGGAAATTTCAAAATAGTCACCATATAAAAGACAGGCAGAGGCTCCTTCTTCCTGATTTGAAAACTAGAGCAGAAATCTTCTCCTGCTCATATATCGGTAAAATTTTATCGTATATCAATAAATTATTATTGACATTCCCTCGTTGCAAGCATATAATCAATGAGGTTTATATTTACAATATCGGAAAAAGAAGTGATGTTATGAATCAATTTTCTCTGTCAAAATGGCTGAAGTTAATAATTATTGTAGTCGGGCTGTGCGGCCTGTTTGTTTATCTTTGGGTGATACCATCACTGGCGCAAATCATGGCAACAAGCTATCCGGAGTATGCATTTTGCTATTGGCCCTGGTTAATCCTGATATGGTTAACGGCAATACCCTGCTATGTTGTCTTGGCAATTGGATGGAAAGTTTCCGAAAACATAAGAGATGACCGCTCTTTTTCCACAGAAAATGCAAAGCTATTAAAATGGGTTGCCATATTGGCTGCGGCAGACAGCGGATTTTTCTTTGCGATGGGTATAGTGTTTTTGGTTCTCAACATGAACCATCCGGCCATAGTGTTGATCTCCCTGATTGTATTGGTCATTGGAATTGCAATATCCGCAGTCTCGGCAACTCTGTCTCATCTTGTAAAGAAGGCATCCGATCTGCAAGAGCAGAGCGACCTGACGATATAAGGGAGATAGCAATGGATAACGAAATCATTTTCAATATTGATGTCATGCTTGCAAAGCGCAAAATGAGCGTTACGGAATTAGCTGAGCGGGTAGGCATCACTTTGGCAAACATTTCAATTTTAAAAAACGGAAAAGCAAAAGCTATAAGAATTTCCACACTGGCAAAGCTGTGCGCTGCCCTTGACTGCCAGCCCGGTGATATTCTGGAATTCAGGAAAAAGGAGTGACTCCTTAAGACAGAAAACGGTTAGGTGTTTGCTCCATCGAAGCACTGAAAAAGTAACCACAGCAGGTGATATGAAAGGGAACGGTTACGCCTCCTGAACGTACAGAATCTCCCCTGTATTATGATGAAAATGGAGAGTGAATTAATAAGCAGGAAATTATCCTTCCCGTGTGTGATGACCGTAATTTCCTTTGTAATGTTTATCATCGCCTATCTGGTCATCACAATATATACAGTTCGTCCCTATTATCTTACCGGGCTGCTATTTGCAATTCCGTTTCTCATATTCGGGATTATTGCGCTCATTACAGGAAAGCAAAACAAAAAGGCAAAATGGGTGGATATTCTGACCGGGGTGCTGATACCTGTATTTTTATTTGCGGCATGTTTGCTTTTCTATTCAATTTCCATGCACGCTGCGTCAATTAAAATTACCGATGTGCGCTATTACAGCCGCGCCCTTGCACGCTCCTCATACCCCAGATGGGCGCGGGACTTTCACCCTGTTATACGCGCGCTCACTGGGCGCACCAAAAAGGGGCGTACATTTCGCTGTCTTTATAACGAAATGTACACCCCTTATGTACTGTTGAGTGCAACCAGCACAAACGGAAATACCGCATTAGCGGACTTTTGCCGTTCATGCCTCTATTATCGCCGGATACTAATCATCAAGGAGCTCATCGAGAATTTCGCAAGCTGAGCTCACAAATCCGGGACATTTTTTTTCAATAAGCCCCTCTTGGCTGATTTTCATCTTTTCCTCTGGTATAGAGACATCCATCCCCAGCAAATCCTTGCATCTGTGGGCACCGTTTTTCTCCTTGAACTTCCTTAAAAACTCCATGGTTTTTTCGTTGGCAATACCCTTGCCTATACTGTCGTTAGGCTCCGAAAAGCCATACTTTAAGCCGAGAGCCATTATGGCTCCGGTTACGCAGCCGCACATCTCGCCGAGAAGCATACCGCCGCCAAAGCCCGAAGCTATTTTCAAAGCCTCTTCCTCATCCAGCCCCAATTCCTCGGCAGCATGGGAAAAGACTGCCTGAGCGCAGTTATAACCCTGTTCAAATAGCTTCCAGGCCGCCTTTTGGGTAGTCATAACATCCGACATGGAACAGACCTCCACTCAAAAGTAAATTTAGTTGATTTTCATTATTACTATACCATATTCGGCCTTGTTATTGTTATACATAATTTCTGTCAGGGATTTATTTCTTTGAAATTCTTCAATTATCTCAACAGGAACCTTATAATATATCTCACTGTCAGATTTGCTCAGCTGCTCATATCCGCTCAGCTCGCCGGCGGATGTATCGTTTATGACCGCCACACAGTAGTAGGCCTTGCTAAAGCTGTTTGCGGCCCAGATATCCTTTGCGCGCAGATCAATTCCGAACTTTGAGGACGAGGAATAGCTGCTTTTCGGGGTTTCCGTGGGCTCAGTTATTTGGGAAGTCGTTGAAACCGCAGCCTCATCAACCTTCATATTCCCAATACCTTCCACATCATGCTCCTGACCGGCGCCCTCGGGAATAACAGGTGGGACTTCTTCCTCTTCCTTCCGCTGTTCCGGTATGGGAATGCTTTCCTCCAATGCCCCGTCATCGGTTTCCTTCTTCACATCAATATCGATTTTTTCTGCATAATTAAAGGCAGGGGTATTGAAAACCTCCAGCCGAGGATGGGGATCGACCTTATTGAGCACAACGACCGCGTTATACCCGGCGGCCTCCTGCATATCCTTTATTGGCAAAACCCTATTTGCCGCAATTACCATAATAACCACCGCGGCAAAGGATGCGGCAACACGTCCAAAGACGGCAAGCCTGTTCCCTTTCCTCTTTGTCTGCCGCCTGATTTCCCTCATAACACCGGAGACAAGCCCCTGGGGCGGTTCAACCTGCATATCGGAAAGCTCTGCCGAAATTCTTTTAAAAACATCAAGGAGAGAGCTGCATTCAGGGCATGCCAAAAGATGCGCATTGAGTTGCTTTTCATCATGCGCAGATATTTCGCCGTCAACAGCCAGGTTTATAAGCTCATGGTATTTTTTACAACCTGTCATCTGTCTCGCCCTTCCTTCGTTGTTTTAGACGTTTTTTTATTTAAAAAGTTTCCTTTTGAGTTCAGATATTTAGCCAGATTGGAGCGTGCTCTGAATATTCTGGATTTAACCGTGCCAATTTCCAAATTGAGAACCTGGGAAATCTCCGCGTAACTCAGTCCGTTTATTTCCCTCAGGACTAAAACCTGCCTGTGATCTTCAGGAAGTGCCTTGAGCCCTTCGCTTATTGCCTGTTTCAACTCGGCCTGTTCACAAAGAGCCTCAGGCTCCATACTCACATCCGGAATTTCCAGTTCTTTTTCCTCTTTTTCATCATTTATGTAGGCAAGGGGAAAGGTTTTTCGCTTTTTTTCCTTGCGCAAAAAGTCTATACAGAGATTTGTTGCAAGTCTGTAAATCCATACGCCAAAACTGCTGTCTCCCCTGAAGCTCTTTAATGCCTTGAACGCTTTTATAAATGTCTCCTGGGATATATCCCAGGCATCTTCTCTATTACCGACCATTTTAAGAGCGAGGTTATATATTTTCTTTTGATTTTCGTGGACCAATGCTTCAAACTCGTCAATATGTCCATCCAAAACCCGTTTGATAATCTGCATTTCGGTTTCACGAGTCACAGTTTCACCTCAGTTCTCTTTTAATCCCTTCGGTAATTTCCCTTAACTCATCCAGACTCTCGGCCCTGGCAATCCTGGATTTAAATCGGGACGCATTTCTAACCCCTTTCAAATACCAGGCATAGTGTTTTCTTGCCTCCAGGCAGGCTATTCTCTCTCCCTTATACTCGCAGGCCATTTCAAACTGCCGCATTGCCGTCTCGCAGCGCTCGACAACTGGAGGCAGCACAGGCACCTCATCGCCTGAAAGGGCGGCGTCAGCCCTGGAAAACAGCCATGGATTGCCCATTGCGCCCCGGCCTACCATGGCCAGGTCTGCGCCGGTATATTCAAGAATCCTCACGGCGTCCTCCGGCTCAAAAACATCGCCATTTGCCATAACCGGTATATTCACCGCCTGCTTCACCTTTGCTATTATGTCCCAGTCGGCCCTTCCCGAATATAGCTGGACCCTTGTCCTGCCGTGTACGGCCACGGCGCAGGCTCCCATGTCCTGGGCAATGCGGGCAAGTTCCACGGCGTTAACACTGCCCTTATCCCAGCCCTTGCGAATCTTAACGGTTACAGGCACATTGACGGCTTCGACAACAGCCTTGATTATCCTGCCCGCCAGATCAGGGTCACGCATCAAGGCGCAGCCTTCACCGTTTTTAACGATTTTTCCGGTGGGACAGCCCATATTGATGTCCAGTATCTGGCACCCTGATATCTCAACCGCCTTTTCAGCGGCGACAGCCATCACATCAGGCTCACTTCCGAATATTTGAGTCACAAGAGGATAATCCCTCCCGTCAGTCATCAGTAGCTGTCTGGTCTTTTTATCCTGATAAACCAGCGCCTTTGCGCTTATCATTTCCGTGTAGGCAAGGGCCGCGCCCTGCTCTCGGCAAATCTTACGAAATGCCAGGTCCGCTACGCCGGCCATAGGTGCTAAAACCAGCTTTCCGTTGAGAGTGACGTCACCGATTTTTACCATTTCAATTCAAGTCCCACCGGGCAATGATCCGAGCCGTAGATATCACTGTATATCTTCGCCTCATCTATATCCTTATTTAATCTTTTGGAAACAAGGAAATAGTCGATTCTCCATCCCGCGTTGTTTTTTCTGGCATTGAACCTATATGACCACCATGTGTAGGCTCCGGTTACATCCGGATATAAATATCTGAAAGTATCTGTAAACCCAGACT
>FZPS01000151.1_pt186 | contig 13160 bp, 11 predicted proteins | sample 1817821 | NCBI WGS metagenome assembly FZPS01 (sample SAMEA104158645, study PRJEB21678) | metagenome | place: Germany | collected 2015-04-21 | reverse complement strand
CGCCGGCGGGGGACCATGCGATCCAGATGGCGATCTACCGGCAGGCCGCTGCCCAGATCCTCGGCGGCCCGGTCATACCCTACCTCTACTTCGTCGATACCGACCGCTGGGTGGATGTGGATGTGGACGAGGAACGGGTCTTTGCAGAGATCGGGCGGGCGGTTCGGGAGATTGAGGGGGCCTGACGGCGGCGGTATGAAGGCTTGTTCAGAGGTCAACTGCAGTCGGTCTCATGGAGAACTCGCACCTGGTTTTCCCGGGAGAGGCAGAAGCACCTCGACGCAGGCGTCCTAGTGTGTGATGAGTACATCCGGTCGGGGACCGGATCTGCGGTCCGAGAACCTCGATGAGCGCTATTGGTACGCTGATGCTCCAGACGGTGTGGATCGTGAGCACGAATGTCGTCCACGGGATGGCACAGAGCCGTAGTCGAGATGTTCGGATTGAAGAGCGGATACCTTCTTCCAGGACGCCATACGCAAGAACGAGCACGATCATGGTCGGCCAACCCCGTCCGCCGGACGGCCTCCAGGGGTGCGTCGCCGCCGTACACGGGGCGATACGGCCGAGGAGCGTGTTCTAGGGATGGTATCGGGCATGGTTAGACCACCCTGATCGCCTGCATCGATTCAGTGCGTCATGTCACCGTATCTTCATGACGTGTGAGATGGAGCGCCAACAACCACACGTCATGACGGTGGTAACCTGATTTTGCGAGGCTTCCCCCTTCTTTCAGTATGCCGGCATCCCCCGCCCCACCCGGGGAAGAGTGGAGAGAGACTGCACAGGGCGCGAAGTGGGGAATCATATTCCGACGTTGACAGCGAGCACGGGGGGGGTATCTATAAGGGGGTGGAGGGCAATCCTGGGCGAAGGGTGGGGAGAGTTATACCGCAGACCCGAGCACACCAGGGCAACTGCCGGGTTCGGCGAGAGCCGTGTCGCTGAGTTCTATATCGTGAAGGCTTGAGACCATATCGATCGATGACTCCCCGCCCGCGGGCTCTCTTCACCCTGATGGCGGGGCCCGAGCAGAGGGGCAGGGTTCTGCGAGACCATGATCGATGCCCGCCTGCATCCCCATATCGGGGGACTCAAAATCCCCCGGACCGTACGAGGGTAGTCGCCACCTGCCGCAGAGGGGCCGTGAGGTGGAGGCTTGTGAGAGAATGAGTTAGTTTCAGAAAGATATTCCGAATTTGGGGGGATAGGAATGGGTAGAACACCAAAAGAGTTTACTGCAATACTTCTTGTGATCTTCGTGACGTATGCGGCGATCCTCATCGCGGGTTGTGCAGCCCTGAGTGAGGGTGGTTCAAGGGATCTGGTTGAGCCGGCTGATGCCAAAGACCAGACCCCGGGGCCGGCGGTAACGACAAACGTAACGCCAGATGCGATGGTGACGGCGACGCCACCACCGGCAAAGATGCAAAATGCGCAAGAGTCCGGGGAGAGGACCGCCGGGGAATACGTGTATGCCACTCCAGATCCAACTACCACACCGACTCAGGATCCGACTTCTTCACCGGTCCAGGATCCGACTACCACCACAGATCTGCCGACAGAGTACATGACGATGACCTCACCCCCGCACCACATGGTCGTCGATCGGGATAGCGGGGGAGTAGCGTGTATCAGTGCGGAGTACCGGTCAGACTTTGAAGGCAATCGGGTTTTCGTCTGCGAGGTGACCGAGTTTTTCCAGAGGTGGTATTACGACCCGGAAACGTGGTCGGTCAGCCCCGGCAACGTCTCAACATTTGGATTCTATGGTGTGGATGGGGCAGATGTCGAGCTTGAGGAGTTCGTATTATGGGAGGTGCACCTGGGCTTCTCTGATGATACCGGGTGGTACGCTGACAGCATTATCACCGGGCCCGGGGAAGGGGATGTGACCTACTCCTTCCGGGATTGCGATCCGGTACATGAACCTGCCCCGGAACCACCGCCCTCCCTCTGTCCGTATGAAGACTCGCACATGCACTATGAGATAGATTGCGGGATGGAGTGATACACCACGTTTACGCAGAGACCATGGGGTATACCTGTCACATCGAGGCGGAGTACTTCTTTGACGGGCATATGGATCAGTACGAGTTCCACGACACTGCCACTGAGATCGCGCGCTACTATTTCATCCAGAAACCACTGAATTATGTCGCTCCAGGCGATCCGCCGGCGGGGGAGTACATGCCCCAGGCAGGGGTTGTGGAGTCGTTTTACTACCGCCCGATGGTTGATGGGGTGCGGGGCGAGAAGAAGAGTGATGACTATTTTTTCAGGCTCAAGCATGCCACCCTGGACTTCTACGAGACCTCTATACGAAGATACGTGCGATACGTCATCACCGGTCCGGGAGAGGAGCAGATCTGGTATCGGGAGGGGAAGCTCAAGCCGTGTTAGCAGTCCCCCCGGAGGATGAGGGGGCCTCCGTACCCGGTCAGCAAGTTCTATAGGATCAGGGGGATTGTCCACTCCAGGCCGGCATCGGAGCAGATCAGGATCTCGAGATCTCCGGTGCCGCAGCACCCCTCCCCCTGACATCCGGGGCGGATCCCGGCTTTCGTTCGATCGTATCGGGATTGATCGCTACCCGGACGACAATATCTCCTCCCTTCTGGATGCTGACACAGACATAGTTCTTGAGCGTCTTTTGACAGGAGAACTCCGAACATTTGACAGGGCGTTGGCGTGAGCTCGAGGAGGCGATCTGGTAGGCCATACAGCGAATCCAGGCGCCCGTATGAAAGATATTTTGGGGCAGATGGATTCCTCGTATGCCGGGAGGACCGCTTGCGGGGTTCCGGTGGCCGACAGATCCGCCTGGGTGAACCACCCCGCGCTCAACTGTGCGCGTCCATCGTCCAGTGCTCCAACAAGACTCTGGTCCTGTAGGGCAAGCTTCATGATGCTGATCACGCCGCATCCAGGCCACGGAGGCCGGGGGGAGCATACCACGTGCGTGAGCGGGCTCATCATCTGCTCAAGTGCGGGGATGTGAACGAAGGCTGCCCGGCGGTATATCTCGCCTCGATGTCTGCAAGGTCGTAGACGAGGAACCCCTCCTCGCGGAGCTGGGCCTTCCCCCCAATATCCCCGGCGATGAGGCAGAACCCCTCATTCGGGTAGCGGTCGTGCCTGGCGTACTCCGCCTTCTGCACGAGCCGCGTGAGTACGCCACGGGCCTCTCTCTCCGTAAGGGCTCCCCACTTGCACTCCCCAAAGACGATACTCGCGTCACTCTCTCGGATGGCGATAAGATCTATCTCCCTCTCACGATACCACCATCGACCGATGGTATGCCCCGGAAAGATCATCCGGGCGAACTCGTTTCGCACGAAGACCTCAAACTGCTTCCCAAAGTAGGGATTCATGTCGATGGAACCGACCACAAGGTTCTCCATCTCGATCGCCTGCCGATGCGAAAAGACGAAGCTATACCAGAAGTCAAAGATGCAGTCCCTGATCCGGTATAATCCCCGCCGCCGATTGGCGAGGAGGGGTACCTCTCTCTCGATGATCTCAAGCCGTGTCATCGCCTCAAGGTAGGGGTAGAGGTGGCGAGCATCCATACCGCAGAACTGAGCGATAGCGCCGGGGGCGGTGTTACCGACAGCGATAGCGTTGAGGATCGCCTGGTAGGTCTTGAGTTCACGAAATTCCTGCGAGAGGAGGAAGTAGGGTTCCCGGTAGAAGTACCCGTATCTGTTGAAGAATTCCCGCTCAACGAAGGCGTCATAGGTCAGGTAATCGCCGGCTTTGAGAAGGTATTCAGGGATACCCCCGATGGTCAGGTGGGTCTTGAGGGCATCCCGTAAGGAGAGCGAGGGGAGGAACTGTCGTGCATCGCAAAAGCGGAGCGGTCCAAGGAGTATATCACGGGTCCGCCGCCCGTAGAGGGGGGACGTATAGGAGAGAGCACTGTCGGTCATCAGCCCGAGCATCGACCCTGAGAGGAGGATGCACCAGTTCGACCCGACAAGGGTAGTGTCCCAGGCTTTCTGGAGAGCAGAGAGGATCGAAGGATCGTTCTTGATCAGATACGTGAACTCGTCGATGACGAGGTACCGGCGCCCGGCGAGGGGTATCCGGGCGATGTAGGTGAAGAGCTGATCCCACGTCGTGATCTCGAGCGAGGCGAGGAGCGGGTCAGCGAAGAATTGCGCTACCTCCTCCTTGAGCCGCCGGATCTGGATCTGGGGTGCAGTATCTTCTGCGAAGTGGAGAATGCCCTCCTTTCCACGTATGAACTCGGTGATTAATCGCGTCTTTCCGATCCGGCGCCGGCCGTAGAGGATTATCAGTCGCCCGCCATCGCCCCGCCATTCTTCCTCAAGAAGGGCACGCTCGGTCTCGCGGTCGACAAAATCCCTAATCATGATTAGTACTAATCTAGATTAGTATTAAGATCTTCGATTGACAGAGCGAGCGGTCGGCGGGTGCATCGCCCCTTCCAGCTGGTGCCGGGATGGGATCTTCAGGGCGGGTGGTCCCTCCTCGCGGAGCTGGGCCTTCCCCCCAATATCCCCGGCGATGAGGCAGAACACGAACCCCTCGGTCTGGTGATCGAGTAAACCCTAATCCAGATTAGTACTAAACAAGATTAGGGTTTGGGGGATACGTCCAGGGTCTACCGGCCGAACATACGAGGGGTGACCTCCATGGCTCCGGTGGAGCGCTTCACCAGACTGGCGCAGCGGGAGCCGGGCATCAGGTCACCGAAGGGGATCAAATACCATCAAGCTCCCCCTCCCTGAAGTAGCGGTGCCCGGCCAGATCCCAATCGCCGAAGTTCCGCGCTCGCGCCTCTACCAGCGCAAAAACCCCGAAGATACTACAATCCCAGATCGGAGAGCCCGGGATGGTCGTCGGGGCGCCGTCCCAGCGGCCAGTGGTACTTCCGCTCGCCTTCGGTGATCGGCAGATCGTTGATGCTGGCATGACGGCGGCGCATCAGGCCCTGCTGATCAAACTCCCAGTTCTCGTTCCCGTAGGAGCGGAACCAGTTCCCCGAGTCGTCGTGCCATTCGTATGCGAACCTGACCGCGATACGCGCCTCATGAAACGCCCAGACCTCTTTTATCAGGCGGTAATCGAGTTCCTTCGCCCACTTCCGTTGCAGAAACTCGACGATCTCCTTGCGGCCATCTATAAACTCCACCCGGTTGCGCCAGACGCTATCGATGCTGTATGCGAGGGATACCCTTGTGGGGTCTCGCGAATTCCAGGCATCTTCGGCCATACGAACCTTCTGTACCGCCGTCTCGTACGTGAACGGTGGCAGCGGGGGACGACTTTCCTCAGCCATGCGGGTATTCCTCCCCGCTATGCTGATAAAGGTATGCTCACAGCAAGGGGTTGTATCGACGAAGATATCCTGCACGTGTAACTCCCCTACCCCCTTTGAGTCTCCGACGAAGCCGAAAACCCGTAGAGCGCCTGCATGGGCTGCTTCTCCCCGATCCTGGGCTGGAGTGAGAACCACGCCTCGCAAACGCTCATCTCTGAGATGGCCCCGCCCCTCAACCGTAACGGCACCTGCACTCCGGTAGTGACGTCGATCTGGCAATGATCTCGCCCGATGCCAGCTTAAGCCCGGGCACCTCAAACACCGCGATGATCGGCCTTCTCCTGTCTTTTAGCGGGAACCCTTCCAGATACAGCTCCGTAGCCCCTTTGAGGTTGGCTACCGCCTTACCTGGCGGTGCCGACCCCCGGGCACTCCGCGACGTACATGTCCTCTTCCCTATGGAGCACGGCCACAAACGTCCTCATGATGGATCTCTTCAGGAGGTGGGTCGACCGCGATGCCATCAAGCCGGCACTATAGACCCTACATCCTCCAGAGCGTCCGATATGCCCCGGAAATAGAACCTCTACCTCCGTGGATATTCTTGGGACAATCGAAGAGGATTGAGCAGTATACACAGGAAATAGACTACGAAACGTTCATAGAGTGATCCGGAACCTCATGGTCATCGGTGAGGCCAGCCCACCCCTGAGCCGCTCAGATGCGAGCATACCAGTATCCCCGGATCAGGCCGAACCATCGGGTTTCTTCAGCACGTACCTGACCGTCCCCTCCTCGAACCCCTCACCGGCCCGAACGAACCCATTCTTCTCCAGCACCCGGATGGCTGCACCGAGATCCGGGTATACCGCCGCCTCGATCTGCTGGATACCAGGGAGGGCGAAGAGTGCGGGGATGAGGTGGCGGACCGCCTCGGTTGCGTAGCCTCTACCCTGGAACTCATCAAGGACCGAGTAGCCGATGAGCACAGAGTCCCGTGCGATGGGTGACGTGGCAGTCCCCCCCGCGCCGATGAGGACCCGCCCGCCTTCGGGATCGTTTGCCACCCAGTACCAGGCGGCAAAGAGCGGATCGTCTCCCTCAGAGACCGTCTGGATGAACTCCTCAAGCGTCTCACCGAGCAGCGGCGGCGGCCACGATCCCGGTATGGAGGCATCGAGAAGGCGGGCAAGGCTCTGGCGGTCGTCCCGATCGGCCTCAAGAATCTCAAGCGTTGCCGGGATCTGGTCAAGACACTCCGCATGGATCAGAAAGAAAGTCATTTGTGATCATTTTCCGGTGGACCCTACTTACCTATTTCGATTCCGATCTACAGGACGGTTGCAAGTTAAGCGGGTATATCGATCCCGCCATCCCCTCGGTAGATCAGGCCCGGGAACTGTTCGGGTTCATACTCGGCATGGTCGAGTGCGGCGATGAGCCGGGATAGCGGGATCTCCATCTGGAAATCGTCCATGCCGACGATGTTCCTGACTTCTGGCGGCGATGCGAGCGCCGGGTCGATGATGGGTGAGAGGATGGCGAGGAACTCTTTATAGGCGAGATCATCGGGGGAGGCGAGACCGTAGATGATGTATTTCCCGCTCCGGTATATGGTGGCCTTCCCTTTTGCGAGGAGGATGTATGCCCCGTGGTAGGTCTTGGGGTTGTATGTGTAGGCTCTGGCAGGGAGTTTTGGGAGCCGGGTAAACGGGAGGGGCTGGTTGAGGTCGCCGGAGACGACGATGTTTGTGATCTGCATGCTCGGAGCACAGGTGGTTGAGGGAGGAGCGGTCAACATACGGTTCGGTGACGGCCTCGCAGGTGCCGGTTATCGCCCGGGGGTCATAAGAGGGAGCTTGGATGTGATGGATTTAGCTCTCTCTCGCACCTCACTCACCAAGGACCTTGAAGAGGGCATCCCGGGGATCCTTATAGTAGATGATCATCAACCGGGATGCCAGTTCGTCTGACATGTCGTTGAGCTGCCTCCGACTAGAGACCGGTAGCAGGATTGCTGCCGCTCCATTCTCCGCGGCTAACTCCGCCATATCCAGAGCATTATAGATCGGTTCCACGGTCCCACCCACACTCATACCCCCTGCTATAACCACGCCGCCTTTGAGGCTCCTGCCCAGCGCTGCAGAGCAGAGTGCAAGGAGAATCGGCATTCCTAGTGACGACGCTCCTTTCACTGCGGTGAGCGCACGAACCTGAACGGAGAACTCACTCCCCTTCGGATCCCGGTCGCCGATGAGCGATTTAGCCTGTGTGTAGAGAACCTGTTCTGCAGCACGGAGCCCCTCACGGAGACCGGAGGGTGCTTTTACATTGATCAGACGGATGGATGAACCCGGAGTAACCGTGACCTCAATCTTATAGAGACCGCTTCCTTCGTTCTCGTCGCCCGGCCCGATCGCCCAGACCTGGCCTGGTGGCAGCGGATCCTGCCCGATCTCGTTTTCACTGTGTAACTCAGGTGTTGAGACATACTGCTCGATACCATCCATGCCGAGCCTGTAGCTGAACATGGTGTTTCGGAACTCTGCAGATCCGATCCGTTTCTGTTGTTCCTTGACCCTACGACGGCATTCAAGGGCTATACGCACCGCCCATTCGAGGACCTCGTCAGAGATCTCCATGTCCGATGAGGGATAGATGAGTTTGAGGAGACCGTTTATGGTCTTGTTCACGGCCCGGCGGTCACGTCCGCTCAGGGCGTCCCCGAAGAATACACGGTCGTTGATGAGATGGAGCCGGTTCTCGCTCCGGAGCTGTCTCCAGCATTCGCTCAGGAAATCGCTGACAAGACCGAAATGCCCGGTCATCAGGTCCGGGTGGATCTTTGGGTAGTCCCATCCCGGGACATAACTGTGGATCCGATCCATGAACGCAGTATCGTCGCGGATCTCTCTTGGCAGGGGGCCAAACAGGTGGCCCACCCGCTGCTGGTGGTCAACATCGACATCGAAGTTGCCGAGCATGACGATTCCACCCTCAGCCCTGATGCTCTCTCGGCCCCGGGAGAACTCCCCGCTCTCCATGTACCCCTTCATGATGTTGACGCCGTCTTTCTGGTCGAAGTTGATACCGGAGACTTCGTCGAAACAGACGATGTCGTACTGACATACGAGGCCACGCTGTCCGGTTGCATTGTTCACGAACATCTTGGCGACCGTTGCCTTGCCACCAGAGACGAGATGGGAGTAGGGGCTGACCTGCTGGTAGAGGTAGCTCTTCCCGGTCCCCCGGGGGCCAAGCTCGATCATATTGTATCCTTTCTCGACAAACGGGACCATGCGGAGGAAGAGGACATCCTGTGCTCGTTGGGATAACGAGGAAGGTTCCATCCCGACACTCCGGATGAGGATATCCTTCCACTCCCGGTCTGACATCTTCTCCCGCCCGAGGGCGACGTCGTCGAGGACGTTTCTCTTCGAGAGCTGGATGGGGCGCAGACGCATGACAGAGAACGGGCGGTTGCTCTCAGGATCGCCGTATGCGAGTTCGATCTCCGCATAGAACCCGCCGGTCAACATCCGTTCGTGTTCGTAGACGAGGTCCGATGATATGTGGACGTCGTTTAAGAGGAGGGAGGGAATTGTGGCAAGAAACGAATCAGATCTGGCATCGAGCCGAGCGGTGATGAGATCGATGACTTTGACGTTGCCATGAACTTTCGCCTGTGCTTTGTAGAGCTCCTGCTCTCCAGCACGGACGATGCGTTCACCAAGCTGGCGCTGGACGATCTCGAGTCCCTCTACGATCTCTTCGTCGTCGGTTGTGGCACAGTATTTTCCAATGAGGAACTCCGCAACGTAGGTGGGGACCGGGTAGTTTCCTTTGAACTTCTGCGCGAGGTCTTTTCGGACAACGTAGCCGCCAAAGACGTCTGCAACCAGCTGATCAAGAGTATCCAATTCTGTCATGGGTCTACTCACCTCCTATGGTCGTCTGGCGCTGAGATACGGTGTTTCCGTCCTCATCCAGGATGACGATCATCGCGTCTGTTCCTTCGAGGCTATCGTTGGGGACAACGAGCGAGACTTCTCCATTTGGGGGGACGGTTTTTGCGCCCACGGTGACGCCGGTCTTCGGGTCACCGGGTTTCAGCCGGATGTCAACGGTGTATCCTTCAGCGCCTTCGACTGTGACATAGCAGCGCAGCCCCCTCCAGGTCGGTGCCTGGATGATAAGGTTCCGGGTTTCGAGTGAGCCACGGGTGACAACGATCTCGGGAACGACAACTTCCTGTGGGCTCAACCCTCCGTGTTCATACTCTTTGCCCGCCTCAAAGCAGGTGATGCCGGGCGCGAGGGCAACCCGGACGTTTCTATCCCAGAACCACGGCAACACTGGAAGGAAGACGCTACTGTCAGGCAGGAGTTCTGCGCACCGGCCCCTCTTTACCGTGACGAGCGAGGGCGGGAGTTCGGTCTTGACCAGGCCGCCCGGCAGAAGGAGCCATCCATGGTCGGTGACGACGCGGATCTGCTGCCAGCCTGCATCGAGGAGGCCGATGATCCGCCGCTCGATCGCCCTGAGCTCGCCGTCCAGAATTCTCGGGAGTTCACTGCCTTTGTCATGTCCTTCACGGTCGATGTTTGCGCATTCTGTCCATGCCACACCCTGTGGATCGCCATCATCATTGTCTCCCAGCACCTGAATATCCTGCTCTTTCAGGAGCGTCCTGAGTGCGGAGATCTGTGCGACTGCTCCGGTTCGGGTTGCCGGGGTGAGGTTCTTTCCTGATACGAGTTCTCCGGCGATGGGCATTGCGGCAGGTTTTGCGGTCTCGGTGATGGAGGGGAGGGCTGCGAGCCGATATGAGAGAGTGGGTGTGCAACCTGCTCTCAGAAGTCGCTCCTGTAGCCGGTGGCCGATATCCATACGGAGCCCGTCGATGAAGAGCAGCACCTCGCCCTGAGGCGGTTTTCGGGTTTCTTTCTCCTGCTTGGGGGGAGATGCGAGCCATTCCTGCTGGAATGCCGTGGCGAGCGCCTCAAGCCATGCGCGGGCGAGAGCACGGACTGCGGTGGTGACGGCCTCCCGCTCCTCTCTGGTGGCGGTATGAGCCAGTGCTCTGATGATGGCGTCATCAACCTTCCAGTACTCCTGAACGTAGCGCTCCGCCTGCTCGGTGATGGTCCCGCCGAACCTGGCATCGCCTGTCATCCCGGCGAGCCGGGTGAGGTGCTGGAGGGCGAAGGCAAGCGGGCTCTCGCCGAGGTCGGCCCAGACCCATGAGCGGCGTTCTCCATGCTCTTCTTCAAGTCGCATGATCTCCTGGCGGGCTTTGTCGTGGGGAGCGTCGCGCAGGCCGAGGAGGGCATCGCGGAGTTCTCCTTCCATGGCATCGTTGATCTGCGGCCACGAATCCTTGAACATGGGTAGCGGCGGCATGCGAGCGTTGCGGAGCAGTGTGGGTATGTTTGGGTACGCCTGAGGGTACTCCCTGTACCGCTCCCAGACCTGCGCCCATCGCTGGTCCTGTGAGGCGAGCCGTTCTGCGGCGGTTGCGATGCCATCGGTACGGGGATCAAACCCGTAGTCTGCCTTGCACATATACTGAAAGAGCGGCCAATCTTCTGCACCCATCCGTTCTTTCTCTTCCTTTGGTGCGTTCATCCAGAGGAGGATCTGTTTTCGGTAATCGGGCTGGGTGAGGGTGGCGAAGTAGGCGGTGTTGAGGGGTTGGTGTGCCCGGATCGATCCTACTGGCTCGCTACAGAGTTTGCCGACCGTGCTCCTGAGGGCTTTTTTTGTCTCCTGGTCTGATGCGGTGGTGATACCGAGGTGCGCCTGGAGGAATCCGACTATTGTCCAGTCACGCCCATTTCTGTGGGACCAGATTGCGCCGCGGTACTGGAGTTCGGCGAGAGGCCGGAGGGGTTCGGGGCAATCGCCGATGTTACGGAGTTCAGCCCTCGAGTGGCCGGGGAGGTAGATGACCGGCGTTTCGTCGTCGGAAAACCCGGAGTTCTTGAGGGTGCCTTCGATGAGGCAACGGATGTATATGGCCGGCCCCTGCCGGCGGCCGGGGTCGTAGTCGCCGAGGGTTATGATCGGGAGGTCCCGTTCCTCGCTGAGCAGGGTTGCCACCGGCTGCCACTCTCCGGTCGGGTCGGGCCAGAGGAGCGCGGCCGGGGGCATGGTGTCTCCGCGGTCGTAGTTCTTGATCGCCTCTTTGATGGCATCGTTGATTTCGTCAAGCAGGATCTTCATGCCCCTTCCACCTCCGCTCTCGCCTTCCGCTTCTCGTCAAGCGGGAGGTGCCGGTCGTTGTGTCGCTCCACGGTCCCGGATGCGTTTGGAGCCGGATCCTTCCCCCGGTCCTTCCTCCAGTGGATTCTCGGTTTTGACCGGAGCACCTCGGCTTCGGCGAACGGGCGGATGTTGAGCCGGACACCGTCATTGAGGTCGGGATCCCAGCCGATCGGCTGTTCGTGGAGGGGTTTCCACCGGACGAATATGTCGTATGGCTCCTCGCCTTCGAGTATCTTTGCAAGCCGCTCCCTCAGATCTTCTGCGGCTGCGAGTCGCCGTTCGGCGCCGGGGACCTCGTTCTGAACTTCCGAGCGCTGCTGGGCGATCCAGGCGCCGAGGTAGGTGTAGGTCAGGCGCTCAAGGTTGCGTCTGTCGAGCTTGTGGTAGTTGAGCAGCACCGAGAACCCATCCTTTGTCCCGTCCCAGACCTGCCAGATGAACGGCCGGTTGCCGAAGAGTTTGCAGTGGGAGGCGAAGAAGTCGTCGCGGAGGAACCCTTCAAGGTCGCCCTTGAGGCTTCCGTCTTTCCGGGTGTAGCCGGCCTCTCTGAGGAGTTCGTTCTCTCTATTCGGTGACCACTCCGACCCGTAGGCGGCGGCGAGGATCTCCCTGAGTCGGTCCACGAGCCGGCCTTCGCCCCGGACGGAGGGGATGGCGACGATGCCATCCTGATCGGCGAAGGGGAGGAGGCTTTCGGTCTCTGCCACCCATGCCCTGCTCTCGCCTGAGAGTTCCATATCCGGGTCGAGTTCGGCCGGCCAGCGGTAGCCGAGCAGCCGGGCGACGGCGACGTGGAGGACGGTTCCGTCGGTGCGGAGCGGCCCGTGGGCGAGCACCTTTCGATCTTCGTCCCAGACGACGCTCCCGCAGGGGTGACCGTGGAAGATCCACTGGGTGGGGTCGTCGGAGTAGGGCGCGGGGAGGCCGTGGGGATACTGCTCAGCGGCGACCTTCTGCCAGTGGGGGAGATCGAAGGGGATCTTACTAATGTATCCGTTATCTACACTTAATTTCGGGTTTATCTTCCTTAATTCAGTAGCAAAGTTCAATGCACTGCAAAAAGCCCAGAGGGCAGGCAAATATTTTTTATTTAAGGGTCTTATTACAGGTGTGGTGTTTGGGAATCGGTAACCCATATACAGTGTTGCAGGTAAATTGCGCATTTGACCGACACTAATGCCTCTCCGATCAAAGGCATTCCAACCCCGAACGGCGGATCGTGGAAAGTTGCTTACTCCTTCCCAATTGACTACACTGATTTTTCCGCTATATAGTGTGATTTCCTCGGGCACACCTTCAAGCAGCTCCCATGGTTGTTGCACCTCACGAAATTCGTAGAAATGTCTGATGAATTGAGGATTATCACCAGTTGATGTCCCTTGATGGCAGTACGCAATCTTCTCCAGAAGTGAAACATTCTGTGTATCCCTAAACTGGATTATCGCATCCGGATTCTCCAGCTGCCCCGCCTGTCCCACGCATATTATCTCTGCATCCAGCAGAGACCGGGCCTTGGCCGCCGCGTCGCGCTCCTCCGAGACATCCAGCCCGCAGAGCAGGTGGCCCGCCGGCGGTTTCGTATGGGAGATGTTCAGGAGGATGG
>FZPS01000048.1_pt619 | contig 13160 bp, 9 predicted proteins | sample 1817821 | NCBI WGS metagenome assembly FZPS01 (sample SAMEA104158645, study PRJEB21678) | metagenome | place: Germany | collected 2015-04-21 | reverse complement strand
CGTTAAGATGCACGGCCAGGGGGCGGTAAGACGCCGTATTATGGATATGGGTATCACAAAAGGCGTTGAGATTTACGTTCGAAAAGTTGCTCCACTAGGCGATCCCCTTGAGATCAATGTGCGGGGATACGAGCTGAGCCTGCGAAAAGCCGACGCCGATATGATTGAGATAGAGTAGCACACAGAGTAGTAGAAAGAGTAGTACTACAGATATAGTAACAATCACTGATGCAAATCCTACCATGGGCAGAGCCCAAGATATTTTATGACATGGAAGTTAGCAGCCGCTAATTGAAGATAAACCTAAGAAAGAGAGGCAATGGGATGGGCATAAGAATAGCCCTCGCGGGTAATCCAAACAGTGGGAAAACAACATTGTTCAATGCACTTACTGGATCCAATCAGTATGTAGGCAACTGGCCGGGAGTAACTGTCGAAAAAAAGGAAGGAAAGCTCAAGGGCAGGGACGACGTAACTATCGTCGACCTTCCGGGTATCTATTCGCTATCGCCCTATTCGCTTGAAGAGGTTGTGGCACGTAACTACCTGATTGGTGAGCGTCCAGACGTGATTCTTAATATAGTGGATGGAACAAACCTCGAACGTAACCTTTACCTCACGACACAACTTACCGAGCTGGGAATACCGGTGGTAATTGCCATCAACATGATGGATGTCGTCGAGAGGAACGGTGACAGGATAAATACCGCGGAACTTTCCAAAAAGCTCGGTTGTAGAATCGTTGAGATTTCCGCAATAAAGGAAACCGGGATTTTGGAGGCTGCGAACGCCGCTGTAGACGCTGTGAGAAACGGAAAAACTGTACCGATGCACACGTTCTCGGGAATCGTTGAGCATGCACTGGCACATATTGAAGAGGCAGCGGTCCACGATATGCCTGAGGAGCAGCAGCGCTGGTATGCGGTCAAGATATTTGAACGGGATGACAAGGTGCTTGAGGCCCTGAAACTGGATGCAGACAAACTTGCACATATTGATAAGGATATAAAGAAGGTTGAGGCTATACTAGATGATGATGCGGAAAGTATTATCATTAATGAGAGATACAACTATATTTCGAGCATCATAAAATCCTGCTACAAGAAAAAGAATGCAGGAAAGCTCACATATTCAGATAAAATCGATAGGATAGTTACCAGCCGTGTGCTTGGGCTGCCTATTTTTGCGGCAGTTATGTTCCTTGTCTACTACATCTCCATGGTTACTATAGGAGCAGCGGCGACAGACTGGGCAAACGAGCAGTTATTTGGTGATGGCTGGTATCTATTTGGAACCGAAATATGGGTTCCGGGAATACCCGCGCTCCTAAGTAATGGCCTTGAAGCTGTCGGTGCAGCTGAGTGGCTCAACGGGCTCATCGTTGATGGAATTGTTGCAGGCGTTGGAGCCGTCCTCGGTTTTGTTCCGCAGATGCTTGTACTTTTCCTCTTGCTTGCACTTCTAGAGGCCTGCGGATACATGTCTCGTATCGCATTTATCCTAGACAGACTATTCCGTAAATTCGGTCTATCCGGCAAATCTTTTATACCTATGCTTATAGGTGTTGGGTGCGGTGTACCCGGTGTTATGGCTTCAAGGACCATTGAGAATGAGCGCGACAGACGTATGACTGTAATGACGACTACATTCATGCCTTGCAGCGCAAAGGTACCGTTTATATCGATGATCGCCGCCGCAATCTTCGGTGGTTCAGCCCTGGTAGCGACAAGCGCTTACTTTGTAGGTATGGCAGCCATTGTTGTATCGGGTATCATCTTGAAGAAGACAAGAATGTTTGCAGGTGATCCAGCGCCCTTTGTTATGGAGCTACCACCGTACTATATGCCTCCCTTCAAGTCGGTTGTCCGCACTACCCTGGACAGGGGTTGGAGCTTTATAAAGAAGGCAGGCACCATTATATTGCTATCATCAGTACTAATATGGTTTACTTCCTACTTTGGCTTTATCGATGGCACGTTCCGTATGCTTGCGGAAGAAGAAATCAATCACTCCATTCTGGCTGCAGCCGGTGGAGCTATAGCTTGGATCTTCAAGCCCCTTGGATGGGGTAACTGGCAGTCTGCGGTAGCCTCGATTACAGGCCTCATCGCAAAAGAGAATATCGTCGGATCAATGGGTGTGCTCTTTGGTGGCGGCGATGCCTCCCTAAATGTGACTTTGGCTACGGTATTCACCGGAGTTAGCGGATATTCCTTCCTCGTGTTCAATCTGCTATGTGCACCATGCTTTGCGGCGATCGGTGCCATCAGGGGAGAAATGAACGACTCAAAGTGGACTTGGTTCGCAATTGGTTATCAAAGCGTATTTGCCTATGCTGTTTCTCTGATGATAAATCAGTTCGGATCAGTACTCACCGGAAATACCAATATTATCGGCCTGGTTGCTGCGTCTGTGGTTTTGGTCTTCATAATATATATGTTGTTTAAGCCCCATAGGGAGCCAACCAGACTTAGTTCCAAGCTGCCCAATCCGGTTTGATTCTATAACCCATGAAAGGGGATGTGTAAATAATGTTTATAATGTTTACGTGGATTTTAGCGAATCTTGCGACGATTCTGATTAGTCTTGTGCTTCTGGCTGTCTTTTCGCTGATAATATTCAATATCGTTAGGAAAAGAAAGAGAGGCGAGTCCTCCTGCGGAAGCTGCTGTTCGGGTTGCGCCCTGGCAGATAAGTGCCATCCGGGAGCATTTGAGAATATAGCACAGAGGTAGAATAGTCTTTTAGAGGGTAAGCTCACGGTAGCTTGCCCTTTTTTTATGCCTGATAATTATGCACATAACACGGCGCCTGGTTGCTTTGGAATTGGGAAATCTTACAATAGTGAATAAAATTTCATTAACGCTTGATTTATATGCACAGATATAGTATTATTCACGTATTATTATACAACTGTTGAGAATATTATGCAGTATAGGGATAGCGAGATCCCTTCTCGCGGTTTCAGGCGGGGCGTATATGCAAGTGAGGTGTATATGGATGAATAAGGTATTTATTGACGGTAGCGCAGGTACAACTGGATTACGTATATATGAGCGGCTCGCAGAGCGAAGAGACATTCAGATTCTTACGCTCCCTGAGGATATGCGAAAGGACCCAGCGGCTAGGAAAGAGATGCTGAATACTGCAGATGTCGTCTTTCTCTGTCTGCCGGACGATGCAGCGATAGAAGCCGTATCCTTTATTGAAAACACGGAAGTTACTGTTTTGGATACGTCAACTGCCCATCGGACAGAGAAGGGGTGGACGTATGGTTTGCCTGAACTAAGTGTTCGGCACGAGCAGGAAATTATTGCGTCGAAAAGAATAGCGGTACCCGGATGCCATGCCTGTGGCTTCATTGCTCTTGTACATCCGCTTGTTAAAACAGGTGTTTTGAAGAGAGAAGCGCAAATATATTGCCACTCAATTACAGGGTACAGTGGTGGCGGAAAGAAAATGATTGCGCAATACGAAGAGCGACCGAAAGATTCACTGCTTACGGCACCCCGCCAGTATGCACTTGCGCAGACACATAAGCACCTGAAGGAGATGAAGGCAATATCGGGTATCGCCTCAGAACCGATATTCTGCCCAATTGTATCCAGTTACTATAGCGGTATGCTTGTAACAGTCGCACTTTTCGCAGAGCAGCTAAGTGATGGTAATAGTATTGATGATGTGCGCAGTGTACTCAAGGAGCGATATGGAGAAGGCGAAATAGTAAGCTATTGTGACGATGCTGATGAGCAAGGATACATGTCGGCTGTAAGGCTCTCGGGTAAAGACTCTATGCAGATTAGTGTATATGGCAACGATAGTAGGATACTACTCACAGCGCGATATGATAACCTTGGCAAAGGCGCTAGCGGCGCCGCGATTCAGTGCATGAATTTAGTCTTAGGGGCCGATGTGGCAACAGGACTAGATCTATAGGAGGCGAGCAAATGAATATTATCTCAGGTGGTGTCTGTGCCCCTAAAGGTTTTGCAGCAAACGGGGTTCACTGTGGAATACGTAAAAACAAGAGCAAGAGGGATCTGGCGCTTATCTATAGCGAGTTTCCCGCAAATGCTGCAGCGGTTTATACGACGAATTTGGTTAAGGGCGCTCCGTTAACGGTAACAAAAAATAATCTAGCTGATGGTAAGGCCCAGGCGATCATCTGCAACAGCGGAAATGCGAACACGTGTAACCCTAATGGAATCGAAATAGCTGAGCAGATGTGTAAACTCGTAGAAAAAAACCTAAATATTAATGCAAATGATGTTATTGTGGCTTCGACAGGGGTAATTGGTCAGGAGCTCTCGATCGATCCAATAGAGGGAAGTATGACGGAGTTAGTGAAAGGTCTGGGTGATCACAGCGAAAAGGCTGCGGAAGCTATTATGACGACCGACACAAAAATCAAAGAGATTGCAGTTTCTTTTCTGGTTGACGGTGTGGAGTGCAGGATTGGTGGGATTGCTAAGGGGAGCGGGATGATTCACCCGAACATGGCGACAATGCTTGTGTTTATCACTACCGACTGTAATATATCGAGTGAGATGCTTCAGGTAGCGCTTTCAGACGACGTGAAGGACACCTTTAACATGATCAGTGTGGATGGCGATACATCCACAAATGACATGGTCGCGATCATGGCCAACGGCGCCGCGGGAAACAAAGACATTCAATGTAAAGGCGAGGCATATGACATCTTCGCTCAAGCATTGAACACAGTGACAAGGCACCTATGCCGTGCAATCGCAGCGGACGGGGAAGGCGCAACTAAACTGCTTGAATGTAAAGTTAGTGGTGCTGACAGTGAGAGTACAGCCAAAGCGGTAGCAAAGGCGGTGGTGTGCTCTTCGCTCACGAAAGCTGCAATGTTCGGGGCCGATGCAAATTGGGGACGTATACTATGTTCAATAGGGTATAGCAATGTTGAAGTTGACGTAGAAAAGGTAGATGTATGCTTCTCATCTGCAAGGGGACAAATCAATGTATGTAAAAGCGGGATGGGTGTCCCGTTTTCTGAGGAGAAGGCAAAAGATATCCTAGGAGAGAGCGAGATAACTATTCTGATCGAACTTAACTCGGGGGAGGTGTACGCCACGGCATGGGGATGCGACCTTACATATGATTATGTGAGAATAAACGGTGAATACCGCAGCTGATGTGACAGGGAGTGTTGTTTATGGAGGATATGATGCAAATAACTAATGCACAGCGAGCTGCAATTCTGGTGCACGCTCTGCCTTATATTCAAAACTATACCGGTAAAATAATTGTAATAAAATATGGTGGCAGTGCAATGCTGAACGAAGAGCTGAAGGACTCTGTGATGCGAGATATTGTCCTCCTGTCTCTGATTGGCGTTCGTGTTGTGCTGGTACATGGAGGCGGTACGGAGATTACCGAGATGCTCAAGGCTGTAGGTAAGGAAAGCCGGTTTGTCGACGGTCTCCGCATCACCGATAAGGAGTCTGTGGACATAGTTCAGATGGTCCTAGCCGGTAAAATCAATAAGGGGCTCACAAACCTTATACAAAATAAAGGCGGAAGGGCCATGGGACTTTCAGGTATAGACGGCCATATGATTGAGGCGAGAATGAAGGATGAAAGGCTCGGTTACGTTGGTGAGATTACGGGCATCGATTCAAGGCCTATACTGGATGTGCTGGAAAAGGGATACATCCCTGTAATTTCAACGATCGGCTGTGATAGGAGCGGGAACGTTTACAACATCAACGCTGACACTGCAGCTGCCGAGATAGCTGGAAGTCTAAAGGCTGAGAGCCTGTTCCTGATGACTGATACACCGGGTATCTGTGGTGATGTAGACGACCCGTCAACTCTAATTTCAGAGATCAGTCTTCAACAGGCATCCACTCTAAAGGAAGAGGGAATTATCACAGGCGGCATGATTCCCAAGGTGGACTGCTGCATTGCCGCACTGGAGGGCGGAGTAGAGAAGGTATTTATTATCGACGGGCGGATTCCCCATGCTCTACTCATTGAAATATTGACAGATGAGGGAATCGGGACCATGTTCATCAAGGGGGATTGATTATGGGGTATATTACAGAGCTTGACAAGAGATATATCGCAAACACGTATGCACGTTTCCCTGTAGTAGTTGCAAGCGGTAAGGGTTCAATCATAACCGATATCCATGGCAATAAATATATCGATCTCGGTACTGGAATTAGCGTAAACACATTCGGTATTGCGGATGATGCTTGGCAGGATGCTGTTATAGCTCAAATGAATAGGTTCCAGCACACATCCAATCTGTACTATTCAGAACCGAATGTTCAACTGGCACGGTTACTATGTGAGCGTACCGGGATGAGCAGAGTCTTTTTTTCAAACTCAGGTGCTGAGGCGAATGAGTGCGCCATCAAGGTAGCCCGCAAGTACGCCTGCGAGAAAAAGGGACCGGAGTATTATACGATAATCACGTTAAAAAACAGCTTCCACGGCAGAACGATAACTACGCTAGCAGCTACTGGACAGGAGATGTTTCACAAGGACTTCCAGCCGCTAACTGAGGGCTTTGTATATGCTGAGGCGAATAGTCTGGAAAGCATTGAGAAGCTTGTGAAAAAGGAGAAAATCGCTGCGATACTCTTTGAGGTGGTACAGGGTGAGGGCGGTGTGATGCCGCTAGAGCATGAGTTCTTGTCCGGTATTTCGCAGATTGCTGCCCAGAATGATATTCTGCTAATTGCGGATGAGGTCCAGATTGGCAACGGTAGATCTGGCGAGCTATACGGATATATGCACTATGATATCTCACCTGATATATTTACCACCGCAAAAGGCTTGGGAGGCGGTCTGCCCATTGGCGCAACTGTATTCAATCAGAAGACTGCAGATGTTCTGACTCCAGGTTCACACGGATCGACTTTCGGAGGGAACCCGATATGCTGCGCTGGAGCAATCAGCGTCCTGTCTCGTATTGATAGGGAGGTTCTAGACGAGGTCAAGAGAAAATCGGCATACATCTTCTCTGAGCTTGAGGGAGCAGAAGGCATAACAGGTATCAGCGGTTTGGGTTTGATGATAGGCATAGAGACGGTGAAAGATCCCATGTTAGTCGTTGAGCAGTGCAGAGAGCAGGGAGTGCTCGTGCTGACAGCCAAGAACAAGGTCAGGCTATTGCCGGCCCTTAATATCCCGCAGGAAGAGCTTTCGGAAGCTATCAATATTATAAAAAGTGTTTGTGCGGAGGGATAGACCATGTCACTTGTTGGAAGAGATTTTCTGAAGCTTCTAGACTTCACTCCTGAAGAGATACAGGAACTGCTTGATCTTGCGATCCAATTCAAGAAAGAAAAGAAAGAGGGAGTAGCCCACAGAATAAAAGAGGGTAAAAATATTGTCCTGATATTTGAAAAACCGAGTACACGTACACGCTGCAGCTTTGAAGTGGCGGCATATGATCTTGGTATGCATGTTACGTATCTCGACCCACAGGGATCCCAGATAGGCGGAAAGGAGAGCATCGCTGACACGGCACGTGTTCTTTCGGGAATATATGACGGGATAGAGTATCGCGGGTATGGCCAGGACATAGTTGAAGAGCTAGCGGCGTTCTCATCCGTCCCAGTATGGAATGGTCTGACGACAGAGTTTCATCCGACACAGATCCTGGCGGACTTTATGACAATCAGGGAGCACTTTAGGCGCCTAAAAGGTATACACCTTGTATATATGGGTGACGCACGCAACAATGTAGGAAACTCCCTTTTAGTGGGGTCTGCGAAAATGGGACTGGACTTTACTGTATGTGCCCCTGAGAAATATTTCCCCGATGCCTCACTTGTTGAGAAATGCCGTGAAATTGCTAACGAAAACGGAGGGGTTATCAAGTTCATCTCCGATCCCGATGTCGCGGTTATCGATGCGGATGTTATATACACAGATGTCTGGGTCTCAATGGGTGAGCCGTCAGAAGTATGGGAAGAGCGTATAAGCGAGCTCTCTCCCTATCGTGTAACCAGTGAGATAATGAGTAAAACAGCTCCCGGGGCAATATTTATGCACTGTTTGCCGTCATTTCATGATTTGAACACCTCAATAGGCAAGAAGATAGGGGAGATGTATGGAATAGACTGCATGGAAGTTACTAATGAGGTCTTTGAGAGTGCTTGCTCGTTAGTATTTCAGCAAGCGGAGAACCGTATGCACACCATAAAAGCAATAATGGCTTCGACATTATTATAATTTTTTAACTAACTATTGATGTTTTTTGCTCTTAGAGGTATGATTAGAGCATGATTATATGGAGTGACAAAGTTTTAGTAGGGCATCGTTTGATTGAGGCGGCCATCTCTGTGCAGGATGGCCTTATAAAGGGTGTCAAGCCGGGGGCATGTCCTCAGGATGTAGATTTTAATCTTGAGGGACTTAGGGTTATTCCCGGTTTGATTGACGTGCACATACACGGATGTGCGGGCTCCGACACAATGGATGCCTCATACACTTCAATAAACAACATGTCAAAGTACCTTGCCGTACACGGGGTAACTTCGTTCGTGCCCACAACTATAACTTCTTCTGTGTACGAAGTAAGAAGAGCGCTTGCAAATGTTGCAGATGCGATGGACCGTGGCTGTGCTGGGGCCAAGGTACTCGGAAGTAGTGTTGAGGGCCCGTTCCTTTCACCTGAGTACTGTGGTGCACACATGGAACTGCTTTTAGAGGATATCACAATAGAACGGGTGGAGAAGTATCTTGAGGTAAGCCGGGACACAGTTTTGAACATTACAATAGCGCCCGAGCTAACACGGGCGCCAGAGGTTATTCAGTATCTGCGTTCAAAGAAAATAAATGTGTCCATCGGACATTCAGGAGCAAGTTTTAGACGCGCCATGGAGGCCGTTGTGGCTGGGGCGAACCGCATAACTCATATCTATAACGGTATGCCGCCAATGCATCATCGAGAAACGGGCGTACTAGGTGCAGCGCTTCTTTCAGATACTTATGCTGAGATGATTTGCGACCGCGTCCATGTCGATGCTCCTGCCGCTGAAATTGCTTTGCGGTGCAAGGGTCCAGAAAAAATAGTGTTGGTTTCAGACTGCATAAGTGCAGGAGGGATGCTTGACGGTAGCTATACTCTTGGCAGTGTGAAGGTGCAAGTGAAAGACGGGGTAGCACGTATAGCATCTGAAGAGACGCTGGCAGGAAGCACATTATCTCTCGACAGGGCACTTGCAAACTACATCTATATGACTGGAGAGCCCTTCGAAAGAGCGGTGTTTACTGCAACAGCTAATGCAGCCGATTCACTTGGTATAGATGACAGAGGAAGAATAGAGCCGGGAAAATGTGCAGACATAATTGCGGTGGACGACGATATACGGCCTCTGTTCGTAATGATAGACGGAGGAGTATACCGGTTTGTTGGCAATCAGTAGAGAGTTATGGTAGAGTGGGCTCTTCCTCTGACTCGACAAATGTGGTATCTTCGGGTATAAAGACGCTTACTGCATCTTTTCCTGTTGACGGATAATCACCCGAATCCCAGCGGTAGCCACTATCGGACATTTGCTCGTCTGTGAAAAGTATGAATAGCCCATCTGCTATTGTATTGTCGTCCGTAGTATCGATGTGATACCACTCGCCATCATCAGCGACTACGAGATTCCAAGAGTGCAGAAGCCCGTCCCGACGTCCCTGTACAACAAGGCAGTCTATATTTACCATATCACATAATGCTTTATACGCCAGTGCAAACCCTTCGCTGTTAGCTATTCCGTTGATGACTGCACTGTATGCCGTTGAATTGATATTGCTGAGCTTCTCCTGGACCTCTTCGGGGTCGGGGAGAATATTTACGTCTTTTATTAGTAAGTTCTTAAGAGTAAGGAAGCGCATTTCATCACCGGGAAGTTCGGTTTCGGAGAGTCTAGTACCGAGCTCTGATACGAGTTTACGCGTCATCTCATAAAGCTCATCGGGGTCTGCGAAGTAATTGAAAGAAATCTCCAGAATCCTGCGCCAGCCGGACTCTTCGCCCCTCTCCACGTCGGGGAACTCCTTTTGAGAGACGCTGGGTGCGGTGGCAAACATTAATGGATTGTTAACGTAATGCTCCCGGAGGATGTCGGTCACACTGTACTGATCCGAATAGAACCAGGGAATTTCAACAGTAACAAGCTCGCCGTACTCCGAATAGGTATCTAAAAGAACGCGGCGGTAGTCCTCAAAGTTATCGATCTTTTTGATTGAGGCTATCTCCTCAGGAGTCTTTCGATATGTAATTGTCAGGGTTATCTCGTAGTAGGAAAGGATTCTCACACTCTTATAGGAGACATATTCAACTGCGTATGCTCCCAGAGGTTGATTTCTCATTGTGTAGGTGATAGCTGCCTCGGTGTCTTCATCGACATCACCTGCATAGTTGTATAGACGGATGATTCCGACTTCATAGCCCTCCTCAACAAGGCGCAATATGCTGTCCTTCAGCTCCTGAAACGTTTCAGCGCGCTGTTCATCATCGACTTCTTCGTCTAATCTATTCTCCAGGTGTGGCGTAATGACCATGTAGTCGCGGGAAAGTATTGCATTACACCCGTTCAGAAGCATAAGGCATAAACCCGCCAGGGCAGTAATGATTAGAGAATGCTTCTTAAATCTCACGTTATCCTCCGTAACCCGGTGTAACTAGAGCTGCTTTTCGTGGTGAGCCCTGAAACCGTAGCCCAGCACCTCATGGGCATCCGAGATAATAACAAACGACTCGGGATCGACGTCCCGGACGATCTGTTTCAGTTCGGCAATCTGCTGCAGCTTGATGGCTGTAAGAATGACCTTGGTTGGCCTGCCGGAATGTGCGCCCTCACCGTTAAGGTAGGTCGCACCCCGCTCGAGCTCGGTGTCTATCCGTTCAAAGACCTCCTCTGGCCTTGAAGAAATGATGTATGCGACCTTTGCAGTGTCTACACCGTAAAGGACCTTGTCGAGTACGACCGAGCAGATAGACAGGGCGATCAATGCGTACAGTGCATAATTGAAGTGTCCGAAAACGATAGCAGCCATTGTGACGACTATGATGTCTGCAAAGAGTATGAGGCGACCCATAGAAAGGTATGGAAACTTTACCTTCAATAGTCTACCGATAATGTCGCTTCCGCCGGTGGTTGCCCCTCTTGTAAAAACAAGGCCGAGACCTACTCCAATCAGCAGACCTCCGTAGATTGCAGCCAACAGCGAGTCATCTGTGTAGGTGAAGATTCCAGTAAACAGGTCTATCATGATAGATGATATGACCGTCCCAAAAAGAGATTTGAACAAGAAGGGCTTGCCCTCAAACTTCCAGCCGGCTAAAAAGAGCGGGATGTTCAAAACGATTATCAGAACTCCGACGGAAGCTGAAGGGAATATGAAGTTGATTATCAACGCGATACCGGAGACGCCACCCGGTGCGATATTATTGGGTTCAAGGAAAATGACCAGGCCTAAAGCATAGATAGCGCAGCCGGCAATAATGATTACTGCATCCGTCAGATGCTCACGAATACTCGTTTTAACCATCACAAATGCTCCATTTCCGCCATGTGCCAGGATGTCAGGCGTTTGTTTGATTTACTCTCACAGTTCCATGTTCAGCTGATTTTCCCCGATGTCCTCAGGCCTGAGAAGGCTTCCGGGGGAAGGCAGCTTACGCTTTCTATAACGGGACGTGTTCTCGATACCGGATTCATCGGCCTTCACGGCCTTTACAACGCGTCGGTTTGACTTCAACGACATCACTGTAACCCCAGCTACAGATCTTGTCGCCTTTGGCGCCAGCAGTGCCGAGTTGAACATGAGCGTTCGGGTATCGCTCGAGATGACTGCGAACTCCTCGTCCTGTTGAATGTGGAACATAGCCACTACCGGAGATTTGTCAGAATAGGCGCCTGTAAGACGTCTTCTATTTGATTTGGTTTGGTATGCGGCGATGTCTACCTTTGCCACCTTGCCGTTCTCGAAGAAGAAGAGCATATGGCCCGAATAATCTCCGGGGAGACACATATATAGAACTACTTCGTCCTCATACATTTCAAGCTTTGCAGGTAGAAAGTCGCCTAGTACAGAGGCCTTTGAGTCCTCGAACTCAAAGAGACGACACTTGTACACCTGCTGTTTATTAGTAAAGAACATTACTTCGTCAGCGTTTGAGGCCTCGAAAGTTTGTGACAACTCATCGCTCTCTTTGAACCTTTGTTCTCCTCCCATACGCAGAGAGAGGGGAGTGATTTTTTTGAAATAACCTTCACTCGATAGGAAGAGATTGACCGCATAGTCCTCGACCGTCTCCTCAATTTCGGGTGTAGAGAGATCAAAATCGTAGACAATGCCTGTGCGCCTGGGAGCACCGTGCTTCTTAGCTATCGCCTCAAGCTCTTCGATAATTATCTTCATGACCTTATCGCGGCTCTTAAGTATGTTCTCGATGGAGACGATTTCTTTCTGAAGTTTCTCAGTGTCTGCTATTCGGCGCAGGATATATTGCTTGTTGATGTTTCGCAGTTTTATCTCTGCTATGAACTCGGCTTGGTCCTTGTCGATTTGGAACCCAATCATCAAATTGGGTATGACCTCGTCCTCTTCTTCCGTTTCGCGGATTATCTTTATTGCGCGGTCGATGTCGAGCAGAATCTTGCTGAGGCCCATGAGAAGGTGCAGTCTGTTGCGCTTCTGCTCCAAATCATAGTATAACCTCCTTCTGACGCATTCATAGCGCCAGGCTGTCCACTCTTCAAGGATTTCGCGGATACCCATAACACGGGGTGTTCCCGCCACTAGCAGGTTGAAGTTACAGGAGAAAGAGTCCATCAGCGGTGTCTGCCTGTAAAGACGCTGCATAAGATTTTCGGGATCTGCGTTCCGCTTTAGGTTGATCGTAATTTTAAGACCGTTGATATCTGTTTCGTCTCTGATATCTGAAATCTCTTTGAAGTCACCCGACTTAATGAGGTCGGCTATCTTGTCGATAATTGCCTCTATCGTCGTCGTATATGGTATTTCATATATTTCAATGATGTTTTCTTTTTTTATATAGCGGTAGCGGGCGCGAATCCGGAAGGAACCCCTGCCAGTGCGGTAGATTTCCTCCAGAACATTCTTCTCAAAGAGGATTTCGCCGCCGGTTGAAAAGTCGGGTGCGGGGAGTGTTGCGA
>FZPS01000102.1_pt433 | contig 13161 bp, 13 predicted proteins | sample 1817821 | NCBI WGS metagenome assembly FZPS01 (sample SAMEA104158645, study PRJEB21678) | metagenome | place: Germany | collected 2015-04-21 | reverse complement strand
AAACTTGTGGCATCCGGTCCATATGGCTATGACGAGGAAGGTCCCAAATTTGACAAGGACATCACTGATGCGATGAGGAAAGCTGATTTTCTTAAGCTCCTTACCATAAACGAAGAAAGATGTGAAAGAGCTGCCCAGTGCGGTCTGCAGTCCTTTAACATCCTGGCAGGTTGCTTCGATAAAAGGAACGTAAAGCCTGCTTTTATGTCGTACGAAGGACCTTTTGGTGTTGGTTATGCAGTCTGTGCTTACGAGGCTGCAGGCAGTGATGATGTGCGTGATTTTGCCAAAAGAGCACTGGATGAGATGGAAGAGAAAATGAAAAAAGCAAGGGGCAAAGAGGACGCGTATATATCTTTAGCTAGAAAATCAATAGAGCTTTACACAAGAACCAAAAAGGTTTTGGAAATGCCTGATGATTTGAGTAAAGAACTTCTTGAAAGAAGAGCAGGGACTTTTGTCACCCTTAAAATCAATGGGAAGCTGAGAGGATGTATTGGTACTATTGAACCTGTGTGTAGAAATATCGCTGAGGAGATTATTAGGAATGCGATAAGTGCATGTTCTAAAGATCCAAGGTTTGACCCTGTTACTGAAGAGGAGCTCCCATATATAACTTACAGTGTTGATGTTCTTGGAAAAGTGGAGAAGGTTCAATCCAAACTTGAACTGGACCCTAATAAGTATGGCGTTATAGTTACAAAGGGATACAGAAGGGGACTGTTGCTTCCAAATCTCGACGGAGTTGACACTGTGGAGGAGCAGCTTGAAATTGCGCTTGGAAAAGCAGGTATTGGTTCCCATGAGGACTACACAATAGAAAGGTTTGAGGTTGTAAGGCATGAGGTTGGCGACTTGTAACATATGTCCAAGACAGTGCACCATAAAGGAAGGCGGGATTGGGTTTTGTAATGCAAGAGGCAATGTGGATGGTGTGGTAACCAGCATCAACTATGGCTGTGTCACATCACTTGCTTTAGACCCTATAGAGAAAAAACCTTTGTACCAGTTTCATCCCGGAGCAAAGATATTGTCAGTAGGCAGTTTTGGCTGTAATCTAAGGTGTAGTCACTGTCAGAATCACTCCATATCCATGAGTGATAAGGAGCTTGCCAGGTTTGAATACATTGAGCCTGAAAGTCTCTTATCCTATGCGGTTGATACAGTTGCCATGGGCAATATCGGTATTGCATTTACCTACAACGAACCTTTGGTGGGATATGAGTATGTAAGGGACTGTGCAAGACTTGTAAAAGATAAAGGTCTTTACAACTGTGTTGTAACGAATGGATATATCAATGAAGAGCCTTTGCTGGACATTATTGAATACATCGATGCTTTCAACATTGACCTGAAGGCTTTTTCTAATGAATTCTATAGGAAAGTCAAAGGAGATTTGGAAACTGTCAAGAACACCATAAAGATTGCAGCCCAATATTCTCATGTGGAAGTTACGACTTTGATAATACCGGGGGAGAATGACAGTGAGGAGGAAATGGAAGAGCTTGCTTCCTGGTTGAGTGAAATTGATAAAAATATTCCTCTTCACGTATCAAGATTCTTTCCCAGGTATCAGCTTCTTGACAAGAATCCTACTCCTGTTGAAGACGTGTACAAGCTTGCAAAACTGGCAAGGAAGCATTTGAATTACGTTTATGAGGGGAATTGTTGAGTTTGGGAGTGTGGAGATTGAGATATCTGAGCCTAATGTTGATACCATTGTGTTTTGTTTTGGTTTTTTGTGATATGGGTGACAAGGATGTATTGGGGAGGAGTATGGTCAAAGTTATGCAGTTTAGAAATTACGTGACTTATAAAGATGGTGTATACACAATTAAAGATAATTTTGAGATTCTGCTTGACAAGGAAATGGAGTTTAACAAGTTCAGTATATATTACGATTCCACAGGGTACATAAAAGGAAAAGTAACGTATATGTTGAATAAGGAATACGAAGAAGTTTTTTTTCTTGAACCTGGCAAGGATATGGCTTTCTCATCCTTGATTGACGGATTCTTTGCGGGGAAAACGGCTAAGAGTATAAAAAAGATAACTTTGACAGTCTTAAAGGACGTATCTTGCGAGTTTAAGTTGAAGAATGTCGAAATATTAAAGGTAAAGGTACCTAAAACCACCGTATTTATTGAGAACAGTCGCTACAAGGTTGGTGTTGATTTGCTTTGGGGTGGAAGTCTTAATTATATTGAAGACAAAAAGAACAAGGATGAGTCAATAACGAATCTTCTAAACAGGCATGACACAGGCAGGCTGGTTCAGCAGGCATATTACGGAACAGGAGAAAAACCATATGAACCAGGAACGTACAATGGAGCGCGCTGGCCATACAATCCGGTTCAGGGAGGAGACATGTATGGCAATGAGAGCAAGATAGTTGATTTCAAGATTGAAGAAGACAGAATATACATAAAATGCAGACCCAGGGACTGGGCAAAGCAGGCAGAGTATACAATATGTTATATGGAAAATGAGTATTCCATTGAAAAAGAATGTATAAAGGTATCCAACAGGTTTGTTGACTTCTCAGGATACAAGGCAAAGCCAAGACATCAGGAAATGCCTGCGTTCTATGTAATCAGTTATCTTGACACCTTTGTCTTTTACAATGGAAACAATCCTTGGACAAACGATGCGCTGACATACAAAGAAAATCTACCTTTCTGGGCTAACAACAAGGATGCATATTTCAGAGTCAAGGAAGGTAATACAGAAGTATGGTGTGCATGGGTTGATAAAGATCACTACGGTATAGGTCTTTATGCTGCCGATACGGAAATATTGCTTGCAGGCATTTATATGGCGGACAGGAGCAAGAGCTCTTACGCTCCATCAACCAGCTATGTTGCTCCCTTGAGAACCTTTGAGCTTAAATCTTTTGAACCTTTTGAATACAGCTATATCATAGCAGCAGGAAAAGTTGATGAGATGAGGGCAATATTCAATAAACATTATGTGACATAAAAGATTAGCAAATCCAGGAAAGGTGGTAATTGTCGTGGTACTTGATGTAATAATGAAATATGATGGTGCAGCACCGGTTGGATTCAATGTGAATTTTATGGGTAAAACCAAGGTTGTTACAGAAAATAATCCAAAGGCGTCTTTCAAGTTTGAAAAAAAGGGCACCTTTGAACTGGAGATTGTTCAGATTCCCAAGGAGGAAGAATTGACAAAGTTTAAGAAGATATTGAATATACTGCTTCTTCCTGTTATTGGGTTAATAAAAATTTTTTCTTCCTTTGGAGATGCGAAACTGCTGAAGAAACTAAATCCGTACCTTGTTTCTCAGAAAATAGCTGTGGATTTAGATGGGGATACGGAGATTGGCTTTGTGTACCAGAAGGCTGAGTATGACAAAAAGCAGAAAGCATGGGTAAAACCAAGCCTTCAGTTTCCAAGTCTTATGAACATCGAAAGGTACGAGGTTGCACAGAATGTGCATGATTTTATGAGGTGCTATACAGATTTTAGATGTTCAAGTATAGCCGTATGCTTTGATGTTGTATTGCTTTTTATGATTATTGCTTTTATTGCATTAAGTAAAAGCAGTATGATGGTATTTACTTCATTTTTGGTTCTTTCCTTGATCTCGATTCTAATATGTGTTTTGGCAATGGTTTTTGTTAAGAAAAGAATGGATGGAATGAAAGAAGAGTTTTTGAAAAAGGGCTGATCTTTTCTTATATACGGATGCTTGAGCCATTTGTTATTTATTCTCAGAAAGTTTACAGAACTGTATACTTTTTCTTTTCTTGTATTTGTTGCATATTGTAACTGACATATGTATAATAATATGATAATTCACCTAAGTAAAGTAAAACTTGGGTTAGTTATATTTTTTATTGGAGGATTTCTATGTATTACGTTGGAATTGTAGGATTTACAGGAATGGTCGGTCAGGAATTGACGAGGATAATTGAACAGGAGAACAACAAGGAGTTAAAAATCGCATTCAGAATGAATTCCAGCGAAAGAATTGGAAATGCAAAAGACTGCGACGTCGTATTCCTGGCAACCAGGGACAAGGAAAGCATGATGAATGCTGAGGAAATGAGAAGTTTGGGACTCAGGGTTATTGATATGAGTGGTGCTTTCAGACTTAGTGTAGAGGAGTTTGAAAAGTGGTATGGCATGGAGCATGCGAAACCTGAGTTGTTGGAAGAGGCTGTTTATGGAATGCCTGCTCTATTCAAAGAGAGAATAAAGGATGCTAATCTGGTTGCAAACCCGGGTTGTTATCCAACCAGCGTAATTCTTCCATTACACCCAATACAGGACCTAATAGTTGGAGAGGCAACTGTTGTTTCAACATCAGGAAACTCAGGTGCAAGACGAACTGTTGAGGACGAATCTAATGATATTACTTACTCCTTTGGACGAAGACACAAGCATGTCCCTGAGATGCGACGATATTCTGGAGTTTCTGTAAATTTCACACCAATTGTACTTAGAAGCGTTTTTAGAGGTATTAACACCAATATTAGAGTGAGATTGAATGATGACCTTGCTTCATTGTCAGAAGAAGAAGCAGTAAAGGTTCTTGAAGATAGAATAAGGAGTGCGTATGAAGAAGAGGATTTGGTGTTTGTAGTTAGAGATACGGCTGAAAAGTCGTATGGCACAAAGGATATCAATAACACCAACAGACTTGTTGTAAAGGTTAGAGTGGATGACGGTCATGCATATATCAACTCTCTGGTTGATAACTTGGGTAAAGGTGCCGCATCCCAGGCGGTAGAAAACATGAATTTAATGCTTGGTTTGCCAAGATTTAATGGTATTGAGCCGGCGTATAAGTGTCTGTGATAAGGAGTGTTTAAATTGAGTGAACCAAATACAGTAAAATATGATGAGTTTATAAAAAAAGCGGAAGTACTTGTTGAAGCACTGCCATACATACAGAAGTTTTATGGCAAGTCCGTGGTTGTAAAATACGGTGGCAATGCCATGGTCAACGAGGAACTTAAGAATCTTGTAATGCAGGATATAGTTCTTCTAAAGTATATTGGCATGAAACCAATTATTGTTCATGGTGGAGGTCCTGACATAAGCAGCACCTTGAAGAAGTTTGATGTAAAGAGCGAGTTTGTAAACGGTTTGCGTGTCACTGACAGCTTTACAATGGATGTGGCACAAATGGTGCTGGTGGGCAAGACCAACAAGGAGATTGTCAAAAACATTAATGAAAAGGGTGGAAAGGCTGCAGGTTTGAGTGGCCTTGACGGTCGTTTGATAGAATGCAGAAAACACTTTGAGACTGTAAACGGCGTACAAACAGACATTGGTTACGTTGGCGAGATAACCAAGGTAAACACTGAAATGATTGAACTTCTTGCGTCTGATGAATACATTCCTGTCATTGCTCCTATTGGGATAGGACCTGACGGTCACAGCTACAATATCAATGCGGATACTGTAGCCAGTGAGGTGGCAATTGCCATGAAGGCTGAGAAACTCATTCTTCTTACCGATACGGAAGGTGTAATAAACAGCAGGACAAATGAGCTTCTGGAGTTTTTGACTGTTGAAGAAGTGTATCAACTTATAGATGAAGGAATTATAACCAGCGGAATGATTCCAAAGGTACTGGGTTGTGTTGAAGCCATCAGAAACGGAGTTTTGGCAACACATATCATTGATGGAAGAATACCTCACTGCCTCTTGCTTGAGATATTCACCCACAAGGGTATCGGAACAATGATTATTAATGAATAGAAGGTGGTTTCATGACTCTTGAGAATATTATTGAACTTGACAAAAAATATTATATGAACACATTTGGTGGCAGGACGAAAGTGTGCTTTGAGAGGGGAGAAGGAATATACCTCTATGATGTTTCTGGTAAAAAATATGTGGACTTTTTTTCCGGCATTGCAGTAAACTCTCTTGGACACTGTCATCCCAAGGTAGTAAATGCAGTATGTGAACAGGTGAAAAAACTCATGCACTGTTCAAACCTCTATTACATTAAAAATCAGGCTCTTTTGGCTCAAATGATATGCAAAAACTCAGTGTGTGACAGAGTGTTTTTTACCAACTCGGGAGCAGAAGCCAATGAAGGTGCAATAAAGCTGGCAAGAGCATACTTTAAGAAAAAAGGAATGCCGCAAAAGTATGAGTTTGTCTGCCTTGACAAGTCATTTCACGGCCGTACATTGACCACTGCAACAGCAACCGGTCAGGACAAATACAAAGAACCTTACACACCCCTTACTCCAGGTTTCAAACATGTACCAATTAATGATATGGAAGCATTGGAGAATGCTGTGAATGAAAATACCTGCGCAATTTTGCTGGAAGTTGTTCAGGGAGAAAGTGGTGTTCATCCCATTACAAAAGAATATGCACAATTTGCAAGAGAGCTTTGCGACAAACACGGAATCTTCTTGATAATTGACGAAGTTCAAACCGGTATAGGTAGAACAGGCAAACTGTTTGCATATGAAACAGTAGGTATTGAACCCGATATATTTACTCTTGCAAAAGCGTTGGGTAATGGTTTTCCAATTGGTGCTATTTGCGCAAAAGAAGAAGCTGCAAAAGGTTTTCAGCCTGGAGATCATGGAACCACTTTTGGAGGAAATCCTCTTGCCTGTGCTGCGGCGTTGGCCTCGTTAAGTACAATAATTGAAGAAGACATGCCCAGGAAGGCTGAAGAAATGGGCAAATACCTTAGAGATAAAATTGAAGGATTGAATCTTGACTGTATTTCGGAAATCCGAAATGTTGGTCTTATGTTTGCTATAGAGTTCAAGGAACCTATTGCTGCCGATGTAAAGAACAAAATGTTTGAGAAGGGTTACTTGATAGGAAGTGTAGGCGCAAATGCATTAAGAATCCTTCCTCCACTTATTATCACTGAAAGTGATGTGGATGGTTTTGTGGATACGCTTTACAATGTTCTGAATTAATTTGCAAAGAAGGTGCGCTATGAAACATTTGCTTAGTTTGAAGGATTTAACTCAGGAAGAGATACTGGATATTATTGATTTGGCAATAAAGTTGAAGAAGGATAACAAGGAAGGCAGGACCCACCACTACCTAAAGGGAAAGACTTTGGGAATGATTTTTTCAAAGTCTTCTACAAGAACAAGGGTTTCCTTTGAGGTTGGAATGTATCAGCTCGGTGGGTATGCTTTGTTTTTAAGTCAGAACGACATCCAGATAGGCAGGGGAGAAACCATTGAAGATACTGCAAAAGTTCTTTCAAGATATCTTGATGGTATTATGATCAGGACATTCAAACAGTCAGATGTGGAAGAACTGGCAAGGTTTGGCTCCATCCCAGTTATTAATGGGCTTACTGATGACGAACATCCCTGCCAGGTTCTTGCGGATCTGCAAACAATCTACGAGATAAAAGGAACTTTAAAAGGTCTGAAGTTTGCATACGTTGGAGATGGAAACAACATGGCTCATTCTCTTTTGCATGGCTGTGCCATAACTGGAATGAACATAGCTGTGGCAACACCCAAAGGTTATGAGTGCGGACAGAAATTTATCGATGAGGCTGTTGAGATTGCAAAGAAATCCGGTTCTGTTGTCACCATCACCAATGATGCAATTGACGCTGTCAGGGATGCTGATGTGGTTTACACTGACACATGGGCAAGCATGGGGCAGGAGGATGAAAAAGAAGAGAGAAAGAGGATTTTCATGCCTTACCAGGTAAACAAAGAACTCTTTTCACACAGCAAGAAGGATGCGATCTTCATGCACTGCCTGCCTGCATACCGGGGTAGCGAGGTTACTTCCGATGTCATTGATGGAGAACAGTCTGTAGTATTTGATGAGGCTGAAAACAGGCTGCATGTACAAAAAGCTGTAATGGTTAGGTTGATGGGAAATGGATTACTCGTTAATAATTAGAAGGGCAAAACCAACAGAGGAAGATGTAAATGCAATCAGGTCTGTAATGATTGATGCTTTTGAAAAGTACAAGCTTGACACAAATCTTGAGGGAAGCATGGAAGCGTTGGAAGAGACGTATGAAGACATATACAACGATATTGTCAACAAGTATGTCTATATCTGCTTTGTGGATGGAGTTCCGGTTGGCAGCATCCGGGTGGATATTAATAAAGAGAAGAAGATTGCATATATTAGCAGGTTTGGTGTTTGCAGAGGGTACCAGAATATTGGTATAGGCAAGTCTTTTATGAACCTGGTGGACAAACTCCTCATGTCAAAGGGAGTAAAAAGGGCAATGCTGCATGCAGCTTCCAAGTATACCGCCTTGGTCAGATTCTATTATGGCTGCGGGTTTTACATCCATTCAACCAGCGAAGACAGAGGATACATAAGAGCTTTGTTTTACAAGGATTATGAGTAAGAAAATCTAAAACAGGCTCATGGATATGTTATTTATCCAATTATTTAAATCAATCCCTAAAAACCTACCCTCCCACATGGGGGTGGGTTTTGCTTTATGCTAGTTTTGATATTGTTGTTAATTTGGGTTGCGATTGATATAATGTTTTAAAATACAAGAATTTACCGGGGTACAAGGAGAGGAATGTGTAAATTAAGATTGATTAATGAAAATATGAACGAATTAAGCTTTTGTATCCTATCAAGAGCGGTACGAAGGTTCTTGACGGAACGCAGGTGCATTCTTTCTGAAGAAGAGGGATATGCAATTAAGGTTTGTGTCAATGCCGATTTAAAGGATGACAGGTATGTTATTAACTCATACAACACGCATGCAGAGATAAAAGCAGCCAATGATTGTACAGTCCATGCAGCAGTTTCCCGTTTCTTTTTGGAAAGCAAGTTTAGTGGTTTGGGCGACTTTTCTCCATTCGTCGGTCAAATTGATTTTACTCCCAGTAGTTCTGTTCGTGGAATGTATTTTGCAACTCATTTTGAAAACTTTTATCACAAGGCACCTATAGAAAAAATATATGATATAATTGAGGAACTTGCTTTTAGGGGCTGCAACACTTTGCTTGTCTGGTATGACATGCACCATTATAATTCGATTGAGCAGCCAGAGTCTGTGGAAATGATTAACAGGCTTAAAGAAATATTGCACTATGCACAAAGGATTGGAATTAAGGCGGCAATGCTCATGATAGCCAATGAAGCTTTTGCGTCTTCCCCTGAACACCTTCGTGCCAACTGGCATGTTCAGGGCAGATACAAACAGGAGCTCTGCGGTCACTACAATGTTGAGATATGTCCTTCCAAAAAGGGTGGTGTTGACGAAATCTTGAGAAGCAGAAGGCAGGTTCTTGAAGTTTTTTCAGATATTCAGCTGTCATACATTGTATACTGGCCTTATGATCAGGGAGGTTGTACCTGTAAAGACTGTGAGCCCTGGGGTGTTAACGGCTTTTTGAAAATATATCCTCATTTTTGCAGTCTGGTTAAGGAAATTATGCCGCAGACGGAAATTATTCTGTCAACTTGGCTTTTTGACCATTTTTTAGACGGTGAATGGGAAGAGCTTTGCAATCTGCTTGCAAGGAATGAGTTGGATTCTGTTTCATATATCATGTCCTTTTTCCACTATGGTGATGTTCCTGAATGTGTTAGGAACTCGGGAATTCTTGAAAAAGTAAAATTCATTGATTTTCCTGAAATAAGCATGCATTTATGTTCTCCCTGGGGAGGTTTTGGAGCAAATCCATTAACCAGGTTTCTTCAGCAAACCTACGAGGGGACCAAAGGAATGTTTCACGGCGGTTTCCCTTATTCAGAAGGCATCTTTGAGGACTTGAACAAGTGGGTTATTTTGTCGTTATATAGCGGGCTATATGATAATGCAGTGGATGCTGTAAGAGGATATGTTAAACATGAGTTTTTGTGTGAGGATGAGTTATTGGTGGATGCGATTATTCGGACTGAAGACTTTCTTTACCGCCAGAGCTACAGTGACGGAAAGGTCATGCATTATGATATAGCTGATACTGGCAGTATAGAGTATGTATATGAAATAATAACAAACTGGAATGAATTGCTGACTGAAGAGATCGGGTCGTCGTTTAAATGGCGGCTTATATACCTTCGTGCGGTTATTGATCATGAGCTTTTACATAATGACTTTATACCAAAAAAATCTCAGCGTATCCAGGAGGCGTTGAAAGAATTATCCGATATGTATTACGCAACTGAAAATACCAATCCATGGGTAAAGCCGCCTTTGAACATGTAAGTGGTTTTATCTGAAAGGAGAATTGCAAGTCATGACATTAAGGCAAGCAAAAATTGAAGATTTGCCTGACATAGTCGATATATACAACTCAACCATTCCAGGCAGAATGGTAACTGCTGATACTGAATTTGTGACAGTCGAAGATAAACTTGACTGGTTTTATGCACATAATTCTGAAAAAAGACCGCTGTGGGTTGTTGAGATTGATGGTGAAATGTGCGGATGGGTAAGTCTTCAACCCTTTTATGGAAGGCCGGCATACAACGCAACTGCTGAGATTAGCATTTATCTTCATGAAAACTTCAGAGGGCAGGGAATAGGTAAAAAGGTATTGCAAAAAGTTTTGGATGAGTGCCCAGGACTCGGAATAGATACTGTTCTTGGATTTATCTTCGGACACAACGAACAGAGCATTCGGCTGTTTACCAGACTGGGTTTTGATAGGTGGGGTTTTCTGCCTGGTATAGCCATTCTTGATGGAGTTAGAAGAGACCTGGTCATTCTGGGAAAAAAACTTTGATTCCATTCTACTGCTTTCCTTGGACATACCTTTAAATTTGACTTAGCTTGTCCACAGCTTCATGTTCGGTAGGCAAGAAGAATATGTCTTTGCCTTTATTGCTCTCGTAGATGAAGTCTCTTAGGCTTTTGCTTGAGTATACAGAAAAGTCGCCAACAATTGCTAGTTTTATATTGTAATTTATGAATTTTTGTAATACTTCGCCAGCAAGTCTTGTTTTTAAATCAAAGAATTCTTCACATATGGTAGACTTGTTTATAACTATCCTTGAGCAGCCTGTTTCAAACCCTACGGTGGCTATAAGGTCAAGGGCGGATTGCAAATCCTTGATTAGTATATCCTCGCTATTTATAACTGCAATATCTACATTATTTTTGTTAATTACTTCTGTTTTCATTAGTTTACCTCCATAGCTGAAAAAGTCAATAAAATTATCTATTTTTGCTTCTTATCCAATCATCTTTTAAAATTGCATAATGAACTACATCATGAAAAACACCCTTTATTTTAACCTCTTTAACACCTGTTCCTTCATATATCATACCACATTTTTGCATAACACGTCCGGAAGTTTCATTTCCTGCATAGTGTGTGGATTCTACACGATTCAATTTTAATTTTGCAAAAGCAAGTTCGAGTATAAGTGCCAGCGCTTCTGTTGCGCAACCTCTATTCCAGTAGTCTCTGTTGAGACAATATCCAAAAGTTGCTTTTTCGTGTTCAGGAACCAGACGTATATCAATGCATCCAATGCACTTGTTCTCTGATTTAAGTACAATTGCATATATGCCGCTTCTGCTCATGTATATTTCCCTGACCATCTTTTCTGTTACTGACATGTCTTTATGAGGAGGCCAGGTCAGGTATCTTGTCACAACCTCGTCTCTTGCAAAAAGATATACATCAGGTACATCTTGAATTGTAAATGGTCTTAGTATAAGCCTGTCTGACTCCAGTATGGAGTTTTCCTCCAAAATGCTTGCATAATCCATAACTCATCACCTTATATTATTGCACATCTTCATTATATGAATGGGTTCTAATATAACAAATCAAACTGCAAATATCAAGTGTATTTCATGAGAGTGCAGCCCATGCATGACAACATGTTTGCGCTTCGGCGGTGGCACTACTGGAGGAAAATGAAACGGTTTGGGAAACTGTTGTCAGGTTGGAAGAGAAGTCATATCGTCTTTTAAGGGACGAAACAAAGGAGCCTGTGAAACGGGCTCCTTTATTACATTATGTAACCAAGGCTGCCATTACAAGTATGCCTCTGTTTTCGTTGTAGATTGTTGGGAATTGACTTAGAGGAAGGGGACTTGTTCCCAGACCTGCTTCAATAGTATAGGAGGGTCTGTTAAAATCTTGTATGAACCAGTCCTTGTAGCCTGCATGCCCTGACTCATAAGGAGTTATTTCAAGAGCGTAACCACTTAAATTTGCAAAGAGTCTGCCAATTTGCTCAGAATTTGGAGGATTGTAGTCAAGGTACTTCCAGAAAATAACCCTGCCTTGGGTGTGGTAGGAAAGAGTCAGCCTGAAATCGTTTGCACTTGTGTAGTTTGCCATTGCAATGCTTTCGTTTATTGTTAACGGCCCGTAGCCTACAAAGTCTCTGGGGGCAGGAGAGGTAAATCCTTGTGCAAACTTTATTCTTCTGGCTTCAGTCCATCCTGCAGGATATTGAAGATTTGGGTCGACTCCATAGATGTTGGCTTTCCATCCTGATGGGAATGGGATGTTGGGATAGTTTTGACTAATGCTTCGTGCAATATTGTAAAGTTCGGTGTTTGGAAGGATTCCTCCTGTGACCAAATCCGCACCATCCGGATTCACCATGGGTACAAAATGAATTGTAGAATAGTCGTACAATAAATCAGCCGGTGTTTCAGCAGGAGTGCCTGCTGCAATGTTGTAGCCATGGGCATAGGCTTTTGCGTATTGTTCAATAAATTTCATGAGAAGAAGGGAAGTAATCCACTCGTTTGCATGGTGAGTGGCATTGTACATTACCTGATTGCTGCCAGTACCAATTACAAGGTTATATATATTCCTTGTACCTGAGGAGCTTGTTGAAAGAATTCCGCTCCTTACAAATGGATACCTTGTTACAATTCCTTCTATGTACAGCTCCATCAGTTCGTATGTTAGGGTGACGTTATCAGCGACTATGTCAAAGGGGAAGGGGAGTATGAGTTCAGATCCTACTATCAGGTTTGCGGGACTGACATTGGGATTAGCAATCAGTATTGTTTGAAGGGGAATGTTTCTGCTGGTGGAAATTCGAAATAGAGTGTCTCCAGCTCTTATTCTATAGGTTGTGTAACCTACAAGATAGGGTCGTAGGGCGTTCCAAGTGGCTGGTCCTACTATGCCATCTTGGGTAAGGGAACGGCTTGATTGAAAACGCAAGACTGCATTCAGAGTGTTCGGTCCGAATACACCATCTATGGGTCCTGCGTTG
>FZPS01000195.1_pt91 | contig 13162 bp, 9 predicted proteins | sample 1817821 | NCBI WGS metagenome assembly FZPS01 (sample SAMEA104158645, study PRJEB21678) | metagenome | place: Germany | collected 2015-04-21 | reverse complement strand
GCTTCTTATGAATACGTCTGGATCCAATGCATGACTTTGCATCCTGAGTCTATCGCCCAAAATTGCACCACCACTGAAAGGGCTTGTTGGGTCTACGGCTATGACGCCTATTTTTTTGCCAAATTTTTTGAAACTGCTAATTAACTTATCTAAAAGAGTGCTTTTTCCGGCTCCCGGACTTCCCGTTATCCCTATAATGTGGGCATTTCCAGTGTACACATATAGCTCCTTCATTATTTGGCTCGCAAAGGATGACTCGTTCTCTACCAATGAAATTAACCTTGCTATTGCACGATGATCTCCATCTAACGCTTTTCTTACAAGAAAGTTCATAGTTAATCCTCCAATCGGTTGTATTAGTTAGTAGTTGAATAAAAAATCCATGGGGATCCAGTCTCGGAAGGGGATGCCGTTTATATTCCCGAAAACGGCCAAAAGCGGCTCAAAAACAACCGCTTTGAGCAAAATGCTCTTTTCGGGGGGGCTTACAAAAACTTCCCCTTCAAGTCCCATTGACTTAGAGTCATCGCTTTGATGTGACGAGGAGAACTTAATTTTTCCTCCCGATATGTACGAAAGCATTGTCAAACTCAATGGCAATGGTCCGTCTTTCATGTGCAAATCAATGGCTATGCCTTCTCTGAGACTTAACCCTGCCAACATTAGCACAAAATCGTCAGTTATTCCAGAAAGATGGGGTCCTTGTTTCATCACAAGTCTGGAAGGCCACACGTTGCCAACGGTATAGATTTTCCTTAAAAAAATTTCGTAGTTATCTGCCAAAGCAATCTCAAGGACTGGCTTTTGGTTCATATAAGTTTTTCGTTCCCATTTGCTTGGGAGGAAGTTTTCGCCAAAACCCACTATAAGGGAAGGGGTCTTTTGCTCATAATTAGAAATTGCGGGAATATTTAAATTGGCTTTTAAGCGTAAAAAACCGAGATCGGGCCCTTTTTCCAACATATATAAGTTAGCAAAGGCGATGAGATTTTCTAATTTTAAAACTTGCTCGATCAAAAAGGTGTTTTTCAAAGCCGTATCAAGCGCTATAATTTTATCTTCATACCTTGCTAAACACCAGCAGTTTTCGAGTTTTTCTTCGATAGGTTTTTTTAGCGAATCTTTTAAGATGTTTCCTATGTATAGTGATCCATCCTCGCTCAAGACGACGTAATCTATTGGTGAAATCCATTCTACATCTCTTAAAAGTTCTACTTGCTCTTTAAAAACGACTTCCTTAGCCCAAGGATCCATGAAGATTACAGAGTTGGATCCCCTATCCGCAATGGCTACCAAGTAGCCGCCATAAGACAAAGCCAGTGGCTCAAAACGTCCTTCATCCGTTGGCGTCCAAGTATATGAAATATTTCCATCTTCAAGATCGACACACGTTAATTTGCCTTCTTTTACGTCGCCCACAAGTATAAATTTTTCGCCTATGACAACAGCATCCGAGGCAATTATAGGAAGGCTTGCCACCTTTTTAACGTGCATGTGTTCGAGGTTTTTGTTGTTTTCACTCACATTGACTTTATATATCTGCCCTTCCTTGGTTACGATAATCGCCTCGTCAAAATCCAAGGGCACTACTGAAACGGGATTGTCAATGTCAAATGGGACCGGTTTTTTGTTTCTTTCGATCATAAAAACTTTATTGCCTTCCGTATCAGAGATCCACAACCTACCTTCGAAAGAGCTTGCTTTTCCTAGGGCTTTTGTCTTCGGCTTTGAACCCAAGGGAAGATTGTAGAATAATGAGAAAGGTTGTTTATATGCCTGAATCGAATCGACTTCGATTTTACCTGACAATACATTCTTTAAAAAACTCTTTTCTTTTTCAATTTGATCTTCAATTAACCTGGCACGTACGTCTGCGCTTTCAACTTCCAAATAATAGTGTATAGATGTTAACGATTTATCCCACATGCCCAGACGCCTTTCGCATAAAGATCTTAAAAGATACACGCCTACCAGATAAATATTTTCTCGTTGGGCTGCACTTAATTCTTCAATGCAATTGAGATAATCTCCGCTTAAAAAATATCGCCTTGCAGCTACCATATGTTTTTCGGCTTCTATCTTGTTGACCTCCGGCAAAGTGTAGGTTACACTAGCATCTGCACACGATAATATATTAAAAAGCAAAATAAGTAAAATAATGGCAATTCGCATTATATCACCCCACGTCATCGCTGAACCTAGCTGAATTTGGTTTAAGTTCAGTTCAGTATGCTTATCCCAGCGAAGGCATAAAATCCCAGAACCACTGAAGCAGCAAGCATGAAGCCCAGAAGCACTCGCAAATAAAACACCCATAATGCTCCACCTGGCCACTTTTTCGAGTTGATATTATTAATGATCCTTGCGATTAGCAAAGAGGCCAGAAAAAGCCCCAAGGCCAACAATGCTTGTATATTCACATCGGGAATTGCGCGAAACATGAGACGACTGACACCTCTATCTTAAAAAAATATTAATGAAGTCCCTTTGAGTGTTTCTCATATATGAGTTTTAAAATTATATTTTCCATAAAAACCCTGTCAGGCCTAGAATACGTACATGCAATAATCACAACCGATAGAGCAGCTATGACAACTATCAATAAAATGACGATTTGACGAGCAAGGCTGTTTTGTTGCCACCTTTTTCTTTTCGTCAAGGTTGCATCACCTCATAATAAATAGAGGGAGCCTCTTTCTCCCTCTATTCTACAACAGTCTCCGTCATAAATAAACAAAACTGGCGAAAAGCTACTTTAACGTTGCTTCACTAGCAAATAAGTTCATAAAGACTAGTTTTATTTAGTGCGATGTTTTGATGCTTTTTTGTTGGCTTACCATATTATTATGTATCTGATTATTATGTATCTGTCTTAAAACCTCAATGGCCACCTCCAAGGCTCTTTTGCCATCAGCTATGCCGACCATCGGTTGCCTTCCCTCTCTAACGCAGGATATAAAATGTTGCAACTCCATTTTAAGCGGTTCGTGTTTCGGAAATACAGGATGTTCTATTACTTCCATCAATCCCATTCCGTTGTCTCTAATACATCTGTGTATGGACACGTCTTGACTCTCGTAATCAAGAGTTATGTATCGCTCTTTTTCCATGATTTCAAGCGTTCTAAGTCTCTTTTCGGAAACCCTGCTCACCAATATATGGGAAATAGTGCCGTTCTTAAAGGTAAGATGGGCAGAAGCGATATCTTCATGTTCAGTATATATAGAGCGCCCATATGCCGAAATCTCGCTTATTTCGGAACCCACCAGAGACAAAATAATGTCAATATCATGAATCATCAAGTCCAAAACTACGCCAACGTCGGCAACTCTAGAAGAAAAAGGGCCCAACCTCCTTGTTTGAATATAAAAAGGTGGTTTACAGATACCCCTTACATATTGTACGGCGCTATTAAAACGTTCTATATGTCCTACCTGAAGCACCAGGTTTCTTTTGGCGGCAATCTTGAGGAGATCTTCGGCTTCATTCACCGTCTTAGTGACCGGCTTTTCTATGAGCACGTGGATATTTTTTTCCATAACCTTTTTTGCCACCTCGTAATGTGCCACGGTAGGTACGACTATGCTCAAGGCATCGGGACGGGCCTTCATTAAAAATTGGTCTAAATTACCATAATATGGCACTTGAAGAGTCTCTCCCACGGAAGCAGCCCTTTCCTCATCGATGTCCATCACGCCCACCAGCTTGGTCTCCAAAAGCTCGGTGTATATCCTTGCGTGGTGATAGCCCAAATGACCCACCCCAATGACACCCACACGCAATGGATTCATGTTTTACTCACCTCTTGTAATTGAGTCCACATTTAAAAGCCTCTTTTACTATTATCACTTTATTTTCATGTTTTTGGCCTTACGCAAGAAAGAAAATCTTCATTCAAATATATCATTTTTTTTATTGCTCCCAATAGGTAAAGGCTGCCGCATATCACTATGTATTTACATTGGTTATCATACAGTGTTTTGGTTAAGATATTTTCTATTTCGGGTTCTATTTGAACTGATGAGTTGGGAAAGATGTCCTTTGCGATGGCTGCCAAGGTTTTCGAAGTCATGCTTCTTTCGAGATTGGGCACCTCGGTGCATATAAACTTTCGAATCGGCAAATCTGCTAATTTCCTTAAAGCTCCTTCGACGTTCTTGTCCTTCATCATGGCCATAATGATTGCAAAAGTTTCGTTGGCTGGCAGTGCCAGTTTTAGTGAAGTAGCCAGTGCTTCCATTCCTTCAGGATTGTGCGCCCCGTCTAATATAAGTATTTTACCCCCATTGAGCCTCAGGACTTCGAATCGGCCTGCCCAAGAAGCTGATAGTAAACCCTCCCTTATGGATTTGTGCGATATCATTGGAAAGGTTTCCATTAAAAGAACTGCACCAAAAGCTGCTATCGCGGTGTTACGAATTTGGTAAGCACCTGCTAATCTTGTTTCCAAGGCATCGAAATAATGTCCACGAGAAGTCCACAGATCGTATACCACACCGTCTATAGAAATATGCCATGGTCTTACAACACACTCTCGCGAAAATAAGTGACCCTCAGACATTATCTTTTTGCAACGAGCGACGAATATGTCTTCTATGCCATTTGCTTGGCCGCCAACATAAAGTGCCTTGATTTTGGGTCTTATAGCGGCAAACTTCTCGCTAGCTATTTGTGAGAGCGTATCGCCTAGAAAGTTTGTGTGATCAAGGGAAATCGATGTAAAAACGGACAATATCACATTACCCAATAGATTTGTAGCATCAAGTCTTCCACCCATGCCTGCTTCAACAACTGCGACGTCTACGTTTTCATTCGCCATGATCAAAAAACTAATGGCAGTCATGAGTTCGAATGCTGTTGGGCGTGTTTCTGTTGTAGAATTGACTTGCAACGATTCCCTGACTTTATGCCAAGCATCACACCACTTTTGTGGGCTCAAGACAGATCCGTTAATGCGTAGGCGCTCGCCCATATGTATTAAATGAGGGCTAGTATATAATGCTGTCTTTAAACCTGAACTGGTTAAAATGCTTGCAAGCGTCGATGCTGTCGAGCCCTTCCCATTGGTGCCCAATACATGAATTGCTTTAAAATTTCTTTGTGGATTGCCAAGCGAATTCAAACACTTTGCTATCCGTGACAAGCCCGGGCGAATGCCCGGGCTTGATTCGTTTAAAATGTCCTGCTCCAAGAGATCAAAGGCTTTCACAATATCTTTATCGACCATTTCGGATCGCCTTAACTTTCTTTAAGCGAAGTAATGTTTTCATCAATCCTCTCAATGCGTTCCCTTGCTTTCTTCAGGCGTTCCTTCTCTTTTTCCACCACCTCTTTGGGAGCTTTTTGCAAGAAAGATTCATTGGATAGCTTCGACAAGCTTCTTTGTTCCTCTAATGCCAACTCTTCTTTTTCCTTCTTCAGTCTTTCGATCTCAGAAGGTATATCTATGATATCGCCTACTATCAAGTAGACATTGCCCCAAGGTAGCACTGAAACCAAGGAGCCCCCCGGCCTTCTTGAGACAAAGCTAATTTGGCCAACCTTCGACATGAGTTTTATCATGTCTTCATTTTCGGCGATCACCTTAGCGGCTGTCTCATCGGTGGGATCAAAAGCCAAATGAGGCACTACAACCTGAGGAGCTACGTTGGCTTCCGCCCTTAAGTTTCTAGCCGACCGAATGGTTTCTTGAACTATGTACATCTCCTTGGCAAGTAGTGCTGTTGTAGTCTCATCGAACATTTCTTCCACTGATGGCCACGACTCTTCTTCTATGGAATTTGAGCTAAAGCCGAATATGTGCCATAATTCCTCGGTTACAAAGGGAATAAAGGGATGAAGGAGCAGAAGAACTTTCCTGAAGACGTAATAAAGTATTTCTTGCGAGGCAACCTTTCTGTCGCTGCCTTCTTCTTCCTTTAACGCGGGCTTTGCCATCTCGATGTACCAATCGCAGAGTTCTCCCCATACGAAGTCATAAAGCAATCTGCTCGCTTCGCCGAAAAAGTAGCCCTCAAGAAAATCAGTGACCTCCTTGGTGACTTGGTTGGCGCGCATGAGGATCCATTTGTCGTGGAGTCTGAGATCGCTTTTATGCGCTATCCTTCCGCTTCCCTCGAAACCCTCTAAGTTCATTAAGGCAAAGCGCGCTGCGTTCCAGATCTTGTTCATGAAATGCCTGCAGGATTCTATTTTTTGGGCGCTTAAGATGATGTCACGTCCCTGAACTGTTAGCGAAGACAAGGTAAATCTGAGCGAGTCAGCTCCATATTCGTTTATGACGTCCAAGGGATCTATTACGTTGCCCTTGGATTTGCTCATCTTTTGCCCCTTTTCGTCACGTACCAAGGCGTGTATGTATACATCCCTAAATGGTACGTCTCCCATGAATTTCAATCCCATCATTATCATTCTGGCTACCCAGAAGAATATTATGTCAAAGCCCGTGACAAGGAGCGATGTAGGATAAAAATATCTAAGTTCAGGCGTATCATCCGGCCACCCCATGGTGGAAAAAGGCCACAACGCGCTTGAAAACCAAGTGTCTAATACGTCTTCGTCTTGTTTTATTTCTTTTGAACCGCATTTTTCGCAATAGATTGGATCTTCTTCTGAAACCGTGACATGACCGCATTCATCGCAGGTCCAAGCAGGAATTCTGTGTCCCCACCAAAGCTGTCTTGAGATGCACCAATCCCTGATGTTTTCCATCCATTGGTAGTAAGTGTTGGTCCATTGTTCAGGTACCCAGCGAATTTGACCTTCCTTAACAACTTCTATTGCTCTTTTGGCCAACGGTTCGGTGCGGACAAACCACTGCTCCGACAAGAAGGGCTCCAAAACTGTATTGCACCTGTAGCAATGTCCGATGGCGTGTTCGTGGTCTTCGATTTTTACCAACAACCCGGCGGCCTTTATGTCCCTCGTGATTGCTTCTCTTGCCTCGAATCTGTCCATACCTTTATAGGGACCGGCGTTTTCGTTCATGCGACCATCTGCATCGATAACTTGAATAAGTTTGAGTTCATGTCGTTCACTAACCAAAAAGTCGTTGGGATCGTGGGCCGGAGTTATCTTGACTAATCCTGTACCAAAGGATGGATCGACCATCTGATCCTCGATTATGGGTACAATTCTGTCTGTCATAGGGACCCTTACTTTTTTGCCTACTAATCCGGTGTTTTCTTGGTCATCGGGGTTTACTGCTATTGCAACATCTCCCAATATGGTTTCGGGGCGTGTTGTGGCGACCACTACTGAACCTTCTTCGCCCTCGATGGGATAGGCAACGTAATAAAGTTTTCCTTTTGTTAACACATGTTCAACTTCTAAATCAGATAAAGCCGTATGACAGCGCGGGCACCAATTAATGATGTACTTGCCTTTGTATATGAGTCCCTCTTTATACAAACGTACAAACACACACCTGACAGCCCTAGACAAACCCTCGTCCATAGTAAAGCGTTCTCTGGTCCAATCGCAAGAAGCCCCCAGCCGCTTTAGCTGCGAAATAATCCTGCCACCGTATTCGTGTTTCCACTCCCAAACCTTCTTTAAGAAGGCATCCCTGGTTATATCTTTTCTTTGAATGCCCTCTTTGGCTAATTCTCGCTCTACAACGTTTTGCGTAGCTATGCCTGCATGATCCGTTCCGGGAATCCACAGTACATTGAATCCCTTCATGCGCTTATAGCGACATACAATGTCCTGCAGGGTATTGTTTAACGCATGTCCCATGTGAAGCGATCCCGTTACGTTAGGCGGCGGTATGACCATGCTGAAAGGTTTTTTAGTTTCGTCGACCTCAGCGTGAAAAAGCCCTCTTTTTAGCCACCATTCATACCACTTTTGCTCTATCTCTTTAGGTTCGTACTCCTTTGGAATAAGCATATCGTCAGCCCGCATTTTGCAATGGTCTCTCCTTATATCTTAAGTTTTATGCCTTACGCAGCGTTAGGCTACTTCTTCATCTCTCGATATGTATACTGGAGATGCTCCTTCCAAAACGCACTTTTCGGTGATCCTCACCTTTGCAACTTCGTTCGATATATTGGGCAACTCGTACATTATGTCGAGCATCACCTTTTCCATGATCGACCTTAAACCTCTTGCACCGGTATTTCTTTTCTGAGCCTGGCGAGCGATGGCCCGCAAAGCTTTTTCCGTAAATTCCAATTCCACTCCCTCGTAGCTGAAAAGTTCTTTGTACTGTTTCAATAAGGAGTTTTTAGGCTCTCTTATTATGTGCACCAATGCATCTTCATCAAGACCTTCCAGCGGAACAATTACCGGAAGCCTGCCAATAAATTCCGGGATAAATCCGTACGTCATTAGATCCTCGGGCTGCACTTCCCTTAATATATCCCACGATGCTTTTTGTTTAGTGCCTATTATATCGCCGCCAAATCCGATGACTCTTTTGTTGATTCTTCTTGCTATGATGTTTTCTATGCCTCCAAAAGCCCCGCCACAAATGAAGAGGATGTTTGACGTATCGACCTGGATGAAATCTTGGTAAGGGTGCTTCCTTCCTCCCTTAGGAGGAACGCTGGAAATAGTCCCTTCAAGCAGACGAAGAAGACCTTGCTGTACACCCTCGCCCGATACGTCTCGCGTGATCGAGGGCGAATAGCTCTTGCGGGCTATTTTATCGATCTCGTCTATGTAGACTATTCCTTTTTCCGCTAAAGCCACGTCGTAATCACAATTTTGCAGTAATCTAACCAAGATGTTTTCAACGTCCTCGCCCACGTAACCCGCTTCAGTCAGGGTTGTAGCATCGGCAATGGCGAAGGGTACATTTAATATTTCAGCCAATGTCTGGGCCAATAAAGTCTTACCGCATCCCGTTGGCCCCAACAGGAGAATGTTGCTTTTTTGAACCTCCACGTCGCTTTCGCTTTTTTTGTGCTTGACAATACGTTTATAGTGATTATGCACTGCAACCGAGATGACTTTTTTGGCGTATTCTTGTCCTATGACATGTTGGTCCAAATAAGCTTTTATCTCGGCGGGTTTTGGCAATACGAAAGTCTTGGAAACATCTCTCTCACGGCAATCTATAGTGTGTAAAATTCCTCTTTCTTCATTTAAGATAATATTGCATAAATGAATGCATTCATTGCAAATGCAAACACCTGGTCCTGTTATGATCTTTCCAACCTCATCCTGATCTTTTCCACAGAAGGAACATCGAAGCCCCTTCCTTTTAGGATCTCTGTCACTACCCTTTGGCATTTCCTTTTTCCTTCCTCCTTGAGGTCCCGTAGAAATATTTTGACCGGCCGCGAAGAATAACCAATCATATTATAGCCTAATCTCAGAAGTCTTTATAAACAAGCGAGAGAGCTCGTGCATTGCCCCCTCGCTTGTTTATAAAGGAGTTTGCATCAACAACCTATCGTTTTTCTATGACTTTGTCAACTATTCCATAGGATAGGGCTTCTTCTGCAGACATGAAAAAGTCTCTATCAGTGTCGCGGGCTACTTTTTCGATGTCTTGATTTGTGTGCTTTGCAATGATCTGATTGAGCCTGTCTCGTATATTTTTTATTTCCCTGGCGTGTATCTCTATATCAGTTGCTTGTCCCTGCACTCCCCCTAATGGTTGATGAAGCATTATCCTCGAGTTAGGGAGAGCTATTCTCTTGCCCTCAGTTCCTGCGGCCAAGAGTACGGCAGCCATGCTTGCTGCCTGACCTACACATATAGTTGACACAGGACACTTTATGTATTGCATCGTGTCGTATATTCCTAGCCCTGCCGTCACAGAGCCTCCAGGGCTGTTTATGTAAAGGTTGATATCCTTTTCGGGATCTTCGCTTTCTAGAAACAGCATTTGGGCCACGACTAAGTTGGCGAGATGTTCTTCTATGACCTCTCCAAGAAAGATAATTCTATCCTTCAGTAATCTGCTGTATATGTCATAAGCCCGCTCGCCTCTACCCGTCTGTTCTATCACTATCGGTACTAACATCCTCATTACCTCCTCTTGCTTCATTGCCCGAATCTTGTTCGCTTTCTTCTGTTTCTTCTTGTTCGGCCGATGCAGCCTTCATCTTTTCTAACAAGTCCTTCAGGGCTTTTTCATATTCTTCCTTTTCAAGTTCCCTCACATTTACAAAATCTAGGATTTTATCCAAGGTCTTTTCGGTCATGATATCATAACTCAGCTTATATAATCTATCTTGGTCAGACACGATAAAAGAGGACAATTCTTCAGCGCTTAAGTTATAGGCGGTTGCCATCCTTTCTACATGAGACCTGATGTCCCCCGGGTCCACCTTAATCTCAAAGCGCTTTGTAAGCTCCTCAAGTACCAGGGAATTTAAGACTCTCCTGAAAGCCTGATCTCGTACTTTTTTCTTATATTCTTCGAAATCAATACCAGATTGTTTCACGTACTCCTCTAAGGTTATATTATAGGCTTGCTTAATCCTTTGCTCCTCTTCGTATAGCAAGCTTTGAAATTCTCTATCTACCAGTCTTTCGGGCACATCTATCTTTGTTTGATTCACTATTTGCTGTAAGGCTAAATTTATCGCTTCGTTTTTTGCTCTGTTTTCGAGAACATCTTGTAGCTGTTCTTTGATGTGTGTTTTGAATTCATCTAAATCTTTGCCATCTGCTCCGACCTTTTTTAAAAATTCCTCGTCAAGTTCGGGAAGGATTTTTTTCTTTATTCCCTTTACTTCCATAGTATATGTAATGCGCTTGCCGGCCAGCTTACTGCCATCATCTGGATGAGTTATTGTTGTCGTTATGGTGCTTCCTGCGCTTTGTCCCACTAAATCCTTTTTTACGTTCTCGTCTAAATAATCGGCCGTTAAATCGATGGTGTCTTCCACCTCTTTGCCTTCAAAATCGAACTTCTCGATGTCATCGCCTTCTTCGCGTTCTACTTGAGCAGTGGCGTTTACGACAACGATGTCATTCTCCTCAATAGGTCTTTCTTCTTCAACGTCCACGTGCTCGGCATTTCGTTCGCGCAGATCCTTTATGACCTGCTCTACCATCTCATCGGTGACGATGGGCTTTAGTTTTGGAACTTCTATCTGACTCAAGTCTGGCAGTTCAATCTCGGGCACGACTTCGTATTCTATCTCTAAAAGGACCGGCGAACCTTCCTTTACTTCGCCTTCCAATTTAACCCTAGGCTCGGCTATTAGTTCCAACCCATATTCCTCTTTAATTTGTGTCACCACTTCGGGTATTAGATTTTCTAAAGCCTCGCGATAAATGCTTTCTCTGCCAAAATAGAGTTCGATGACATTGCGCGGCACTCTTCCTTTTCTAAATCCCTTTATGTTGGCTTTTTGACTTATTTCCTTAATAACATCCTTGACGGTTTCCTCGAACCTTTCGGGCTCAACTTCTACTTTTATCTTAACGATATTTTTCTCCTGAGATATAAGCTCGGACCTCATCGTCACCAAACTCCTTTCTTCAACATGAAAAAGCCTCGGTGTGTATTTTAACACCGAGGTCGCACCTAATATTTTAATGGTGCGAGAGGTGGGATTTGAACCCACACGGACGAAGCCACGGGATCCTAAGTCCCGCGTGTCTGCCATTCCACCACTCTCGCCCAAGGTCAATGCAAATGGTGGGCCGTACAGGGATCGAACCTGTAACCCCGGGATTAAGAGTCCCGTGCTCTTCCAGTTGAGCTAACGGCCCACATACAACCTCGTGATAAATAATACGCCAGACAGAATCTGAATCCGCGACCGACTGATCCGAAACCCGTCATCGGCGCTTGAAATTTGAAAACCAGCCCTCTTTATGTGCCTTCTCGCCAATGTGGCTGGCTTTTCATGTCGCGAAAATTATATTACCATGCACGTATTTTATAAGTCAAGTTCAACGAGGCTTTATTTCAAATAGTGTGGAAAACTTCCGGTGGCAAGAACCCTAGCATAATCTTTTTGACGTAGACCTCCACGTTTCTTAAGCGTGTTACACATTTTCGCATAGGCGCTTGTAGTCTTTGATCCTTCCACGATTTGCAGGATACGAACTTAAGGCTATAATCCAACCTGTATAAACCACACCAAGTGTCCTGCAGGAAGCCAGTCGCGCATGTCGGGGGCAAAAGGTATAATTGTTTTACGTCGTAAGGCTTGAAGTTATATGACAATTCTTTCACCTCATCTGTATTTGAATATGCTTGAACTTAATGCCTGTAACTACTTTATTTTGTTGCATTTCGTGACCTTGGAGAGATGTGTTGTGAAACAGGTTCTTTTATTGTTATTTTTAAGGTTGTCTGGCGCAAAAAGAAAATCTGTGCGCGACATGCAGAGGAGAGATATCTGATGGAAAAGGTCTTTGATAGTGTATTGAAGACGATAGGAAAGACCCCAATGGTACAGCTTGACCGTCTCAAGGCCGCATGGAAGCTCGAGGGGACGCTTCTCGCTAAGCTAGAAAACCTCAATCCCGGATCAAGTAAAAAAGACCGGATCGCCCTGAGAATGATCGAGGAGGCCGAGTCATCCGGTGAACTTGAGCCAGGGCAACCCGTAGTGGAGCTCACTAGTGGCAACACCGGCACGGGGTTGGCCATAGTCTGCGCCGTCAAGGGCTACCCCTTTATAGCCGTCATGTCCAAGGGCAATTCCATGGAAAGGGCGCGGATGATGAGAGCCTTAGGAGCCGAAGTAATCCTAGTGGACCAAGCGGTGGGATCGCCGCCTGGTCAGGTTTCAGGACAGGACCTTGATCTGGTGGAAGAGCGTACACAGAAGATCGTGCAGAAACTCGGTGCTTTTAGGGCCGACCAGTTCAGGCTGGAAGGAAACATACGTGCCCATGAATACGGTACCGGCGAGGAAATCTGGGAGCAGACTGAAGGTTGCCTCGATGGCTTCGTCGATTTTGTCGGGACAGGCGGGTCTTTTGCGGGGTGTTCGAAGGCTCTGAAGAAGCATAATCCCGAGATCCGTTGTTATCTTCTGGAGCCAACTTCTTGCCCGTGGCTTGCAAAGCGGGAAGTGACCAATCCGAATCACAGGATCCAGGGTGGAGGTTACAGTCGAGACCTCCCTTTCGTCGATCCGTCACTGGTTACGGAATACCTGACGGTAACTGACGAGGAGGCCATTGAGGGGGCCCGGGCGTTGGCTCAGCACGAGGGGATATTTGGGGGATTCTCCACAGG
>FZPS01000229.1_pt253 | contig 13164 bp, 12 predicted proteins | sample 1817821 | NCBI WGS metagenome assembly FZPS01 (sample SAMEA104158645, study PRJEB21678) | metagenome | place: Germany | collected 2015-04-21 | reverse complement strand
GTGTATGAGAACCGTCTTGGATTCACTCGGGCTTTGAACCAGATGGGTTCCCAAATCCAGATTTACCGCGAGTGTCTTGGTGGGACACCGTGCCGTTTTGGACAGCGAAATTTCTACCACTCGGCAGTCATTTCTGGCCCCACTCCGCTTCACGGAGCAGAAATTTGGGTGCCGGACCTGCGCGGCGGATTCTCCTACCTGATCGCCGCACTGGCAGCTGAAGGAGAATCTACCGTTCACGGTATTGATGTGATCGCTCGCGGATACGAGCACTTCTTGACGAAGCTCGGCCGACTCGGTGCAAACGTCGAACGAGTCTAGGACCGCTAGCATCATGAGCGTGAAACTGCGTGCGCATTACAAATCTAAGACTGCGTGTGCATCACAAATCTGAAACTGCGTTCGCATCACGAACCCAAGCCTGTTTAGAGACCAAGAGAGTTTAGACTAGAGCCGTGACTAATCCTCCCAAGGGCATTTATAAGGTCGCCGTTGAAGTTTTGCGACCACTAGCGAAACTAACCACCCGTCCACACTGGAAGGGGCGGGAAAACATTCCGGTCGACAAGCCGTACATCCTGATCATGAACCATGTGAGCGAGTACGACGTCATCGTGGTCGCACACTTCGTTGTTGACCGCGGAACTGCCGTGCGCGTCTTGGCGAAGGACAGCCTGTTCAGAGTGCCTGTGCTCAAGCATATTCTGACCCGGGCAAAGATGGTGCCGGTGGTGCGTAACTCGAGCCATGCAACGGACGCGTTGAAGTACGCCAAGAAGGCCCTTGCTGAAGGGGAATCAATCGCCATCTTCCCGGAGGGCACGCTCACCCGTGATCCCGATAAGTGGCCGATGAGGTTCAAGACCGGCGCTGCCCGCCTTGCGCTTGCTACTGGAATTCCCGTAATCCCGGTTGCCCACTGGGGCGTGGATAAGATCATGGACCGCTGGAGGAACTCCCTCCCACTTCGTCGCCGCGACACGTGGGTAACCGCAGGACCTCCGATCGACCTATCTGACCTAAATCAGGACGAGGACGACTGGGACGCTGTTAGAGAAGCAACTCGCCGCATGGAGCAAACCATCACCAGCATGATTGAGGACATCCGTGGCGAGAAAGCTCCCGAAACCAGGTGGGACCCGAAACTAGAGGCCTACCCAGAGGCTTAACTAGCGCTTGAGGTCAACCACGAGTCTCTTGGGCGACTCGAGGGTGAAGACCCTGTATTCGCGTACCTTGTCGGAAGACACCGCGACGTGGGTTTGGGATTCAAACGCGCCATCGAACCAGGCGATGACATCGTCATCGAGCCGTTTGTCGGCGGGCCCGTTGTAGTAGTACTCCGGCGCTCCCTTGACGACGGGCCACGATGCGCCGTTAATCATGATGTCCAAAACGTTGCCCTGTGGGATTGGGAGTGGTTCGCCGCGCCCAATTTCCGTTGATTCCTCCACCCAGTTGATGCTCCAACCGGGCGTGCCTTCACCAATAAACTCAACGACGATGCGGTAGTAATCGTCATGCAGGCCAACCCGGAAATCGTGGGCAAGCAGGGACGTCTGCTGGTCCTCTGGCGATTCTGACGCCTCGGTCTGCCACGGGATGTCCAAAGACGGCTCACCCTGTTCAGCGTCCGCATAGTTGGAGTTCTCCCCAGCCTCGCCCTCGGACATTTCGGACGATTCCGTCGACGATTCGGAAGGTTCGATTAACGAGATTGTGGTGGTTGGCTCTTCCTGCGGTTGCGAGGACTGTCCACTGCACCCCGCCAGCGAAAGGGTCGCTACTAGGCTCAGGGCAATGCCGGGGTAGAGGAGTCGGCGAGCGCGCATGTCTATCTCCAAGTTCGTGAACGTTCTCTCAAACCCTACCGGAAGCCGTGTTGCAAACGTGCGTTGTCGTGGCGTGCGGTAAAGTCAAAACATGTCTATACAGCGGGTTGGAATTATCGGTACTGGTGCGTGGGGAACCACGTTTGCGCAGGTTCTCGCGGATGCGGGCCGTGAAGTAATCATGTGGGGACGCAATGAAGAAACCGTTGCGCAAATCCAGTCCGGATCAAACCAGCGTTATCTGCCGGGTATTCGGCTGTCACCCAAGATTACCGCGACCACCGCAAGATCCAAGGTAGCGACAGACGTCGACCTGCTAGTCGTCGTCCTTCCGACGCAGGTTATTCGTGAAACCCTGGAGCCATTCCAGGGCCTAATTTCACCCGAAACACCAATCCTTTCCCTGTCGAAGGGCCTTGAAAGAAACAGTTTAAAACTCGTCACGGACATTATTTCCGAGGCCGCTGCTGTGGAACTGTACCGAGTCGCAGCACTGTCAGGGCCGAACCTGTCCCGGGAGATCATCGAGAAGCATCCCACTGCCACGGTTATCGCGTCTTCGAGCGAGGACCTGGCGTCTGAGATCGCTGAGGCCTGCCACAACTCGTATTTCCGCCCCTACGTATCTACGGATCTGGTTGGCGTCGAGGTTGCGGGTGCAACTAAGAATGTGATTGCGGTTGCCGTTGGCGCCGCTGAAGGCATGGGGTGGGGTTCAAACACCAGGACCACCTTGATTACCCGCGGGCTAGCTGAGATGACCCGGTTCGGCATCGCACTTGGTGCGCATCCCGACACGTTTGCGGGGCTCGCGGGAATGGGTGACCTGATCGCAACGTGTTCGTCGAAGCTTTCAAGAAACTTCTCCTTTGGCTACCGCATGGGCCAGGGAATGAGCAAGGAAGAAGCGAAGGCACTCTCCGTTGGCGTTGTTGAGGGCACCGCAACTGCCCGGCCGCTAGTTCGCCAGGCCCGCAAACTCGGGGTAGACATGCCGATCTCCGAGGCCGTCTCCGCAGTCATCAACGACGGTGCGGACCTGTTCGAAATGAGTCGTGCGCTCCTTGACCGCCCACGCAAACGCGACGGTTGGCGCATCCACCTCGTGTAGAGCAGAATATGACTACTGTGGCACGTCTTGAAATACGTGTCTGTGAGATGAAGTAGAGTCGAAGCATGACTGAAAGTGCAACCGCTCAGAAACCTCGCGTCGCCCTCATTTTCGGAGGGCGCAGTGGCGAACACCAAGTATCTTGTGCAACTGCGGCCAGCGTTATGGCTGCAATAGATCGCGACCGATATGAAGTCATCGCGATTGGTGTGACACAAAAGGGTGAGTGGGTGCGCGTCCCGGCAAAACCTGAACTGTTTGAAATGGTCGATGGTCGCGGAGCAGTCATCGAAGCCGGTGAGTCGTCCGTATCCATGTGGGCTGGAAGTAACGTCCTCGTGGAAAAACAACGCGCGGTAACCGGTGACGCGATTGATGCGCGTGAACTGGGCGAAGTTGATGTCGTATTTCCGCTTCTGCACGGCGCGTTTGGGGAAGATGGAACGATTCAGGGCACACTCGAAATGTCGGACGTGAACTACGTTGGCTGCGGAGTTGCCGCGTCCGCTGTGTGCATGGATAAGCACCTGACCAAGACGGTATTGCTTGGGGCTGGAATTTCAGTTGGACGCTGGACCTTGATTACGGATCGTCTGTGGCAGTCGGATCGCTCGCGCGCGCTTGCGCAGGCGCAGACTGTGGGACGCGATGTGTATGTGAAGCCGGCTCGTGCGGGTTCGTCGCTGGGGATTACTCACGTGGAGGACCCGGACCTGTTGGAAGATGCGATTGAACTTGCGCGCAAGTACGATCCTCGCGTTGTTGTAGAAGCCGCGGTGACGGGTCGGGAGATCGAGTGCGGAGTCCTCGATTTTGGGCCTAAGGAAAAGGCGCGGGCCTCCGTGTGCGGTGAAATCGCCGTTGACAGCGACGATGGATTCTACGACTACAGAACGAAGTACCAGGCACACGACGCGGTAACTTTGACTACGCCTGCGAATATCGAGCCCGAGATCCAGGCGCGCATCCAAGAGGTCGCAGTCCACGCTTTTGAAGTCTTGGGATGTGAAGGGCTGGCTCGAGTCGACTTCTTCTACGACGAAGAAGCCGACGCGGTCATCGTGAACGAAGTCAACACGATGCCCGGGTTCACGCCGTGGTCGATGTACCCCGCGATGTGGGAAGCGACGGGGAAGCCGTACCCGGAGCTGGTGTCTCACTTGATTGAGCGAGCACTTGCCCGCCCGACCGGCTTACGCTAAATCGAGACGGTTATTCCAACAGTGCGCAGACGTCAATGAAATTTGGTTAAAGTAGCAACTATGAAGCCACGCGTGACACTAGCTACATCTGCTGATATGCCGAATCTCTACTCCGATGAGGAGGGAATTCTGGATGCACTTGCAGAACGTGATTGTGATCCCCAAATTAAACAGTGGGACGATCCTGACGTTGACTGGGAGGACGCCGGCCTAGTTGTTGTTCGGTCAGTTTCTGACTACGCAACCCGCCGCGATGAGTTCCTGAAATGGGCTAACTCCGTTCCCCGCATCCTGAACCACCCCGACATTTTGGATTGGAACTCGGATAAGCACTATCTGAAGGTTCTAAACGAGAAGTACGGCCTGCCCGTTATTCCAACTACTTGGCTGGAAACTGAAGACAAGCTCTCAAAGCACCGCGTTCACTCGCGATTCCCCGCTTTGCAAGACTTCGTCATCAAGCCAGCTGTTTCCTCGGGCCTGCGTGACATTGGACGCTACACCGCAGTTGATCCGGCATCGCGCCGTGCCGCAGTGACACACGTGATGGACCTTCTAAACGAGGGTCGCTCCGTAATGCTTCAGCGCTACCAGGAAGCCATTGATGAACACGGTGAGATCACCCTGGTCTTCTTCAACGGCCTGGTATCGCACTCCGTTGAGAAGAAGGCAATGCTGCACCCCTCGCAGGTAACTGATGAAGCGATGCACGAAACTCTTGTGCAGGCCCGCGAAGCCACAGCAGAAGAGTGGCGTTGGGGTGAACAGATTCGCGCCGCACTACACGCCTACGTGAAGGAACGCATGGGCCGCGATGAGCAGTTCCTGTTCAACCGCGTTGACATTGTTCCCGACGGTCAGGGCTCCTTCATGGTGATGGAGGTCGGCCTCGTGGACGCACAGCTCTACCTGGATTCCTCACCGGAGGCCATGAAGAACTTCGCTGACGCGATCTCGGTTCGCGCGCACTGGTAAATCGAAAGCCCTCCGGTTACCAAGCGTTGTGTGCACGGGCAGGTAAGCACTGTGTTCAACGCAAGGTTGGTATTTAGCCGGAGCTAGGCGAAACCAGCAGTGCAATACGAATACGAATTGAATTTCTGATCTTGCCCCGCACATCCCGGTGTGCGGGGCAAGGTTGTCTGTGGCTAAGTCAACTTTTGTAGGTTTTGCTACCCCAAAATAAGCTGGTAAAGTTATCTAGCGTTGCTACGGCAATGATGGTGGCTGTAGTTCAGTTGGTAGAGCACCTGGTTGTGGTCCAGGACGTCGCGGGTTCGAGTCCCGTCAGCCACCCGGATTGAACGGCCCGACTCAAAAGAGTCGGGCCGTTTGCTTTCCCGGTAGTCTGGTGACGACCCTGGTGCCTGGCTGTGGGGCCCGGCAAATCCAGCACGGACGAATCAAGCCCGAGTGTTCCAACCGGAGCGCTCCCATCCGAGGAGGAAGCGTAGATGCCTAGTTTCAACGATCTCCTAGAGGTCCCGATCATTGCCGCGCCAATGGCGGGTGGTCCGTCCACGCCAGAACTCTGTGCGGCGGTGGCACAGAAGGGGGCACTCGGTTTCTTGGCGGCTGGTTACATGTCGGCGGAAGATTTCCGCAAACGCATCGACCAGACCCGCGCCCTAACTGACGCTCCGTTCGGTGTCAACGTGTTCGTTCCGCCAAACGACTACCGCCAACCCAAGCAGGGCGACCAGGGGAAACTAGCATCTGAAGTCGAGTTCAAGAACTACCGCAACTTTCGCCAGCTCCTCATCGATGACGGCGTAGGCAGCGCGGAAGATTTCCAAGAGTTCCCCGACTTCTCCAACCACGACTACTACGCCAAAATCGACGTTGTCGTTGAAACGTCCCCGCCGGTCGTCTCATTCACGTTTGGCCTGCCCAGCGTCGAAGTCATGCAGCGCGTCAAAGACGCGGGTTGCCTAACCGTGCTTCAGGCAACCACCCCCGCAGGTATCAAGGCCGCCCTCGCACTTGAACCCGACGCGGTTGCCATTCAATCGATTTCCGCAGGCGGTCACCGCGCCGCACTTGACGGCATTGAAGATGGTACCGAGGACGCGGCTTTGCTGGACCTCGTGAAGCAGGTTCGTGCAATGACAACCCTGCCGCTCATCGCCGCCGGTGGCGTTTCCGGGCCCGAGGACGTGGCTGCGCTACTGGACGGGGGAGCGGACGCTGTTCAGGTGGGCACGCTCTTCATGACGGCCGAGGAGGCCGGCACAAACGATACGCATCGGAAGGCTTTACTAGAGCTGAAGGATCGCGGAACGATGATGACGCGCGCGTTTTCTGGCAAGCTTGCGCGCACGATTAAGAATGAGTTTGCGCTGAAGTATTCCGACATGGCACCGGCACTTTACCCGGCGGTTAATACGCTGACATCGAAAGTGAAGGCGCGGGCGAGGCAGGCCGGTGATCCGGAGAACCTGCACCTGTGGGCGGGCACTGGCTACACAGAATGCCAGGCGGTTCCAGCCGCGGACGTCATCGATTACCTGCTCGGCTCGACAGTGGCGAACTAAAACGGTAGAGGCCCGGCAGCTGGTAGTGGTGGATCCCACTTGATCCGATATCGAAGTTTCCAGGCAGGCGGACTACACTAGGCCGCACATGGCGAAGATTCGGCCGGGCAACCGGGTATCACCGATGAGCCTTCGGAAGAAAAGTGAAACCTTCCTCGAAAACGAGCTTGCAAGCTCCGCCCTCGAGGATGGAAAACACCCAGTAGAACCGGACGGGTAAGCCCGTAACAGCAGTTACAAGCGGCCAGGCAACTGGCAAGCGAGGTGGTACCGCGCACCCGCCCAACCGGGCAGGAGACGTCCTCGAAAATGTGAACCTGAGGACGGAACATTTCAATGAGCAAGCACTACCCCCTGCACCGTGCCGGTGATGTTGTTGCATCCCCATCTTTCCCGAAGATCGAAGAAGAGATCCTTCAGTACTGGAAAGAAAACGACACGTTCAAGAAGTCCGTCGAGCAGCGCCCTCGTGGTGACCGCGGTTCGAACGAGTTCGTGTTTTACGATGGCCCTCCGTTCGCAAACGGACTTCCGCACTACGGGCACCTGCTAACCGGCTATGTGAAAGACATCGTCGGACGCTACCAGACGATGAAGGGACACCGCGTTGAGCGTCGCTTCGGCTGGGACACGCACGGCCTGCCCGCCGAGTTGGAAGCCGAACGGATCCTTGGCATCGAATCCAAGGAAGAAATCGACGGCCCCGACGGCATGGGTATTGGCCCGTTCAATGATGCTTGCCGCTCCTCCGTGCTTCGCTACACGGACGAATGGGAAGAATACGTAACCCGTCAGGCTCGCTGGGTTGACTTCAAGAATGACTACAAGACGCTGGATATGGACTACATGGAGTCCGTCATCTGGGCGTTCAAAACCCTCTACGACAAGGGCCTAGCCTACGAGGGCTACCGCGTCCTGCCGTACTGTTGGAATGACCAGACACCGCTTTCAAACCATGAGCTGTCCATGGATGACGACGTTTATCAGGATCGTCAGGACAACTCGCTAACCGTTGGTCTGCGCCTTGAAACCGGTGAGCTCGCGCTGATTTGGACGACGACTCCGTGGACACTCCCGTCGAACCTTGCGATCGCAGTCGCACCCGACGTCGATTACGTAACCGTCACGCCCGCAGAAGGTGACCTAGCAGGGGAAAAGGTCATCCTCGCAAAAGACTTGGTTGCGTCGTACGCGCGCGAACTGGGCGAAGAGCCTGAAGTTGTCGCAAAGTTCAAGGGAAGCGACCTTGTCGGCCGCAAATACGCACCTATCTTTGATTACTTCATTAATGACGAGGACGTTCCTGGGCCGAACGCTTTCCACATCATCGCCGGTGACTTTGTGACCACCGAAGACGGAACTGGACTTGTGCACATCGCACCTGCATTTGGCGAGGACGATGCGAACATCTCCAATGAGAACGGCATCAAGACCGTTGTTCCTGTCGATGAAGGCGCTCGATTCACTGCGGAAGTCCCAGACTATAAGGGCATGCAGGTATTTGAAGCGAACAAGCCGATAACTGTGGATCTGCGCGACGGTTCGGGTCCGCTGGCTCGCCGCCCAGAAAACGAACGCGCAGTGCTGGTCCGTCAGCAGTCGTACGAGCACTCGTACCCACACTGCTGGCGTTGCCGCAAGCCGCTAATCTACAAGGCCGTGTCCTCCTGGTTCGTTGAGGTCACGAAGATCCGCGACCGCATGGTTGAACTAAACCAGCAGATCACGTGGGTACCTGAACACGTTAAGGACGGCCAGTTCGGCAAGTGGCTGGAAGGTGCTCGCGACTGGTCGATCTCACGTAACCGATTCTGGGGCGCGCCGATTCCCGTGTGGAAGTCGGACAACCCCGAGTACCCGCGCGTTGACGTGTACGGGTCCCTCGAAGAGCTCGAGAGGGACTTCGGTCAAGAGGTGAAAGACCTGCACCGCCCGTGGATTGACACCCTGGTTCGTCCGAACCCGGATGACCCGACGGGTAAGTCAATGATGCGTCGCATCCCCGACGTCTTAGACTGCTGGTTTGAATCCGGTTCGATGTCGTTTGCGCAGGTGCACTACCCGTTTGAAAACCAGGATTGGTTTGAAAACCACTTCCCGGGTGACTTCATCGTTGAGTACATCGGCCAGACCCGCGGCTGGTTCTACACGATGCACGTAATCTCCACGGCACTGTTTGACTGCCCGGCATTCAGGTCGGTGATCTCACACGGCATTGTGCTGGGTGACGATGGCCGCAAGATGTCTAAGTCCTTGCGCAACTATCCGGACGTGAACGGCGTGTTTGACGCATACGGTTCTGACGCAATGCGCTGGTTCCTGATGTCGTCTTCAGTTGTTCGCGGCGGAAACCTGATCGTCACCGAAGCTGGCATCCGTGACACGGTTCGCCAGATCATCCTGCCGCTGTGGAACACCTGGTACTTCTTCGCCCTGTACGCAGGTACAGCCAACAAGGGGGAGGGCTACCTGGCAAAGCCAATCCCAACGGATGACGCTGAAGCAGTCGCAAAGCTTCCGGTTATGGACCGCTACCTGCTGGCCCGTACCCGCGACCTGGCTGTAGCAGTTGAGGAAGCCCAGGATAAGTACGACATTCCAACAGCCGCTGGACATGTGCGTGACTACCTGGACCTGCTGACCAACTGGTACGTGCGTACCTCGCGTCAGCGCTTCTGGGATGAGGAAGAATCAGCGTTTGACACGCTCTACACCGCCCTCGAAGTTCTAATGCGCGTTGCTGCACCGCTGCTACCGCTTGTGACTGAAGAAATCTGGCGCGGCCTGACGGGTGGCGAGTCCGTCCACCTGGAGGACTACCCGCAGCTGGGTGACGCGTGGGCAGATGATGACCTTGTTGCCACAATGGACGAGGTTCGCAATGTCGTGTCCGGCGCACACGCTCTGCGTAAGACCGAGCAGATCCGCGTGCGCCAGCCGCTGCGCGACCTGACGGTCGTTTCGGAACGCGCTCGCGACCTGGAAACATATGCGGACCTGATAGCTTCGGAGATCAACGTCAAGAACGTGACCCTTCAGACCCCGTCGGAATCCGGGCTGAAGGCCACGCAGGAGCTCAAGCTCAATCCGCGCGAGTTCTCGCCGGAAGTTCGCCGCTTTACCTCTAAGCTGTTCGCAGCTCAGAAGCAGGGCAAGTGGGAAACTGACGGCGAAACGGTCCTGTTCCCGGACGTCCTTGTTGACGGCGAGCCGGTCCGCCTATCACTTGCGAGCGGCCAGGCCTCACTGTCCACCAAGGTCGAAGCTGAGGAGGGCCAGTCCGCGAACGTGCTGTCTTCAGGATCGTTCATCGTCCTCGACACCACGATCGATGATGAGCTCGAAGCCGAAGGTTACGCTCGCGACGCCGTCCGCTCCGTCCAGGATGAACGCAAGGCAACCGGCCTGCACGTAGCCGACCGCATCAAGCTGAAGCTTCGCACCTCGGATGACAGGGTGGCCGCGCTTGAAAGCCATGCTGAAATGATTAAGCACGAAACCCTCGCACTGGAAATGTCCGTCGAGGGCGGTGCTGACGAGCTTGAAGTCTTTGTGGAGAAGATCTAGTGAGAGACTCATCAAATCGCGACCCGTTTCAGTTTGAGCCGGAGTCGTTAGATCCGGAGGACCTCCCCGACCAGGATGGGGAGGAAACTCCGGAACACATCGTTGAGGACGTCATGAACCGCGACGTCTCAAAGGATCTGAAGGAAGTCATGAGCCAAATGCACATGACGCCTGACGAAAATCTCGAAGAGGCGCTCGCGGACGTGGACGAACCCGACCTGGATGGCGACGCTGGCGAGGCAGATTCGTACGACAGTACCAACCTGTCGCAATCTGACCTGGCTATCGGCGCTCGCTATGAACGCATCGAACACGAAATCCTTCGACGCATGCCCGAGCGCAAGATCCAGCCCAGCCTGGAACGCGTCGCAATGGCCATGAATATCCTTGGCGACCCACAGAACATGTACCGATCGGTGCACCTGACGGGAACGAACGGAAAAACGTCAACCGCGCGGATGATTGCATCCCTGCTACAGGCGTCTGGCCGCAAGGTGGGCCGCTACACCAGCCCGCACCTGCACACCATGCGCGAACGCATATCGGTCAACGACAAGCCCGTTTCCGAAGCCGAATTCGTCGAAATGTATGAGGACGTTGCTCCCTACCTCTCTTTGGTTGACGAGCACTCCCGTCGTCACGACAACCCGCGAATGTCCTTCTTCGAGGTGCTAACAGTCACCGCGCTCGCGGGATTCGCGGATGTGCCCGTTGACGCCGCAGTAATCGAGGTCGGCATGGGCGGCGAGTGGGACGCCACCAACGTCATCGACGCAGACGTTGCAGTGCTAACCCCTATTGCGCACGATCACGAAAAGTGGTTGGGATCGTCACTGACCGACATCGCTAAGGAAAAAGTTGGCATCATCAAGCCGGACAGTTTCGTAATCAGCGCCAAACAGGAACCGGAAGTTATGGAAATAATCCGTTCCAAGGCCGCCGAGGTCGGAGCTGTGCTACGCGTTGTTGGTGAAGACCTACATCTTCGTGATCGCAAGCTCGGCGTGGGTGGACAGGTGGTTTCTATTGAGACTCCGGCCGCGCGCTACAACGATATTTTTGTGCCACTATTTGGTGCACACCAAGCTGAAAACGCTGTGCTGGCACTCGCAGCCGTTGAAGCGTTCAACGGTGGTCGAGCGATCGAGCCCGCAATCGTGGAAGAAGGGTTTGCCACTGCGACGTCGCCGGGTCGACTGGAAGTGGTGCGAACTTCGCCCTCGATTATTATTGATGCGGCGCATAATCCGCATGGTGCGCGCGCGGTTGTGGAGGCGTTAGAGGAGTCGTTTGACTACACGAACGTTGTGGCGGTTTACTCTGCGATGGCGGACAAGAACGTGGAGGCGACTCTGGCGGAACTGGAGCCCGCCATCGATGAAATCGTAGTTACTTCGATGGACAATGTTCGTGCGATGGACGTAGATGAAATCGCCACGATCGCTCGTGACGTGTTTGGGGAGGACCGCGTTTTTGTGGAACCTTCCCTACTAGACGCGATCGACAAGGGCGTAGAACGAACCGAACTTAACAACGATCCGGCTGGATCCAACGGTGTTGTGATCCTCGGTTCGGTCGTCCTTGCCGGCAACGCACGTGAACTGATCGTGCACGACGAAAAGAAACCCAAGTAAACATAAGCAGGACGTTCCTGGCTACTACCTATACAGCTGAGTAGCGCCTGGGAACTGTTTCGATCTGGCAGCCTGCACCCATTTGTGGTGCAGGCCGCTGATCTTGACGTCGAATGGGTAGCCAGGCTCGCTGTAAACAAGCAAAGCTTTACATTCGGCCTGCTTGTAAACTGTCAACTAAACTGAGCCGATGCCAATTTGCCGGCTTCTCGGTCTTAGGGCCAGCTATTAATTCGCCAACTTCTGACCGAACCGACACACGGCGACCGCCACAACTAATACCGTCTTTCGCCACAGAATGTCCCCTTTTATGCCGGATTGACAGGTCTGCAAGTACTATGTCGCCTCAAATGCACCGGTAGACTGACTTTAGACACAGAAATAAGCTTTTATGAACAAGAGCAACCAATGCGTAACACGATGAAAACCGTAGCAATCTATGGATCGTGTGTATTAGGATTTCAGACAGTTTTCCGCGTCCCGGCACTTACATGGATTTTATTCCCATTCGTGCTCGGTTCACCGATTATTATCGCGGTCACGGCGCTTGTCCTGACCCGAAGTATTCCTGTAGAGAAACGGCCGTTGCGCCTTGTCGTTTTATCAATTCTTCTGTACTTTTCGGGTTTGATCGCTGACGTTTTAGCGCACTGGCTTGCCATGAGAGGAAGCCCACTAGCAGCCGGATACGACATCTGGTACCCAATCTACCCGTCATCTTCAGGTATTAATTTGTGTGGGCTGTACGGGACTCCTGCCATTATTTTCATGGCAGGCTACTTGATTCGGTTATTCAAACGAACACGTGTAGCCCGCCACTCACCTAATCTCGCTGGCTCATCAGAAAATGAACGAGGAGAACTTGCGCCTTAAACGCCTGCTTGACCAGGCAGAGCTGGAGAAAGCTGCTTGGAAGTAACTGCTGCAGGGAAACCTTCCGCAAGGATTTGGCGTCAAGAGGGGTTGCGCGTTTTGCCCAGGCATAAGCGTAAGCGCCTGGCTGCTCATGATCACCGCCTCGTGCCAGCTGGGCGCTATCCTGGCGACGTTTGGGCACTAGATTTCCAGTTCGATTCGACCTGGCATGGCAAAATAGTCAAGATCTGTAACGTTATCGATGAATACACCCGCCAGCACGTGGGTTTCTTGGTAAATAAATAGATTGACACGGCCTTGGTGATCGAACTCCTTGACCTTGCATGTCTTGAAAATGGCTCTCGGCCTCGGGTGATCTGGATGGATAACGGGCCGGAATTCATCTCAAAAGCCCTTCAAGACTGGGCC
>FZPS01000059.1_pt269 | contig 13164 bp, 13 predicted proteins | sample 1817821 | NCBI WGS metagenome assembly FZPS01 (sample SAMEA104158645, study PRJEB21678) | metagenome | place: Germany | collected 2015-04-21 | reverse complement strand
TGGTGAATACCTGCACGGTTACGGCCACCGCCAATAAAAAGTCCCGCAGCGAAATCCGCAAGCTCCACCGCATAAACCCGAATGCACCTATAATAGTGACAGGCTGCTATGCGCAGATGAAGCCGGAAGAGGTAGAGGCCATAGAGGGCGTGAAGATGGTGGTGGGTACGGAAGATAAGGCTGTGTTAGTGGAGAGGACGTTGGGATTGTTGGGGCTTGCTTCGGGTGGAAAGGAGGCAGGGCAGGATAGCGGTGTTTTAAAGTGCAGCAGGCAAGCTGAAAGCGGTACGAAGGGCTTTGCAGTGGCGGGCATGCCTTCTAACATTTTCGGAGCCTACTCTTCAGGCGAAAGGACGCGCTCTTTCCTTAAAGTGCAGGACGGCTGCGACAATTTCTGCCGCTACTGCATCGTGCCCTATGCCCGAGGGCGCAGCCGCAACATCCCTATCTGCCAAGCCGTAAAATATGCGCAGGAAATTGCCGCCAAAGGCATAAAGGAGATAGTTCTTACAGGGGTGAACACCGGCGACTTCGGCCGAAGCACGGGAGAATCTTTCCTTGACCTTCTCAAGGCCCTCAATGGCGTTAATGGCATCGAGCGCTACCGCATCTCCAGCATAGAGCCCAATCTTCTTACAAACGACATTATAGACTGGATAGCTTCCGGCACCAAATTCCAACCCCATTTCCACATTCCCCTGCAGGTTGGTTGTGATGAACTTCTCTCCTCCATGGGGCGCAAATACTCCACATCTGAATTTGCTGAGAAAATAAAATACATCCGCCATGCTATGGAAGGGCCGGGCAAGCCCTTGGTATTTTTCGGAATAGATGTTATGGCAGGCCTCCCCGGCGAAAGCGAGGAACTCTTCTGCAAAAGCTATAATTTCCTGGAGCAGATAAAGCCCGCTTTCATCCACATCTTCCCCTATTCCAAACGCCCCGGCACCCCCGCCGCCGTAATGCAGGGCCAGATATCTCCCCAAGTGAAAGCCTCCCGCGCTGCCCGCTTGGAAGAATTGTCCTCTCGCCTCCACTCCGATTTCATAGAGGCCAACAGAGGCATACGCGAGCGCGTGCTGTGGGAATCCCACGAAAAAGACGGCACCATGGCCGGCTACACCGGCAACTACATCCGCCTCTCCCGCCCCTACGAAAAAAACAAAGTGAATACTATCGAAAATATTATAATTTAAGGAGTGATAAATCGAAAGATTTTATGTAAGTTTGTAGAGGTTAATAACAATTAATGGAAAGAGATAAAACAATAACCTCAACTCCAAGCATAATTTCTCACATTAAAAACAATAACGGAACTTGGGAAATTCAAACAAACGATGAACATGCTGAAAATGTAGCATGTTTAGCTGAATCCTTTGCCGACAAATTTGGCATGGGAAAATTTGGCCGTATTATGGGACTTCTACATGACAAAGGTAAAGAACAAACCTCTTTCCAACAGCATATAAAGAGAGAGAGTGGTTATGACCCTTCTGCACGTGTCAATGGCAATTATCATCATGCTTATGTTGGGGTACTTATTGCTAAGAACTTATTTAAAGGAGTTTCCGATATAATCTCGCCACAAATTGCCGGACATCATCGCGGATTGTATGATTCCGATGTCTTTAATTCAGAAATGAATAATAAGACCATTCCACCAGAAGTCTCATATGTCAATCATAATATCGAATTTCCTCTTGATAAGTTACGTTCTTTTAAAAAAGAGGATTTTCACCACCTGTATAGAGTTCTATTTTCATGTCTTGTTGATGCCGACTTCATAGACACCGAAAAATTCATGAATGAGGATAATGCAAAGCTTCGTGGAGGTAAAAAGACAATAACTGAGTTGATTCCTTTATTGAAAAACCACCTTGCCAAGCTCAAATTAAGTGCAAAGGACACAGAGGTCAATCGTATCCGTGCTGAAGTTCAACTGAGGTGTTCAAAAACATCAAATTTGCCACAAGGCTTTTACAGCCTTACAGTTCCTACAGGAGGAGGTAAAACATTGTCTTCCTTACTATGGGCTATGCGCCATGCTGTGTTTCACCAGCTTGATCGAGTCATCATAGCTATTCCCTACACAAGTATTATAGTCCAAACAGCTTCAATTCTAAAATCGATATTTGGCGAAGAAAATGTCCTCGAACATCACAGTAATTTTGATCCTGAGGAAATCACCGAACCAATAACACGAAGGAAATTGCAATTAGCAGCTGAAAATTGGGACTATCCGATCGTTATTACAACTAATGTTCAACTTTTTGAATCGATGTTTTCTAACAAACCATCTGATTGCCGAAAACTTCATAATATAGTTAATAGCGTTCTTATTCTGGATGAAGTGCAGACTCTTCCAACCAATTTTCTTCAGCCCATTGTGGACAGTCTTAAGACATATAATAAAATTTTCAGAGTGTCAATTCTTTTCACAACTGCGAGCCAACCTGTGCTCAGTGGCACAATATCAGGATGTAATAAATCTTTCATTGGAATTGATAATATTACGGAACTTATCCCGTCCGATTTCTCTCTCCATAAGCGTTTGCGTAGGGTACAACTTGAGATAGACAATTCGGGTAAGACATATGACGAAGTAACTGCTTTACTCTGTCGTCACAAAAAAGTTCTATGTATAGTCAACACAAGAAAGAATGCCAAAGAGATTTTTGAACGACTACCGAAAGAAGGCATAACTATTCATCTTTCGAGGATGATGTGCCCTAAGCATGTAAATACAACCATAAAGAAATTAAAAGAGGCGCTTAAGAATGATTCTAATGCCGTCATTCGTGTTGTTGCCACTCAGCTCATAGAGGCTGGAGTTGATATCGACTTTCCTATTGTCTATCGCCAAGAAACGGGTCTGGATTCTGTTCTTCAAGCTGCGGGGCGTTGTAATCGTGAGGGTAAATTAAACATTGGTAAAACCTATGTTTTTAGTCTCTCCCAGGAGGGACCCCTACCTCGTGGAAGCATTTCCGATTCTAATGCCGCACGCCTCTCTCTTGATATTGATAGTGATTGGTTTGCACCGACAACTATGACTGAATATTTTTATCAACTTTACTGTCGCCAAGATACTTTTGATATCAAAGATATGAAGTATTATCTTTACGATCCCAGAGAATTATATTTCGAAACTGCCGCACAAAAATTCAAGCTTATAGAAGATACGGGAGTTTCTATAGTCGTAAATTACGAAAACAGTCTTACCCTTATCGAACAGCTTAAATCCTATGGCCCTTCATACCAGCTTATGAAAAAATTATCGAATTATACCGTAAGTATAAAGCGTAACGACTTCAAAGAACTTAAAAGCATGGGGGCCGTTGATGAAGTTCTGGAAGGTGTTTATGTCTTGACTGACAAGTCGCAATATGATTTGAATGTAGGTCTGCGCACCGACAATCATTGGTTAGATGAAATATTAACAATATAAAAATATGGAATTTACTGATAAAGAATACTGTCTTGAAGTATGGGGCGACATGGCTTGCTTTACTCGTCCGGAATTCAAAGTGGAGAGAGTAAGCTATGATGTTATTACGCCTTCCTCTGCACGTGCCATATTCGAGGCTGTTTTTTGGAAACCTGCTATTAGATGGCAGGTAACTAAAATAGAAGTACTGAAGCCCATTAAATGGACTTCAATCAGAAGAAATGAGGTTAGAGCTATTGCTTCTGTTAAACCAATTTATATTGAGGAAAAAAGGACACAAAAAAACTCTCTTTTATTGAAGGATGTTCATTATCGTATTTGGGCAAAATTAATTTTTATTCCACAGCACAAAAGAAAGGATGAAAAGAATTCTTTAGAAGGAGAAAACCCGAAGAAATACTACGAAATGTTTGAACGCAGAGCTAAGAAAGGTCAGTGCTTTAATCAACCATATCTCGGCTGTAGAGAGTTTTCTGCTTCATTCCGTTTGGTTGATACCGAAAACGAAACTTTAACTCCTGCCCTATCGGATACTGATGGTGGCAACAGAGATCTCGGTATAATGCTCTACGACATGGACTTTACTAAACCTAATAATATTCAAGCACTCTTTTTTCGCGCAAGCATGAACGAAGGTGTTATTATTGTTCCACCTTTTGAAAGTGAGGAGATTCTGCGATGATACTAAGAGCTTTATACGACTATTACAAAAGATGCAGCGACATGCCTCCTTTTGGTATGGAAGAAAAAGAAATCGGCTTTCTTCTTGTTATAGATAATAAAGGCAAATTCCTTCGTTTCGAAGACTGTCGTGATAAGGATAAGTACTCTGCCAAAACTTTCCTCGTAAAAAAACATGTTGAGTTTTCAAGCAATCCTGTTGCAAACTATCTTTACGGTAATAGTTCTTATGTATTTGGTTATTCTCTCAAGAAAAAGGATAAGAATAAGCTCAATTTCGACATTTTCAAAAACAAAGTAAAGGATATTGCTAATCACTTCCCTGATAATCCTGATCTCAAAGCTGTGAGCGCTTTCTATGATCAGAGTATTGAAGAAATACATGCATCAATCTCAAAAGATTCTCTTTGGGAAGAGGTTAAAAAAAATCTGTCAAAGAAATATTCTACTTTCTCTTTTCGTATCAATGGCGACACCAATATTATTGCGGAGAAAAAAGAAATTCTTCAGCTTGACACGCTTGATGAGCCTAATAAAAATGAAATATGTCTGATTACAGGTTCTCATTGCACACCGGTAAAAACCACGACTGCCACAATGATTCGTTATGGGCACCCTAAAGCAAAGCTCGTTTCCTTTCAGGTCAATTCGGGATTCGACTCATACGGTAAACAACAAGGATTTAATGCACCTATTTCATCCCAAGCGGAATTCGCCTATACTACAGCCTTAAATACAATGCTTGGGAAAAACTCTCATAACAAATTCATTGTCGGCAATCGCACCTTTATTTTTTGGGCTTCTTCAAATAATGAAGCTTCACTCAAAGCAGAAGAGAGTCTATTTGATATGCTTGGTTTCTCTGATGAAACAGAAGATAATCCCAACGCTAAGATTGAACGCGTCCGTAAGGTATTCAAATCCATTTATAGCGGCACGCTTAAAACCGAATTAAATGATCGCTTCTATATTCTTGGTCTTGCCCCTAATGACGCCCGTATAGCAGTTGTCTATTGGACTGATACATTGTTGAAAGAATTTGCAGGTCTGATAATACGTCACTTTAACGACATGGAAATTATTGATAATCGCAAAAAAAAGTATCCATACATGGGTATTGGGGATATGCTTTCGGCTGTCACAAAGAAAAATGAAAATAATAAACGGCCAAATGTCACACCTGATCTTCCTGAAGATGAAAATAATAAACGGCCAGATGTCACACCTAATCTTCCTGAAGCAGTAGTTAAAAGCATATTTCAAGGACTACCTTATCCTTATTCACTTTTTACCTCTTGTATCAGACGAATTCGTGCCGAACAAAGTGTTATTACTCCTTCTGGTAGTCCTTGTCGTGTCGCCATTCTTAAGGCTTACCTCAATCGACTTAATGATAATTACAATAAAAAAATACAAATTATGTTAGACAAAGACAATACAAATCCTGGCTACCTATGTGGCCGTTTGTTTGCCGTCCTCGATAAGATACAAGAGGAAGCAAATAAAAGCAACACAACCGACGATAGAATCGCCGAAAGCACGAAGCTTGATAAGAGACAAGAAGATGCAAATAAAAGTAACAGCATTCGGGCTCGCTACATGAATTCAGCAAGTTCCACCCCTTCCGTCGTGTTCCCTACCATTCTCAACCTCTCTTCACACCATGCTGAGAAACTTAGTGAAGGCAGTAAGATTTTTTATGAGAAGATAAAACAAGAGATTATAAGTAAACTATCTTCAGATGGGTTTCCTGCTCATCTCAATCTCCAAGACCAAGGTCGTTTCTTCGTTGGCTACTACCATCAGCGCCAAGACTTTTTCACAAAAGCAGAATAACTTGATTTTTTAATCCATAAATTAATAATATTATGTCAGAACTTAAAAATCGTATAGATTTCGTTTACATCTTCGACGTTAAAGATGGTAATCCTAATGGTGACCCTGATGCAGGTAACCTTCCTCGTGTAGATGCCGAGACCGGTATGGGACTTGTTACGGACGTATGCCTTAAACGCAAGGTTCGCAATTATGTGCAGATTGTTAAAGGTCTTGAAGATGGTTTCGATATCTTTATCAAGGAAAAAGCTATACTTAACCTGGAAATAGAAAAGGCACATGACGATATGGATGTTAAAAAGGCAAAGGATAAAACTGAAGCAGCGCGCATGTTTATGTGCAAGAATTATTACGATATTCGTACTTTCGGCGCCGTAATGAATACTGGTAAAAAAGATAAACGAGCAGGGCAGGTGCGTGGTCCTATCCAAATTACATTTGCTCGCTCGGTTGATCCTATTGCAGCTGCCGAACATTCTATTACACGTATGGCTGTGACTACTGAGGAAGGTTCTGAAAGACAAGTTGGTGAGAATCGTACTATGGGCCGCAAGTCAACTATACCATATGGCCTTTATGTTGCTAATGGTTTCATTTCTGCGAATCTTGCTAAACAAACAGGGTTTGATGAAGATGACCTTAAGCTTTTCTTTGATGCTCTCAAAAATATGTTTGATTGCGACCGTTCCGCAGCTCGCGGGCTTATGTCTGCACAAAAACTAATAGTGTTTAAGCATAATAGTGAACTTGGCAACGCGCCTGCTAACAAGCTCTTTGACCTGGTATCTGTCAAGAAAAAAACAGATGCTCCGGCTCGTCAATTTTCCGATTACGAAGTTACTATCGACAAAGCTAATTTACCTGAGGGCATTACTATAGAAGAATTGCTCTAATGCTATATGCAGAAGATGACATGCTAATGTTGTCGGGGATTCAACACATTGTGTTTTGTCCCCGACAATGGGCATTGATTCATCTTGAACAACAATGGGACGACAATAAGTTGACTGCTGAAGGTAAGATTCAACATGAACATGTTGATGACCCTTTTTACAGACAAAAAATAGGTGACGTAATTACATTGCGAAAAGTCAGTATTGCCTCTAAAACATTAGGACTTTATGGATTTGCAGATATAGTTGAGCTTTATGCTTCTGATACTGCAACAAATGCAATACGTCATCCACAATACGATGGTTTTTGGAAACCATATCCTATAGAATACAAACATGGTAAAGAGAAATTGGATGTATGTGACAAGGTACAATTAACTGCTCAAGTTATTTGTCTTGAAGAACAATATGGAATACATATTGAAAATGGAGCATTATTTTATGCCAAAACAAAACATCGCGAAGTAGTATCTATTAACGAAAAGCTTAGAGACCAGACACGATATTATGCAAAATTGATGCATGAGATTTTTTCAAGAGGAGCATTGCCTAAAGCTAAAAAAGAATCGTATTGCAAAAATTGTTCACTTATTGACATTTGCATGCCTAAGATAGCTGATAAAGGTAGTGTATCGGCATATTTGAAGACTACACTATATGAGGAAACTACTTAACACTCTATACGTCACGACGCCTGAGTCATATCTTAGCAAAGATGGGCTAAATGTTGTTATCTCTGTTGAACAAAAAGAAGTGTTTCGAATTCCGATTGTTAACATTGAAAGTATCGTCACATTTGGATATATGGGGGCAAGTCCAGGAGTTATGAAACTTTGCTCTGATTATGGTGTTTCGCTTACATTTCTTTCGCCTCAAGGTCGTTTTATAGGACATTTGCAAGGCCCTACACATGGCAATGTGTTATTGCGTACGGCTCAATATAGAATGACAACCGACAAAGATATTTCACTACATTATGCCCGTTTATTTGTTGCAGGTAAAATACAAAACTATCGTCTTATTTTACGTCGTTATATACGCGATTATGGAGAGAAAAAAGAAGTGTCTGAAGCAGCTAATGCAATGGATTGGAGACGAAAAGCCGCACTTAAAGCAAGCAATGCTGATACACTCAGAGGACTTGAGGGTGAAGCAGCAAATCAATATTTCGGAGTGCTAAATAATTTAATACTTCATCAAAAAGATGATTTTGTATTCATTGGTCGAAATAAACGACCTCCTAAGGATGCCGTAAATGCTATGCTTTCTCTATCATATACTTTGTTGACTAATGAAGTGATTGCAGCACTTGAAACTGTTGGACTTGATCCTTATGTGGGTTTTTTTCATACATTGCGTCCAGGTCGCGCATCATTGGCGCTTGACTTAATGGAAGAGCTAAGGGCATATCTTGGCGACCGATTTATATTATCGCTTATAAACCGTAAACAAATTAACATAAAAGACTTTCTTCAGCAAGGCAATGAAGGAATTATCTTAACTGACTCTGGACGCAAGAAATTTATTTCAGCTTGGCAATCACGTAAAAAAGAAATAATAGAACATCCTTATTTGAGCGATAAGATACCAATAGGTTTATTGCCATATATTCAAGCTACATTGTTGGCGCGTTGTATTAGAGGTGACATTGATGACTATCCTGTGTTTGTAATTAAATAGAGTTTATTATGATGGTATTGATCACATACGATGTAGACACTATATCTGAAACTGGCAAAAAAAGGCTTCGTAAAGTTGCTAAGGAGTGCCAGAATTATGGGCGCAGAGTACAAAACTCTGTCTTTGAATGTGTGATAGATGAAGCTAAATTCGTAATATTACGCTCAAAACTGAATAATATCATAAACAAAGAACTTGACAGTCTCCGTTTCTATTTTCTTGGTAAAAATTGGGACAAACGTGTTGTTGTAATAGGCAAAGAAACATCATTTGATATTACAGGAGTTCTTGTTATATAATAGTTGCGAACATATAGTTATGCATAAATTACGTGAGTATCGCACTTGTTTAATATAAGCTAATTACATTATTTTATCTATTAAATTTGAAAAATATATCAAAGAATAATATAATATTCGCATTTAGGGCGCTTTATGCCCTTGATTTACAATGATATATGCTATGTACAGTCGCACCCCCTGCGGGTGCGTGGATTGAAACAAATCGGCTGGCAATGCTATGAAATCCGTATTTGGTCGCACCCCCTGCGGGTGCGTGGATTGAAACATGATGACATCCGCTGCAATTCCAAGTTGCAATGCGTCGCACCCCCTGCGGGTGCGTGGATTGAAACCAGTCCGAAATTGATGAAGTTCCAACCGCATAAGTCGCACCCCCTGCGGGTGCGTGGATTGAAACTTGCCTCCTACCGCAAGTTGATACCTGTAGGTCGTCGCACCCCCTGCGGGTGCGTGGATTGAAACATAATTGTGTGATATTATACAGGTGGCGCAGGGGTCGCACCCCCTGCGGGTGCGTGGATTGAAACAACATCGTGGTCAAACTTGGCCATCTCCGCCTGTGTCGCACCCCCTGCGGGTGCGTGGATTGAAACAATCTTGTCTGTGTCGACGGCCAGTTCGAACTGAGTCGCACCCCCTGCGGGTGCGTGGATTGAAACAAGCAAGATTTCGTCTTTGCCGCTGGTGCCGGTGTCGCACCCCCTGCGGGTGCGTGGATTGAAACACACTATCCGCGAAAATGCGAAGCTGTGGAAAAAGGTCGCACCCCCTGCGGGTGCGTGGATTGAAACGTTATGGATGTTATCAAGTAGCAGTTTTACTTTTTGTCGCACCCCCTGCGGGTGCGTGGATTGAAACAGATGAGGATTTTGCAACTCGAACAGATAGGCATGTCGCACCCCCTGCGGGTGCGTGGATTGAAACATCAGGGTCGTTATGCCGCATAGCTCCTTGTCCCCTAGTCGCACCCCCTGCGGGTGCGTGGATTGAAACTCATTGTCGGTTTGGATGCGGTACATTCCGTTATGTCGCACCCCCTGCGGGTGCGTGGATTGAAACAATCATGATGTGATTCAAGCCGGCAAATTTATAGTCGCACCCCCTGCGGGTGCGTGGATTGAAACAGTTCAAGGAGGTCGAAAAAGCCGCGAATTTCGCGTCGCACCCCCTGCGGGTGCGTGGATTGAAACTAATTTTGAGAGTGTTTTCGGGTATATTCCTCGTTATGTCGCACCCCCTGCGGGTGCGTGGATTGAAACTGGTGGTAATCCTTTTGCCGCTCAAGGTGCTTTGGTCGCACCCCCTGCGGGTGCGTGGATTGAAACGTACTAATTATGAATACACTATTAACCGTATTGAGTCGCACCCCCTGCGGGTGCGTGGATTGAAACTCTTAGGGAGGGCAAGATTATGGATGAGGTAAAAGGTCGCACCCCCTGCGGGTGCGTGGATTGAAACTAATGTTATGCGCGCAGTCGAAACATCCAAAAAACGTCGCACCCCCTGCGGGTGCGTGGATTGAAACATTTCACAGGTACATAAATTGTTTTCCCGCCCTGGTCGCACCCCCTGCGGGTGCGTGGATTGAAACCTTGAGGGTAAAGCTCGCAGAGAGTTGTATCGTGTCGCACCCCCTGCGGGTGCGTGGATTGAAACAGTAGAGTATTCGCCTTGCGGCTCAAAGTCGTTGTCGCACCCCCTGCGGGTGCGTGGATTGAAACCTACTCCAGCAGTTGATTATATGTGTGGATTTGGTCGCACCCCCTGCGGGTGCGTGGATTGAAACCTGTATATCAAAAAAGTGTGTCTCAGTCTGTTGCGTCGCACCCCCTGCGGGTGCGTGGATTGAAACATTTAAATTTAAAGACTGATAATAAGTTGTATGAGTCGCACCCCCTGCGGGTGCGTGGATTGAAACTGACGGAACTGACGGAGCTTGGTGTATCGCCGTCCGTCGCACCCCCTGCGGGTGCGTGGATTGAAACATGGAAAATCAGAATACGGCGAAGAAGAAGCTGGGTCGCACTCCCTGCGGGTGCGTGGATTGAAACGTACTAATTATGAATACACTATTAACCGTATTGAGTCGCACCCCCTGCGGGTGCGTGGATTGAAACTGAATAAACTGGTGTAAGCTTACAAATCTGTGCGCGTCGCACCCCCTGCGGGTGTGTGGATTGAAACATTAATGACACGTTTTTTATCAAGCATAGCGGAAGTCGCACCCCCTGCGGGTGCGTGGATTGAAACACGCAGGGCACTGCCAAGTACATGTTGCTATAAGTCGCACCCCCTGCGGGTGCGTGGATTGAAACTGTACCTGAGCATAGACCAGGCGGCATCCTAACGGTCGCACCCCCTGCGGGTGCGTGGATTGAAACATATCCGCCGATGTACGAGGTATACAAGGTGCTTATGTCGCACCCCTTGCGGGTGCGTGGATTGAAACATGGATGCAGCAGTGCTAGTGCCTGGAGCGGCGAAATCACACCCCTTATGTAAACCTCCGAAACAACTTACAATAAACCTTTTCGGAGGTTTTCTATATTAATCTCTAATACAGAATTAACATCTTTAAAGCCCATTCCTCCTCTAAACTTACAACCTTTCCTCATATCATTTTTCAAACTTTTAATAGCTTTTTTATTTTTCATTCGTAAACTAATACAGTCGAAAAGGTTGTGATTTAGTTTACTTCATAGGATTCTTCTTCGCTTTCGACTTCGGTAGAGCCGACAATGTGACCTTAATAAGCTCTATCAGATAATCCCTATCATCCACATCCGAGATGTAGAAATAGTCTTTAGCCTCATTATAAGGTGGGCGTAGCACTACTTCCTCTAACACAACCCTTACCTCATCAGTTACCTTAACATATAGATTGTTATCACATATTAAACCGAACATAATGCCGTTACAGTAAATACAATAGTCTCCCATCATCTTTTTTACCTCAATCTCACCAGCGCCGGAGCATTGGTCCAAATATATTGTACTAAATCAACGTTACAAGCCATAAATTTCTATTTATTTTTTCTGTCCACCATTTTTGCCGGCTTATTTATTCATACTCTATCATTTATTTTATTTAGCCCCCAGCACCAATCCATCCCAGGCGGGGTGGACGTGCGGAGGGAGTTCGGCGGCGAAGTCGGCGTGACGAGGGAGGAGATGCGACATGTGGGTGATGTAGGACTCGCGGGCGCCAACCTTTTCGAAAAAAACCAAGGCCTCATTTAAGGAAAAATGCGAGTGATGAGGGGACCTCTTCACGCAGTTGGCCGTAATGTAGTCGAGCCCCTTGAGCTTTTCGAATTCGCTGTCTTCCAATAGATTAAAGTCAGTAATATAAGCGATATTTCCGAAGCGGTAGCCCAGCACCGACAGCTCTTTCTCCTTATGGTGCCAACCCTGAATTGGAATAACTTCCACAGAAGGAATTTTCGCACCACCACCAGTAATACCATCGACCGCGGTGCCACGATTAACACCAGCAACACCGGAACCGGAACCACCACCTGCCGCAAGGTCAGCAACACCGCAACCGGCCGCACCATCGGCCACAACACCAGCAAGACCACCGCCATCAGCATATCTGTACCCCACTCCGCTCTCCCAAACCAATCGCCTCTCCCCCAAATTGGAATACACCCGGAACGGATGCGAGGCATCTATCGTATGCATACGCCATTCGGGGGCCCCCGGGTAGCGCGGACAGGCAAAAGCATAGTCGTACATGCGCTTCAGACTGTTCAAAACATACTCCTCGCAATAGATATTCACCGGTTTTGCCTCGAAAAGATTGAAGGCTCTTGTTTCATCCAATCCCCCGATATGGTCCATATGGTCGTGAGTGAGCAAAATGGCATCTATATGCGTAACGCCTGCGCGGAGCATCTGCTGTCGGAAATCCGGACCGGCATCCACCACTATCGTAAGCCCTCCGTATTCCACAAGAACGGAAGCCCTTAAACGCTTGTCGCGAGGGTCGGTGGAGGTGCATACAGGGCAGTCGCAAGCTATCATGGGGACGCCGGAAGAGGTGCCGGTGCCTAAAAAAGTGAGTTTTGCCTTCATCTTTTCATTAGTCTTCCCACCGCATGCTCAAGGCTCACCGATGGTTCAATAATATTATATTCCTTCCAAAAATCAGTATCGGTAAAAAGCTCCGCCTTGTCGGAAAGAGCCTCCCTTATGCGGAATTGCTCTGCCCGCGGAATAGGCACGGCCTCAGGATACTTATCGGTAACCACCAATTCGTTAATGGAAGTATAATTCGTGTAAAACAATCGTTTGCGCCAATCGCAGGAGAATCTCAACAACG
>FZPS01000098.1_pt121 | contig 13169 bp, 10 predicted proteins | sample 1817821 | NCBI WGS metagenome assembly FZPS01 (sample SAMEA104158645, study PRJEB21678) | metagenome | place: Germany | collected 2015-04-21 | reverse complement strand
CTCTACGATCACGTCATTCCAAAAAAATGAACGTTGATTCGTGTTGACAGGCTTTTGTGGCTGCTTCTCACGCTCTGTGATTTTAGACACAATTTCTCTCAATTCGAGTGCTCCTGATCGTGATGGAGTGAAGAAGTCGTTTTTTTCTTAGAAAAGCGAAAATGATGCGATATGGCGCCTGTAGGGCAAGCCTTTTCACACTCGCCGCAGCGAATGCATTCCGGATGAGCCTGATTATTTCGAATATCGACATCCATGCCGCAAGCTCTCGCGCATTTTCCGCAATCGATACATTTATCAAAATCAACATGGTATTGGAAGAACGACACACGGTTAAAGAATGAATAGAACGCGCCTAAAGGACAAAGCCATTTGCAAAACGGCCTGTAAAACAAGATCGACAAGAGTATAACGGCAACAAGAATAGCGGTTTTCCAAGAAAAGAGAAAACCTAATGCCGCGCGAATGCCCGGATTGGCAATGGCGAGCGGAATACCGCCTTCGAGCACGCCTTGCGGGCAAACATATTTACAGAAATAAGGTTCCCCCATACCGGCAACATTCGTAAACAAGATCGGCATAAGCCCTACCACGAAAAACAGCATGAAATATTTTATATAACGAAGAGGTCTCACTTTTTTGGTGCTGAATTTCTTGAGAGGAATGCGATGCAAGAGATCTTGTAACCACCCGAATGGACACAAAAACCCGCAGATGAAACGCCCCATTAATACGCCGAATATCGATAAAAGGCCAACGACATAGAAAGATATTTTATGTTTAGGCGAACCGGCGACTGCTTGATATGCGCCTATTGGACACGACGCAGTGGCTGCAGGACACGAATAGCAATTGAGCCCCGGCACACAGACTTGTTTAAGCGGTCCCTGATGGACACGCCCTTTTAAAAAATTGGCAAGATGAATATTAGAAAGAAGCGTCGAAATCGCCTGAATCCAGCCGCGACGAACACGCAAAGGCGTTTTATTTTCCTGTTGTTCAGCATTACGATGTTGATTCATCTTACGCCGGAACCTTTCTGTTTGTTTGTTGATGTGTAAGAGATCGTTCGTCCTCGGACATTCACGCAGTCACAGAATTTTCAGCTCTCGCCGTTCCTGCAATATTCTGTATCACATAGTCACGACATCTTTCGGTTCTTGCTGACATCGTTAACGCCGAAAATACCTTCAGCCGATCCCGACGCATTCTAGGCAAAGATGGGTCGCTTTGACAAAAATAGTCACTCCTTCGCCTTGGGTTATTCCGACAAGCAAAAGAAAAATCGCCAACACGAGCAGTACTACCCTGAACCATGAAGGCATCGCGCGCTTTTTTTGCGAGCAAGGTAATGTTTTCTGTTTTTTTGAAGGTATGTTCATGAGAAGCTTCCCTCCAAGCGCTTTACGGTTTCATATTCTACGACAAAAAGCGAATGGCCGGAATATTTTTAAGAAGACGGTTGTAGCGATAATCTGCATACAGACGCATGGGTTCTCCCTCGTATACCTGACGCGCTCTTCCCCACAAACTCCAAAGAAAATCGATGTATATTTTGTTGAGGGCAAAATCGGCGCCCTCCTCTTCCGTCACAGAACCCTCATAGTAAGTTTCGAGAAGCAATCGGTCTTCATCGCAACCGTACGTCGCTTCGATGGACACGTCTGCAAGATCCCACGATGCCGCGTTCATGCCGGCATATTCCCAGTCCACGAGATACATGCGATCTCCGCTTTTGACCCAATTTTCACACAGCGGATCATTGTGACACGTAACTTTTGGACGATCCGGCTCCCTCTCAAGACGATCAAACACCAATGCGCGCACATCTTTGTAGCGGTCAAAGAAGTATAGACCGCCGTCTCGGACGATTTTCTCGTAACGCATGGCCATGTCAAGAACATCGAAGACAATACCGGTGTCTTGGCCGGAATCGTGAAGCTTTCGCAAAACCTCCGCAACAAGAACGATATTATCAGGTTCGCGCAGTGTAGCCGCGTTCATCGTAATAGCGTGATCAAGGTATCGGCTCACTTTAAGACCTGTTTCGGCATCGAAATACACAATCTCTGTATCGATGCCAAGATCGCTGGCCAAAAAAGTACTGATTCTTTCATCATGGCGATTAATCAAGGTCTCAGTACCTTCTCCGGGAAGACGAAACACAAACTCGCCCTGATCCGTAAATACACGAAAAGAACGATTCGTCAGCCCGCCTAACCGCTCAACATCAGTAATACGCGCGTTCGTCAACGCAAGCTCCAGAAGCATGCTGAGGTCTGAGCGGTCACGTTTTGAAAGTTTTTCCAGTATCATGCGATCTTATTTCCTAGATCATCCGTTTGCTTTGTGCGAACACGTTACTGCGATCCGTTTTTCTGTCATTTAGACGAAAGCTTTTGTGAACCTGCGGATTACTTCTCAATATTGTGGAAACATTATACCTGTTTTTTACCATTCTCAAACATGCTGTTTACATATATTAGTTTTAAGTGGAAAATAGTTTTATGCATTCAAAATAATATGATGTATTTTTGACGACAAAAAACGCGACTTTGTTCGCACGACATGCGCGCAGTCTAGGCTCATATATTGAAATAAAAGTGCACAATGTTCTCTTTGAAAGAGAAGTGTACAATGTTCTCTAAAATCAAAGAGACTCTTATGAGAAGAGCAGAAAGTGATTGTGAGCATCTCTGAAAGGTATGGCAAATCGTCATTAGCATGAGAGGCATTGTGCTAGAATTTATTCGTGTCTTTTACTTCAGAAACATTGCATCTGTTCGATGTACAGGAAGCTGGCGGGCTAAGATGTTATGAATATTATTAATACGCTATTTGGAATCCCGCTGGGTTATGTGATGCGATTTTGCTGGCAAATAGTCGGCAATTACGGTGTTTCCATCATCCTGTTCACGCTTTTTACAAAAATTATCATGTTTCCTCTGTCGCTAATTTCACAGAAAAATTCGATCGCGATGATTAAACTGCGTCCCCTTCTTGAGGACGTCCGTCGGCGTTACGATGGCAACAGCGCTGAAATCGCCGAAATGCAAAAGGCGCTTTACAAAAAAGAACGTTACAGTCCGCTCAAGGGCATGCTTCCGCTTTTGATTCAGATACCGATTATCCTCGGATTGATCAACGTGATCTACCATCCGATGCAACATCTGCTGCAGCTTGATGCGGATACCATCAACCTCTTTATAGAAAAAACAGCGCATTTCATTCGAACGACTCCTGAAGCGATGGGTACAGGCGCGGAGCTTTCCGTGCTGGAAACGGCACAATCGCATCCGGAGCTGTTCACAGGGTTGTCAGGCCTTGACAAGATCACAGCGATGGACCTCTATTTCCTCGGCACGAATATGGCGGAGATTCCGCGTCTAATGTCCATTACCGTTCTTTATCCTGTCCTTTCCGGCGCAAGTGCGCTACTCCTTGGAATCTATCAAAACCGCGTCAACGTACTGCAACGCATACAAAGCGCTGCAAGTCGCTGGGGAATGACGATTTTTCTTGTGGCATTCTCAGCATTCTTTGCCGCCATATTGCCGTGCGGCGTCGGCCTCTACTGGATTAGCGGCAACTTGATGTCTATTCCCGTCCAAGCGCTCTGTAACAAGATCTACAATCCGGGAGCGCATGCCGACAGCCTCAAACATGTCGAAAAACCACATCTTACGCGCGAAGAAAAACGAGCACAGCGCGCCCTCAATGCAAAAAAACGTCGTGCGCAGCGTATTGACAAAAAGCGTTTTATGAAAACGAAAGACAAACAACTCGTCTTCTATGCGGAAAGCAGCGGTTATTACAAATACTTTGCAGGATTCATCGACTACGTGCTCGTACACTCAGATCTCGTCATCCATTACGTTACGAGCGACATCAACGATCAGATTTTTGAAAAGGACAATCCGCGCATCATTACGTACTACATCGGACCCATCGCGCTGATTCAGTTCATGATGCTGATGGACGCCGATATGGTCGTGATGACGATGCCCGATCTTGAAAAATTTCAAATCAAACGCTCTCTCGTCCGAAAAGACATCGAGTATATCTACCTTGACCATGGGATGACGAGCCTGCACCTCATGCTTCGAGAAGGCGCTCTCGATCACTTTGATACGATTTTCTGTTACGGACCTAACCACATCCGGGAAGTGCGTGAAACGGAACACGTCTACGATCTTCCTAAAAAAAGGCTGGTCAAAACAGGCTACCCGCTGCTTGACTCCATGTTGAAAGCGGCCGACGCGCTCGGCGACATTGAAAACGATCCGAAAAAGATCCTCATCGCCCCTTCTTGGCAAAAAGACAACATCCTCGAACTTTGTCCGGACGACGTTATCCGTCCGCTGCTCGATGCCGGTTATCACGTCATCGCGCGCCCTCATCCCGAATTCGTAAAACGGTTTCCCGATAAAGTGAAAGCCTTAATCCGTCAATACGATGACGCCGGCGATGCGTTTGAGTTTCAGACGTCCTTCGCGTCAAACAAGACTGTCTACACGGCAGATCTTGTCATAACGGACTGGTCCACTATTGCCAACGAGTTCTCCTACGCGACGAAGAAGCCGTCCCTTTTCATTAACACACCGATGAAAATAATGAACCCGAATTATCAGAAAATCCCCTGCGTACCATTGGATATCTCGCTCCGCGATGACATCGGCATCTCGCTTGATATCGATCAGCTCGATCAGTTGCCCGCCATCGTCGCGAATCTTATCGAACGAAAAGATTTCTACCGAGAGTACATCACGGCCGTCGTTCAGCAAAACATCTACGATGTCGGCAACGGCGCGCAAGGAGGAGGCTCCTACATCGTTAATACGCTTAACGCGAGGAAAAAAACACGAGAAAAACAAGCGACCCTGAAAAAGGATCGGATTGAATCTGCGACCGTCGTGAGCGATTCAAAAAGAGAATCTGTCGACGATGTATATCAAGTCAATCAGTCCGACTCATCGACAACTAAAACACAAACGGAATATCTGGACCAAATCGAGCAACGCTTGCAGACGTTGTTGATCCGTGCGAATGATCAGGAAAAAGACTTGTTCAGGAAGAGTATCGAACGACGCCTTCGTGAGCGCGTCACACCGGATTCTAAACAAACGCATCCGCGCGGCACATGGCTTCTTGCTCTTCTTGACGACTTGGCGGACGTCGATGAAACGTCGAACTCTCTTGAAGAGAGCGACCGCGCGCAAGAAAAGGACATCTCATGATGGCCTGGATGGCGAATATACTGCCGGATCAGTGCGGGTTTTTGATTCGCTGCTATATCGATCCCGCGACCACGACATATCTGATTCAGATGATTTCCGCCGTCGTCATCACGCTCGGAGTCACAATCGGTCTGTTGTTCAGTCGTCTTCGCATGTCTCTGATGAATGTCTATGTACGTCTGTCAGGTTTTTTTGTACGCTTGTTCATGAAGAAGAAAAACAAAACGAAGGTCACGAATCCGCTGTGGAAAGTATCCGAGCCGCCTATTAAGCAGCCGCTTCGAATTGACCGCAGCTCCTTTCTTTTTAAAGAAGACCGTTCATTCAAGAATCGCCTTTTGACCGTCTTTTTGGTTAGCGCCGCCTTTTCCTTTACGTTTATTTTCTTCAGTGTGTATGAAGTTATTGCGCTGAACGCCGACTCGATTCCTTTTGTCTTCGCGCAAATCGCGGTAACTGTAACACTCACTTTCGTCATTGTTCTGCTGGCAATAGGCGGGATTTTGATGATTTTCCGAGGCCGCGTATTTGATGTTTTTGTTTCGCTTGCTTTCGGCGCTGTGTTTACAGGCTATATCCAAGCCAACTTTCTCAACGGATCCCTCGGCAGCCTGACCGGAGACACCATTATATGGCACGAGCACGCCAATAATATGATTCTCAACTCTCTCATTTCGATTATGCTTTTCGCCATTCCGTTAGTACTCCGTATTCTAGGAAGAAAGCTTTGGACCGTCACACTTCGCGCTTTATCGGGACTTCTCATCGTGATTCAGCTGATCGCTCTGTTGTCGCTTTCAACAAACGCAGCCACACAGAAGGACAAAACGGGCTATCTTTCAGTCTCCGGGTTATATGACGTCGCACCTAAACACAATATTGTAATCCTGTTGCTTGACCGCCTTGATAATCGCTACATCGAAAATATACTTAGGGAAAATCCGCATTATTTCGATCGTCTCGACGGCTTTACACGGTTTACCAACAACATGTCATTGTACAGCCAGACTTTCCCTTCAGTGCCCAACATGTTCACAGGACGTGATCACTTTTTTGATCGATCAACTGCCTCCTACATGAAAGACGCATGGCAAACGTCCATGTTTCTTCCTAACCTGAAGGATTCAGGCTATGCAATTACAATGTATATGGACAAAGGCTACACCTATTCCGACATTGATGATCTCCGGCATACTGTTCAGAATGCCATCCATCTGGAACTAAAAGTTGATCAGCGCCGCGCAATGAAAGAAGTCTTAACGCTTTCGGCATACCGCTACGCGCCCTACGCACTCAAACCTTATTTCTGGACGTCATCGGATCGATTCAGCAATTTGGTTTACACGCCATCGGAACAAGAACCTTACATCACTGATGACGTTCAGTTTTTCAATCAGTTGGTACAAAACGGTCTTACAGTTGAAGGTGAAGGAGCCAGGCTGAATTATATCCACCTTCAAGGGTCGCACGCGCCTTACCATATGGACGCGATGGCGCAGCCGATTACCACAGAAAAATCAAATGCCGTTGAGCAGACAAAAGGCAGCTTCTATATTGTGTACCATTATCTAGCTGCGTTGAAAAAACTGGGGAAATACAAGGACAGTACAATCATCATTACAGGCGATCACGGCGCTAGAAAAGATGATCGTCTCCCCCTTGACCGGCCAATTGTAACAGCGCTCTTTGTGAAACCGCGCGGAGCTGACGGAACGACTCTTACCGTCAATCGAGCACCTGTAACGACAGACAATTTTAGAGCATTTATTTACGAGGAAGCCGGTCTTCCGTACGAATCTCTCGGGCGATCGTATTTCGAGGTTCCGGAAACGGAAATTAACGCGCGCTACCTTTGCCACCGACTTTATTCAAAGCCCAAAAACCGTATGCTTATCTATGAAATTATCGGCGATGCCAACGACTTTTCGAACTGGAAACTCATCGACGAATTTGAGACGGACTATTAATCGCATCTTGAGCGCGACGCCTATTTTAGACAACAACAGGGATATACATGCCGTTTACCGATCAAACGGAGCAAATGGAGCAAGTCGCTGATACACTTCAGCAACCGGCAAACCCATCACGGAAAAGAAGTCGCCTTGTATTCCTGAAATGAGAAGACCGCCTAATTCCTGTATGCCGTATGCACCGGCCTTATCGAGTGACGCGCCGGATGCGGCATAACGATCAATAAGCAATTCGATAATGGGCGATAGGGGATAAAACGTTACCTTTGATAATACTGAAAAAACGTCCGATGATGAGCTTGTAAGAATTGTAACTCCGGTAGACACCAGATGAGTTCGTCCGGCCAATTCCCGCAACATCCTCCGCGCATCCGCCTCATCCTCCGGTTTTCCATAAAAAATGCCGTCCAGACTCACGACAGTATCTGCTCCGAGCACAATAGCATCAGGATAATCTGCCAAAACGCTTGTCGCTTTGGCGAGCGACAGCGCCTCAACAACATGCTTAGGTGAATTCTTGTCGTGTAGCGTTCCCAAAACGTGACGCTCATCACACGTCGCCGGCGCGACATCAAACGAAAACCCCGTCATCGCCAATAATTCACGTCTTCTTGGCGATTGGCTGGCTAAAATCAACTTCATTTGCTTATTTTCCTGTCCTGCGATGACATCGCCGATCCTCCATTTAATATCCTGACCGGAAAAGACTTTGCCGACCCTTCCCTCGTCGCTCGTCCGCTCTTACAGATTCGCTTATATATTCATATCACACCTTAACTCAAACGTCATTTCAACTATTTTGTGTCCGGGGGGATGGCTGATAAGATGGATATGCAGCGAAGCGAAAGTGTCCCGGCAAGAAACGGCATGATGATAGGCGTAAATAATTAACACGGTAAAAAGGATAAATAATTCAGGTTGAGATTAACTGGAATTTGAAGGTGAAACATATGGACAAAAAAGAAATATATGATTTCCTTGACTCTATGGGGATTTCTTACGAAGTTACTGAGCATAAAGCCGTTTACAACATGGAAGAATGGGCAGAAATAGATCTGCCTTACCCTGAAGACAATGCGAAAAATCTTTTCGTTCGCGATAAGAAAAAGAGAAACTACTATTTGATCACCGTGCAAGGAGTCAAGAGAGTGGATTTGAAAGCATTCAGAAATGCGCACGGCACGAAAGCGCTTAGTTTCGCATCGGGTGATGATCTCTTTGCCATTATGAAGCTCGAGCCGGGATCTGTCACACCCTTAGGGTTGCTGAACGACGATGAAAAACGCGTTGAGTTTTATTTGGATAAAAGCTTTCTTGAAGGAAATGCACGGATCGGTTGTCATCCAAATGACAATACAGCAACCGTTTGGCTGAATATCAAGGATTTGTTGACCCTTATCAAAGAACACGGAAATACGGTTCATATTGTAGAGATATAAATATTAGCTCGCGAATTCCTATTCAAAGGTATCGTCCAAAAAGGTTTCCTACTCTTTATTTTCTCGTACCATACATACTTTTTACAGAGGATGCACCTAGCACCCTGGGACAACACACTTTACAGTGGTTGTACTATGATACTATGACGTTAACCAAGGCGTTAAGGCGTTGTCTTTCCGGTTGTGCGGATTTGTTGTGAAAACAGACATCGCGTCGTGAAGATCACGCCGTTTCCGAACTTACGGTAATGTTTACGAGTTGCACCGTTTCATGAGAACGAAAGCGTTATTTCGATGTTGAGCGGAACGGTTTATAAGAAATTGGCTTTAATTTAGCCGGAACGTGGAGGTTTCCCATGAAGAACGATATGAAATACCTGAACATGCTGGCAGAGCATTTTCCGACGGCAAAAGCGGCACGCGCTGAAATTATCCGCCTCCGTGCCCTCAACGAGCTTCCTAAGGGCACGGAATATTTTTTCTCCGATTTACACGGTGAGGACACGGGATTTATTCATATTTTGCGAAGCGCGTCAGGCAATATCCGGCACAAAATATCGGAGCTTTTCGCCTACGAACTGACGCAAAATGAGCAAAATCAGCTCGCTAATCTGATCTACGATCCGAAGCGTGTTCTATCGATCTTGAAAAATACAGACCGTATTGAGCCGGATTGGTTAGCCATTACTATTTACCGTTTGATCGCTCTTGTCAGCCATATCGGTGTTAAGTATTCGTGGAACGACATTTCATCAAAAATTCCGGAACAGTACACCGACATCATCACCGAGTTGCTTTTTGCCTTCCGCGACAAAAATAAAAAATCATATATCAACGACATGATTCGTTTCGTCATTGAGGAAGATGCCGCTTTTTCCTTCATTGAATCACTCTGCGTCATGGTGCAGAATATCTGCGTCAACACGCTACATATTCTAGGTGACATTTTTGATCGAGGACCCGGACCCCACCGAATCATGGAAGAGCTTATGCAATTCTCAGATGTCGATGTCCAGTGGGGCAATCACGATATTGTTTGGATGGGCGCCGCCGCCGGCAATGAACCTTGTATGGGCATCGTTGTCCGCATCGGCATCGCCTACAACTCCTTCGATTTCATGGAGGACGGTTACGGGATCAATCTGCGTCCTCTGTCGTCGTTCGCGGCGGAAGTGTACGGTGATGATCCCTGTGAACGCTTCAAAGTGCACCACTACGATCTGCCAAAAGCGGCGCTGATCGCCGACGACCATGCCGCCCGCATGCACAAGGCTATCTCAATCATTCAGTTTAAGTTGGAAGGTCAGATGCTTGAGCGCCATCCTGAATGGAATATGTCTCAGAGAAATGTCCTTAAAAATGTAGATTTCAAAACGGGTGAATACGTTGTCGGCGACAAGCGCTTCCCCCTGCGCGATACGAATTTTCCCACCATCGATCCAGATGACCCGCTCCGCCTCACAAAAGATGAGGAAGATGTCATGTACAACATCGCGGTTTCATTCAAGCACAGCGAACCGCTCCACCGTCACGTTCGCTTTCTCTATGACAAAGGGAGCACCTACAAAATCGTCAACCGCAACTTGCTCTTCCACGGCTGCATCCCGCTGACGAAAGAGGGGGAGTTGCGATCTGTGACGGTTGACGGCAAATCCTATAAAGGTCGCGCACTTCTTGATGTCCTGAATGTTAAAATCCGTGACGCCTATTTCCAAGGCAGGCTGGCGGATCATACTTCCGATGCCGCAGATAAGTTGTGGTATCTCTGGTGCGGCTCGGAATCCCCCATGTTCGGGAAAAGCCAGATGTCAACATTTGAAAATTTCTTCGTGGAGGACAAGGCGATCCGTGAAGAAATCTATGATCCTTACTACACATTCTCGTCGCAAGAAGAGACATGCAAGATGATTCTTGCCGATTTCGGGCTCAATCCCGATAATTCGCGCATCATTAACGGTCATGTACCTGTCAAGAGCGGAGAAACGCCTGTTAAAGCTAACGGACGCCTCTATGTCATTGACGGCGGATTGGCCAAAGCATATCAGAAACGCACGGGCATCAACGGCTACACGTTGATCTTCAACTCTCATCATCTGGCGCTTGCCGAGCACCACGACTATCAGACGATTGAAAACGATATGGGAAGTTATACACCGCGCCTGCACATTATGGAGCCCATGCCGCAACGCCTGATGGTACATAACACCGACTTAGGTAAAGAAATTAACGCGCAAATCGAAGATCTGCGCGAACTCATTGAAGCTTTCCACAGCGGAGCGATAAAGGAACAGTAATTTTACCACGTTTGACGTTTGATCTTGAGATGGCAATGCAATTCCGTTTGCTCTGTTTTGTGTTGCCTTATTTCACGCCCAATACATAATCTTGGATCTGCAGTATGCTCTGCTCAACCTGGCCTCATGCCGTATTTTCTATATCTGACATTCTATCTTGAAGTCTTTCAAGCGTGAGAACACGGGCGTTTAACTTGTTAATCAGGCGCTCGTCATGTGCCGCGAGGATGACCGGCACACGAGTGAATGCCTCCAAAATCAGAAGGATCGCATCCGTTTCGCGCTTTTCGTCCAGTTCGCGAAGCGGTTCGTCGAGAAAAAGGATACCAGATTTAGGAGCTAAGGCGCGAGCGATCGCCACTCGACGTTTTTCTCCGCCTGACAGCAATTCGGCAGGCTGCCCGCTGACATCCGACAAGTCCAAACGCTGAAGCAACGCGTCGGCACGGAGGCCGTCGTAATCAGGCAAAACTACACGGACGTTATCACGCGCGGAAAGTTGTGGTATCAGACGGTTTTCCTGAAAGACAAAACGGCCGTTTCCCGGCACACCGGAAATGACGCCGGCATCAGGGCGTTCAAGCGAAGCAAGCATGCGGAGCAACGTTGTTTTTCCTGAACCGGACGCGCCGTTGACAATAAAAGGGCGATCAAGCGGCAACTCTGCCGAGAAATTCCGGAACAGAACGGTCTCTCCAAACGCTTTGTCAAGTCCGTCGATCGTAATTACGGCAGGATGACCCATTCCATCACTTCTCTCTTGGTGCTTCTGACACTCTCCGGCACCGTCAATTGTGATTGTAACGGAGTGGCTCGTTTCACTAAGAAAGTCGCTGATCTGCGGTGCGCACTGCTCATCGTCGATAGTGATTGCAGGAGGATGCTCCGACTTCTGTTCGACGTCCGCCTCTAATGTTTCCGCAGTATGCATGACACGTCTTGCTTTTTCCGGGAGCTTGCGCCCAACGTAAGATAGTGCGCTCCGCAATACGAGGATAATCAGTTTCTCCGAGATAAAAGACACCAAAACAATGGCAAGCGTCCACGCAAGCAGTCCCTCCATGTCGAGATACAGACGTGAATCGTGGAGGTGCCAGCCGATGGACGGTTTTGCAAGAGAGAGAACTTCGGAAGCAACGCCGGCTTTCCAAGCCATGCCGAGCGCGACGCCCATGGCCGCAAGGAATTGACCTCGACAAGCGGGAACGATAATAAATCGGAGGATATCGCGCTTTTTAAGGCAAAAGACGCGCGCCATCTCAAGAAGCGCGTGGTCAACATCAGATAAAGCGGCCAAAACGCTCTCATAGACCATGGGAAATACGACCAGCCCGCTAATAAACAATGTCAATACTCTGTTGCCCAAAAAGAAAAGGGCAATCAGGATAAAAGAGACGATCGGAACTGTTTTCATGAGAAGCACAAAAGGCTCGATCAGCCGCTGAAGAACTTTCAAGCGCCACACAGCAAAAGCGAAGATCACTGCGACTGCCGCCGAGAAAAAGACTCCCTGCAATATGCGCTCTCCCGACTGGATGACCGCAAGCCACCCCTCTTTCTCGGAAAACATCTGTCCAAAACGAGCCAACACGTCTCGCGGTGGCGGCAACAGGAAATTTGTTCCGGAAAAAAGAGAGAGGAACTGCCAAATGACAAGCAGAAGCAGCACCCCTCCAAGGCTAAACCAAACTCCTTTTTTTCTCGGATCCGGCTTCACGGCGATATCGGGTTAACGGTTGGACGAATAGTAAAATTCATCTGCCGGAAGCGCTCCGCCGATCGATTTCGGGTTAATCTCGTATAAGAGATTAAGAAATCCTGATAGAGCGGTTTTCATCGGCTCACCCATCATGAAATGAATGTGGCAATAGGGGATCGCTTTTTGCGCGATCGCAGCCTTGAAAATGTCGAGTTGCTCAATCATTTTGGATGCCTCTTCCGGGTTTTCATTGACGTATCTCATCGATTGCTCGTACTGCGCTAGAAAGTCGGCGACCGCTTCAGGATGTGCTTCGATGATATCATTACGTGCGATGAGCACTCCCATGACGAGACCAGCATCACCCATGTTGTTCTCCCAGACCGTATTGAGGTCAACCGCAAGTCGCAAATCCTCAAGCTGCTGTTGAGCGACCGTGACGAAGGGTTGTGGAAGAAGCGCGACTGACCCGTCATTGGCTGCCAGATTGGACACAACTTCCGTGTGTTCCGCCAGCCACACTACGGTAA
>FZPS01000065.1_pt254 | contig 13173 bp, 13 predicted proteins | sample 1817821 | NCBI WGS metagenome assembly FZPS01 (sample SAMEA104158645, study PRJEB21678) | metagenome | place: Germany | collected 2015-04-21 | reverse complement strand
CACCAGGCGCTGGATGATGAGGTCGACGTAGCGCCGGTTCGGGGCGGTGCCGTGGGTGTAGTCGGTGACGGCGAGGGCGAAGTGGCCGATCGGCTCATCCCCCGGCCGGAATGCCACATACTCGCCTGCCCCCATCAGTTTCACCACCGTGAGGGAGAGGTCGGGGAAACGGTCGGGGTCGGCCTTCTTCTGCCGTATGAGGAACCGGGTGAGCGCTTCCGCATCTGGCTTTTCAGGCAGGATCTCGTCACGCTTTGCCGCCTCCCGGACGATCCCCTCCCAGTTCTTCGGTGTGCGGACGACGCGGTGGATCATGGGGCGGCGGGCGGCGGCGAGGAACGCCGTCAGGGTTCCGTTCGCCGCGACCATGAACTCCTCGATGAGACACCGGGCGAGGTTCTGTTCCTGGACGGCGAGCCTGATGACCCGGTCGCCCTCGACGACCGGTTCGGCCTCGATCGTCTCAAGGACGAGCGCCCCCTTCTCTGTCCGGCGCCTCTTCATCCGCGTCGCTGCTTCATGCTGGAGGAGGATCTGTTCCTCGATTCCCGGGGTCTCCCTGACCGCCTGCGGGATCGGGCCGGCCCCCTCCAGCCAGTCGCCGACCTCCTCGTAGACGAGTTTCGCGTGGTTCCTGACAAGCGCCCGGTAGATACCTCCAGGTATGATACTTCCGTCCGGGAGGACGGTATACCCGATGACGATCGCCACGCGGTCCTGGCCGGGCAGGAGTGATGTGAGGCCCGCCGAGAGGCGGTCGGGGAGCATCGGGAAGGTCTCGACGCCGGTGTAGACCGAGGTTCCGTTGTGGCAGGCGTGCCGATCCGTCGCCGATCCCTTCGGGACGAGAGAATCGACATCGGCGATAGCGACCCGGACGTGGATCTCATCGTTGGAGCCCCATTCACAGAACTCGATCTGGTCGAGGTCCTGTGAATCATAATTGTCGATCGAGGACCAGAGGAGCAGGCGGAGGTTGCAGAGGTCGTTCGGGAGGGCGTTTTCGGCGAGGGCACCGACTTCCCGGGTGACGGATGCGGGAGGCGCCGGGGCAAAACCGTAGTGGTCCATCGCCGTCCACGCGATGGCGTTCAGGTCGACGTAAGAATGATTCTGCATCTGATGGAGAGGTCTGCTTGCGGGCTTAAGAACTGCCCGGAAGGGTGCCATGCCCCGGCGGAGATGTAAAAAGAGTTAATGCTTCCAGCGAGAAGATATACCTGTTTCATGCAGATCGATAGACCGGGTTTTGTGCTCCGCGCCTGGACGTTCGAGGATGAGGAGCCTCTTGTGCGCCACGCGAACAACCCCCGGATCGCGGCGATGATGCGCGATGAATTTCCCTCCCCCTATACGCCCGGGGACGCCCGCCGGTTCATAGCGGCGGCCGGGGATACGGTATCGTACCTCTACCTCGCGATCGACGTCAACGGCGAGGCCGTGGGGAGCATCGGTATCCAGCCGCTCGATGATGTCCGGCGCAGGACCGCCGAGATCGGTTACTGGCTCTCGGAGTCGCTCTGGGGCCGGGGTATCGTCACCGATGCGGTCCACTCGATCATCCCTGTAGCCTTCGAGCGGTTCGATATCATCCGGCTTGAGGCAGGCGTGATCTCAAACAACCCTGCGTCGATGCGTGTCCTTGAGAAGTGCGGTTTTGTCCGTGAAGCGGTCCATCAAAAGGCCATAACAAAGAACGGCGCTACCTTCGATGAGATCGTCTATGTCTGCTTCGGGGATGGCGCCGGCCAGTGAAGGAGTTATCTCCTGACTTTCTCCCACCGGCCGGCTCTCAATCGCACCCCCGGAACGCTTATCCTGCGCTCCGTAAGAACTTAAATCGTGAAAGTGCTTGGCATCAGCGGGAGTCCGAGGGCGCGGGGGAATACTGCCCGCCTCCTCGCGGAGATTCTTCGCGGGGTCTCTGACGCGGGCGGCGAGACGAGCGCCGTCAGCCTCTCCGGGTATACTATTGAGGGCTGTAGAGGTTGCGAGCGGTGCCGGCGTGATCTGACCTGCACCCGTTTCAACGACGGTATGACGCTGCTGTACCCTCGCATCATAGACGCGGATGCACTCGTTCTTGGATCGCCGGTCTACCACTACAACGTCACCAGCCAGATGAAGGCGTTCATCGACCGGCTATACGCCTTCTACGACTTCACCGATGAGCGTCCCCGGGGCTACTCCAGCCGCCTTGCGGACCGCGAGCGCAAGGCCGTGGTCTTTGCAATCGGCGAGCAAGCTGACCCCGCCGATCTCGGCGTTGCCCTGGAGGCGCTCTCCCTGCCGCTCCGGCCGCTCGGGTATGAGGTGGTCGCCGAACTCCCGGTCTTAAACTGCTTCGAGCCGGGGATCGTCGGGGAGAAGAGGGAGGTGCTGGAGTCGGCCTACCGGTGTGGTCAGGCACTTGTAGCGGCGTTCTCCGGCGCCTGAGATGAGCCTCCCTAGTTCTTGAAGCTGTGAACCGGCGCGGGGATCCGGCCGCCACGGTTGATGAACTCGGCGCAGCCAAACCGGTTTACCGCCTGGACCGGCGCATGTCCGAGCAGTCCGCCGAACTCGACTGTATCGCCGACGTCCTTCCCGATCACCGGGATCAGCCGAACAGCGGTTGTTTTGTTGTTGATCATCCCGATGGCCGCTTCGTCCGCGATGATGCCGGCTATGGTCGAGGCTGGGGTGTCGCCCGGGATCGCGATCATATCGAGACCGACTGAACATACACAGGTCATCGCCTCAAGTTTTTCAATGGTGAGGGCGCCGCGCACAACTGCATCGATCATCCCCTGATCCTCGCTGACCGGGATGAACGCGCCTGAAAGTCCGCCGACAAACGAGCTTGCCATGATCCCGCCCTTCTTCACCTGATCGTTTAAGAGGGCGAGTGCGGCTGTCGTCCCCGGTGCACCGACAGATTCAAGTCCCATCTCCTCAAGTATGCCGGCGACGCTATCCCCGACGGCAGGTGTAGGGGCAAGAGAGAGATCCACGATACCAAACGGGATTCCGAGTCTTTCTGAGGCTTCTTGTGCTACGAGCTGCCCTGCCCGGGTGACTTTAAAGGCTGTTCTCTTGACTGTCTCGCAGAGAACCTCGAAGTTCTCCCCCCGGACTCCCTCAAGCGCGTGCTTTATGACTCCAGGGCCGCTCACGCCTACGTTGATGACTGCATCGGCCTCTGAGACGCCATGAAATGCGCCAGCCATAAAGGGGTTGTCGTCGGGGGCATTACAGAGGATGACCAGTTTCGCGCAACCGAGCGAGTTGGTATCTTTTGTTGCCTCAGCGGTCTTTCGCACAATCTCCCCCATCAGTTTCACGGCGTCCATGTTGATGCCGGTCTTCGTCGAGCCGACGTTCACGGAGCTGCAGACCCTCTCTGTCGCGGCGAGGGCTGCCGGGATCGAGCGTATGAGGGCCTCGTCGGTCGGGGTCATCCCCTTTGAGACGATGGCGGAGTATCCCCCGATGAAGTTGACGCCCGTGTCCCGCGCGGCCCGATCGAGCGTCTCTGCGACCTCTACGAAGTCTTCCGGGGATGCGCAGGCCCGGCCGCCGGCGAGCGCTACAGGGGTTACGGATATTCTCTTGTTCACGATCGGGATCCCGTACTCGAGTTCGATCTCCCTACCTGTCGAGACGAGATTCTTTGCGAGGCCGGTGATCTTATCGTAGATGTTCTGTTTCAGGGTATCGAGATCGGAGTCGCAGCAGTCGAGGAGGCTGATGCCGAGCGTGATGGTCCGGACATCGAGCTTCTCCTGCTCGATCATCTTGTTCGTCTCGTTTACCTCGAAGATGTTGATCATGGGATTCCTCAGATGCGGTGCATTCTGGTGAAGATGTCCTCGCGCTGGCACCGGATCCGAACGCCGATCGCGTCTCCGAGTTCGTCGAGGTCGGTCACCATCTCGGCATAGGGCTTTTCTGATCTGCTGGTGTCGATGATCATCATCATGTTGAAGTAGTCCTGGACGATCGTCTGGGAGATGTCCTCGACGTTGACCTGGTTCTCGGCGAGGTAGGTGCAGACCTTCGCGATGATCCCCACGGTGTCTTTCCCGACGACGGTAACGATTGCTTTGCTCATGCTCTCTCCTGATCTTTGTGTATACTGATGGGTCTTTCAAGGCATTAATCCGATGAGGTGGGATACTGATCGGTGTGAGGGGTGATCATTTCCACCGGACTCGTGCCAGCACCATGCCAGCATTGGTTACCTTACGTCTCAGTCACGGTCTGTAAGGTCCGTTTTGTTGAATTAGAGATGACGACCAGGTGTAATGTAACGGAAGTTGACATAGGCGGTGCAGTCATGCGCTACGTCAACACGGGTTACCTTACGATCCGGTCGCGATCTCTAAGGTCCATTTTGTTGACTTAGAAGTGGCGGTCCAATGTAAGGTAACAAAAGTTGACTTACAGGGCTGCTTATATTGCCATACGGTGAATTGTACTATATGGAGAGGTATCCCGATAACAGAGCAGGGGTATTTGCCCGCCAGGAGGGCGGGTACGATGCGTTCATCCCGCATCCATTGCCTCCACGGGATCTTGTTCTTGATGAAGGGCTTTTGTATCTGCTATCAAAAGCTGACGGTGCCCTGGCCCGCCTGGATGGAGTTACCCAGGTGCTCCCGAACCCGGATCTCTTCGTGGCGATGTACATCAAGAAAGAGGCTCTGTTGAGCTCGCAGATCGAGGGCACGCAGGCATCCCTGCAGGGTGTTCTTGAGTTTGAGGCGCACCTCCGGCCCAGGGATGATATCAACGAGATACAGGAGGTTATGAACTACATAAAGGCGCTCCATCATGGTATCGAGAAACTGGAGTTCGCACCGTTCTCTCTTGATCTGATGAATGAGATTCACCGGTTTCTCATCCAGGGGACACGGGGGTCACATAAGTTCCCGGGCCGGCTGCGGCATGTCCAGAACTGGATCGGAGTGCCGGGAGGGACTATACAGGACGCAGTATTTGTCCCGCCGCCGCCGGAGCAGGTTCCGGGGCTTATGCAGGATCTGGAGCAGTTTATCCAGAGCAGCGACAGGACGCCGACGCTGATTAAGGCCGCTCTCATCCATGCCCAGCTGGAGACGATCCACCCGTACCTGGATGGTAACGGGAGAATGGGGAGGTTGATGATAACGTTTTACCTCTATTACAGGGGTGTTCTGGCGAGGCCGCTCCTCTACCTCAGTTATTATCTTAAAAAGAACCGGGAGAGGTACTATACGCTCCTCAACGGGATCCGGTACCACGGGAACTGGGGGGCGTGGCTTGAGTTCTTCCTTCAGGGCGTCATCGAGGTCTCCAATAACTCTCTTGAGACGGCGAAGAAGATAATCCAGCTCAAGGAGACACTGATCGAGAGGCTGCTGGAGAACAACGTCGGCGGTGTTCACGCGGTAAAGCTGATCGATATGCTCTTTGACCGCCCTATTATCACAATCGCACAGATTGCAGAGGAGTTGCAGATCAGTCGTCAGACCGCAACCAAACTCGTGGGACTGTTTGAGAATATCGGTATCGTTGAAGAGATCACCGGGAAAGTGCGGTATAAGCAGTACATGTTTGTGGATTACGTCCGGATCATCGAGGAAGGCACGCGGATGTAGTCTCTCCGCAAGCAACGAACCGCCGGGGGCCGGCAACGTGCTCTTGAACGGGACATGCCGTCTAACCTGTATCGAAATCCCTTCAGACTGATCAACGAGAAATGCGCAAAGAGGGAACGATTGAGACGATCGGAAGTAGGACATACAAAGCGAAATGAGTTCTCACCGAAAGAGGCGGTGAAGAACGGAGTTGAGCAGTTGGCATGTTCAGTTGGATAATAAAACTCACATCTCCAACCGTATCTGCGATAATAGGATGAAATATAGGGAGAACGGGTCCATAAACCAGGATGCGTGTTGGATATGTGTTGGATATTTGCGGCCCGGGAGCCGGCCGGCCAGGCAGTGGCGACTGTGCACGTCCCTCAGCATGCCAGTCGGGCGGGGAGCGCCGAAGAGAAGTTCGTCACCGTCCTTCCCTCACGCTCGATAGTTCCACTCTCGATCTGATGGACGAGGATGTTTCGCGACCATCCGTTTTTGATGGTCTTGCGGATATACCGCTCACGCTGCGCCGGCTCTTTCACCTTATCGAGCAGCGTTATTGCATGATACCACGTGATTTGTGCAAGCACCTCTTGCACAAATACAGGGTCAGGCCATGCCTCCGCAAACGACCGCATATACTTCAGGTTCCGGGGGAAAAACCCTTGATATCCGGGAATTCTTTCCTGAGATCAGCCGGGAGCTGTTCTATCACCTTCGCTCCCCACACCAGCTGTCTCTGCATACACCCTTAAGGCCGGCGGGGAGGATTAATCGTTTTAGAGCACAGGGGCCGGGTCGTGATCAGGCTACAGAAGAGGAGGGGTTTTGAGAGATATCAGGCGACAGCGCTGGACTCTATGAACATTCGCCTGATAGGTGAGAGTATCTCCTCTTCCATTCTCACCCTGTCGAGCAGATCCTGCTCTGGAGTCAGGGATTCTTCAGGATCAATCCGTCATCAGTCATGCCAATGGCGACCCCTGCATGTGCAGGGCCTTTCTGTTTGATGAATAATATCGCCGGGTTGTATATTACTATTGCCGGGTAGCCGGCATCCAGAACTTTGTGGATCTCTTCAAAGGTGCTCTCCCCCAGTGTGAAGGTGTATGCCGGGTATTTCCTGTTGAGGATGTGGAATGGACCTGTGGTTATTCCCCTCCCTCCTGCAAACGACCTTCCCATGGTCCGGGCTCCCGCTGACCCCGGGGCCTCTCCCGGTATTGCCGGCCTTACCCTCCGCCACGCTCAATCCTGGCGCCTCCAGTCAAAACCCCGCGCCTCCCTCCCCTCCCGGCCCGGGGTCACACCTGCATCCTCATCCTCCCGGAGCAGATCGAGCAGTTAGCTTAATAGACCCCCCGCGCCAAAAACTGCATTAAGAGGCGATTCTAGTATGGAGAACAGAGTACAGGAAGCGACAGGGCCCGATCGGGCGCCGGAATCCATCATCATGCGTGTCGCCCTCCTCTCCCTCGCCGTCAACATCGGTCTGGTCATCGCGAAACTCACCCTCTCCGTCTACTCGGGGAGCCTTGCCCTCCGCGCGGATGGCATCCACTCGTTCGTGGATGTTGTCGCAGCACTCGCGCTTATAGCCGGCCTCCTTCTCTCCACGCGCAAACGCCGGGACTTCCCGTACGGGCTCTACAAGATCGAGAACGTCGTCGCGGTGGTCATCTCCCTCCTCATCTTCTTCACCGCGTTTGAGATCGCGATGGAGGCGGTGGCGGGCGATGTCACCGCACAGCCTTACGGCGGGTGGGTTCTCCTCATCGTCGCCGGCTTCATCCCGGTGCCCTTCATCCTCGGCACGTACCAGGTGAACGTGGGGCGGAAGTACAACTCGCCGGGCCTGATCGCCGACGGGAGGCAGCACCAGATGGACGTCCTCTCCTCTTCGGTCGTCTTCTTCGCCCTCCTCGGGCAGTTCTTCGGCATACCCCTGGACCGGATCGCGGCCTTAATCATCGCCATCTTCATCGTCCGGGCTGGCTGGGATATCCTGAAAGATAGCATGAAACCCCTCCTTGATGCCTCGGTCGACTACGATACGCTCAGCGAGATCCGCAACATCATATCATCGGATCCGACGGTGAGCCGCATCAGGAGCGTCACGGGCCGCAACTCCGGCCGTTACATATTCGTGGAGGCGGTGATCGAGATGGCGACACCTGACCTCAAGGAGGCGCACCAGGCAAGCGATCGCATCGAGGAGGCCATACAGCGCCAGGTCCAGAACGTCGAGCGGGTCGTCATCCACTACGAACCTGAAGAGAAGAGATGTCTACGGTATGCGGTGCCGCTGGAGGACCGGGAGGGCCGGATCAGCGATCACCTCGGCGAGGCCCCTTATTTCTCGATCTTCGATATCGATACCGGGAAAGACCACGTCAGGCGACAGGATATCATCGTCAATCCCTTCACGGACGCAGAGGAGCGAAAGGGCGTGCAGATAGCGGAGATGTTGATCGAGCAGAAGATCGACGTGGTTCTCATGCGCCACTCCCTCTCGGGGAAGGGGATCTCCTATGCGTTCGAGGCATCCGGGGTTGAGATGAGGCTGACTGATGCGGCGACGCTCGCAGAGGCGATCGAGGATGTGACCGGGCACTCCGGGGAGGAGACCGGCGTTCCGGCCCGCTGATCCCGCCGGGAGAGAGTATGGAGCAGCAGAGAAACATCGTCCTCATCGGCATGCCCGGCGCGGGGAAGAGCACCGTAGGCGTTGTCCTTGCAAAAGCCCTCGGCATGCGGTTTGTCGATACGGATCTCCTGATCCAGGAGAAGGCCGGGAGGATGCTCCAGGAGATCCTCAATGAAGATGGATCGGATTCCTTCCGGCGGCTTGAGGAGGAGGTGATCCTCTCCCTCCGCACCCGGCGTGCAGTTATCGCGACGGGCGGCAGCGTTGTGTACAGCAAGAAGGCGATGGCACACCTGGGGGCGGGAGGGGTGATCGTATACCTGGAGATCCCCTACGCGGAGATGGAGGCGAGGCTCAAGAACATAACGACCCGGGGGATCGTCCTCCTCCCGGGCCAGAGCCTCCGCGAGATGTACGATGAGCGCATACCGCTCTATGAGCGCTACGCCGATATCACCATCGCGTGCCGGGGAAAGGATCTCGAGTCCGTCGTCGAGGATCTGATCGGGGCGCTGTGAGGGGCCGGCTACCGGCGCTTGCCCCGGTTGATCTTTTCTCCCGCTACCCGTCACACCTCTGCGACCAGGAACCGCCCCTCCTCGTCATCGACGAGGCGCACCGTGATCATATCCCCTTCGTGCACGCCGAAGTCCGAGTAGGGTTCATTCAGGAGTATGCCCCGGAGTATGGCGCCGTCGTCCGACTGCCTCTCCAGGCGGACCCAGACCCCCTCAGGGACGATCTCCCCGCTCTCTGAGAGCAGGACCACCGATACGTCATCGAAGTAGCCCTGCGCCCTGAACCGGTCGAGGTCGGTTCTCCTCCGTACTTCCTGGATCTGCTCCGGCTCGTAGTATATGCGCCACCTCTGCTCTTCGAGGAGAGCGAGATCGCTTGCGTCCCCATCCGACAGGAGCGTGTATGCCCCCATATCATCGGAGTGGAGTATGAACCCCTCACCGTGGTTCTCAAAGCTCGTGGTGATCTCCGGCAGCCGGCCGGCCTCGACCCGGCAGAGGTGGTGGATGCGGAAGGTGACCCCCTCCTCGTGGTCCACGTAGAAGATGCCGATGCACCGGTCAGCATCCTGGTATTCCTGCCCTTTCTCAGCGAAGACGCGGGCTATGCCGGGATTGATCTCTGCAACCGCCCACCGGTATATGATCTCCCGGTCGGTGCGGTGTCTCGTTTCGTCGTTCATGGTACGTGGTATGGTCTTTCACGCTCAAGCATGAAAGGGGTTTTGAAATGTTCACGAATATCTCTTGATTCTCGATGGTTGTCAACCGGAGATGCATCTACGGGATCGGCCCTGATGCGGTCGAGATCTCCCGATAGGGGGGCATGGGTCGCAGGTGAGCGAGAGCGATCAGGGCGGACTTTCCCTCTCTACCGCACCCCCGCCTTTGCGTTCCACTCCCGCACGAGCCGGGCGTAGCATTCGTCGCAGATCTTCGCCTGCGCCTCCCGCGACCAATAGACCGCTCTCTTCGCGTTGCAGATATCACACCGGCCTATATCTACCCGAACCCGGGAGAACGTGCGGTGATCGAGCACCCCCGGTAGCGGTTGGACCTTCGCCGGCTGCTTTGCCTTCTGAAGACAGTTGTAGCAGAGATATTTCCCTCCACTGCCGCGCAAGATCGATGACGTCGGCCGCCGGCCGCAGATGTGGCAGGGCTCATCCTTCGCCACCGGGAGGGCGATGTAGTCGCGAGGGTTTATCCGGGGGGTTGTTTGCACATTTACACTCGTTTGCACATCTTCACACTCTATCTTGCACTCCGAAAATCCCCTGGATGGTGGCAGATTTGCGATCGGGTCTGTATCCTTGCAGATCTCCGGTATATTTACACAACTGGAGATCTCGCGGGCACCCGGAGAGGGAGATCCCGACCCGCTGACCGGACTCTCCGTTCCCGGTAAATGGTGTAAACTACCATCCTTATCAGTAGATATCTCTGTACATATCTCTCTAATAGAAGAACTATCAGCATCCTGAGGAGATTTCTCGTTTGCACCACACGCCGGATCAGTGTGTAAACCCGGTGTAGATGTGCAAACGTCAGGCCCCCCGGACCCCCCTGAGGTATCGTCCGGGCCACCCGGATCATCCTCCAGCCAGACCGTGGTCTGCGCTGACCATGCCCGGTAGGCCTCGAGGTCAAACGAGAAGTAGTGCTCCCGCCGGCGCACCGCGTATCCATTCATGTCGCCGGAGACGGTCGCATCGATGTAGCTCACCGCCGGGCACTTGTCCAGGATGCCGGTATAGGTGGCCCGGTTGTTGGTGTAGCCGTGGAGGAGCCGGTATGTCTGGTGATACGAGAGCCCGAGAGCGTTCTGGAGCTGGCGGACGGTGAAGACCTCGATCCCCATCTTCTCGATCGTCGCGAGCGCCGCGGCCTCGTTCTTCGTCAGTTTCGTCTCCTGGCCGCCGGCAACACCGGAGAGGGTGGAGTAGAGTTTTGCCGCTGCGTAGAAGTCTTCTTTCCGGGCGATCACCGCCCCATCCTCATCACGATCTCGCTGGAAGGAGAAGAGACGGGCGTGGCACTTGATCAGGTCAAAGAGCATGCCGGGGTTCCGGCGGTTCTGGGTTGTGGAGGATCCTATCTGCCGGGCAAACGGTATCGTGACCGCACAGACCTCCTCCCCGACCACCTCCCAGATCGCCCGGCAGACCTGGATATCGTCGGGTGTCGGTCCCTGTTCGCGTTTTGATTCATGGTTCCTTATGTGCTCGAAGACCCGCCTGTCCTGCTCGATCGAGTCGTCGATCCAGACCGTGAGCATACGGTTCATCACCTGGTCGTCGCCTGGATCCTCGACCTTTGCGAGCCACCAGATACATCGGGGCGGGATGGTGCAGACACGGAGTTTGCGCTCGGCCGTCACCGTCCGGTGCTCGATCGGTTCGCGGAAGTTCGTGGTCGCCGACTTGAGAACCTCCTGGAGGTCGTCGGAGAGCGAGACGTCATCGAAGAGGAAGACGGTGCCGGCCCGGAGGTCGTCGTCGTAGTAGAGCGCCCGGTCTGAGACGGTTCCTTTCAGACGCGAGTTCTCCGGTATGAGGTTTAGCATCGTCGTGCAGGCATGGGTCTTGCCCTTCCCGGAGTTGCCGGATATCGAGACGTGGAGGCCGTTTGTGTTCTCGACCGACCGGGAGGCGACCGAGTAGGCGAGGCACTCCGCGACGGTGCGGTCGCCGACGTGAGTCTTGTTGAAGGTATCGAGGATGAATGCGAGCGCATCCCCGGTCCTGAGGATCTCAAGCGCACGCCGGCGGTATTCGTCAGGAGGGGCGGGATCTTCTGTCCGGGTCTTTGCCCGGGGTTTCTTCGCCGGCGCCTTCCGCGCCTCATGCATCCCCCGGAGCTCAGACCACCGCTGGGCTCCTCCGCCGCAACTTGTGTGGTGGCAGCCGGCGTGGATGGCGCCGTTTGCAAACTGGATGGCAAACGCGCCGTCCCTGTGCGCCCCCGAGAACGGGCACTCCGCGAGTGCATAGAGCGTCCCGCCGTTCCAGGGCTTTGTGTTCCGGACGGCTATGCCGTGTTCTGCGAGCCAGCGGCCGAGGTCGATCTTCTGGTCGCCTTCTGGCCGGGCGGGTTCTTCTCGCGGGAGGAGGCCGGCGAGGTGCTGGAGTTTTTCGGTCGGGACTGTGGTCATCTCGCCGGGGAGTGAGAGGATCCCTGCTCGCCGGTGGGGGCGCTTCGGCGTGGAGTCGCCCTTCCTTGATACCGTCCCGTAGAGTTTCCAGATCCGGGCGGCGTTGTAGTTCGTGGTGTCGACCGTGACGAGATCGTTTGAGAAGAGGATGTCGAGTGTGGTGAGTGTCCCTTTGATGAGCTCTTTTGCGGCCTCGTCGTTTGCAAGATCGATCCGGTAGAGGAGGTGTGCTCCGTTCCCGGAGTCTGCCCGTATGGGCTCCCCGAATCCCAGTTCAGCGAGGTACTCCGCGATCCGGGTCGCGGCATCGAGTGCCGCCTCGTGTTCTGCGTCGGTCGATGAGACCCCGCTCGGCCGGACCGGATCGATATCGATCGGGAGCCAGCGCCGGCGGATGATATCGGCGTCTGCGGTGGTGGCGTCTTTGTGGGAGAGGCGCATCTTGATCCGGTTCGCCCGCCGGGCGAGGAGCGCGGGGTTCACTGTGTTCAGGGTCACGTATATCCCGGTGACCGAGGGATCGGCATCAAGCGCCTCGACGGCCCGGGTCAGGCGTTTGTAATCGTCGAAGTAGCCTGAATGTGTCGCGCCATCGGTGAGCACCCGGACCTCGATCACGCCATCGGCGATGAGTTCTGCCGCCCGGCGGATCTCTTTCTCTACGGGTCCACTGCCGGCGGGGGTTCGGGGTTCAGTCATGGCCGGCCCTTCCTGGCCTCTGCGGTTCCCCGCCACTCCTGGCGGATCTCGCCGGTTGTGACCTGCAGAGGCGGGCGGGTGATCTCCGGTAGCTGCACTTATTGCCCTTGAGGGAGAAGAGCTGTTGGCGGTCCCGTGTGAATCGATGTTGGCGCACGCTTCAACCCGAGGACTGCCATTGATTTTTGTCTTTTTTTGCATTCAATCAGCTCGGCGTGAGATGATATTAACCTGACTTTACCAGGAAATCCAGGCTTTCAGGGGGTCCCTGTTCGGGCGATTTCCTCTGAGGGTTGCTCATTACACCGCAGAATATTGGAGATCCTGTACAGGCCATTTTTGGGTACCCAAAAGTTAATATATTGCTATATCCGACTCCAGTATCAACCAGAACCCGATCCACCCTGGAAGCTGCCGGGGTATGTCTCATTGATGAATGGTACCAGTTTAGAAGCATACTTCGGACTTAAGGATTTAAGCGCCCGTTTCTTCCACTAACTTCTCTTCGCCACTAACTTCTCAAACGCCTCTCGCGATCGTGGTCAGCAG
>FZPS01000052.1_pt272 | contig 13175 bp, 11 predicted proteins | sample 1817821 | NCBI WGS metagenome assembly FZPS01 (sample SAMEA104158645, study PRJEB21678) | metagenome | place: Germany | collected 2015-04-21 | reverse complement strand
GATTTAATGTGATAACTTATGACCTTAGAGGTCATGGTAAAAGTGGTGGTAAACGTGGCTATGTAAAATCATTCCATGACCATATTGATGATTTACATGAAGTTGTAAAACATGTAAAAACATTAAATAATCAAAAAGTATTTTTGATTGGTCACTCTATGGGTGGCGCAATTGTGCATATGTACGAAGCGAAATATCATGATGTTGATGGTATCATATCATCCGCTGCCGCATCAAACACTCCAAAGAGTTCACGAGTTTTAAAATATATTGGTTTTTGGTATATAGGATTTGTTAAAATATCATCTAAAATGTTTGCCGATCATTTATCCTATGACCCCTATGTCAAGGAAGACAACTTAAGTGATCCACTCAATTTGAAATTTATGTACATTAAATTAATTGGCGAAATGATGGTTAAAGGTGCAAAGTATATTCAAAAAAATTTGACATCATTTAAAACACCGATTCTTTATATTCATGGGAAAGATGACCATATTGTTGAACCGGTAATTTCTGAAAAAACGTTTTTAAAAAATAAATCTTTAGATAAAATTTTACTTACATATGATCATGCAAAACACGAATTATTTAATGAATATATAAAAGAAGAAGTTTTTGAAGATTGTAAAGAATGGATAGTTGAAAGATTATAGAGCCTTAATGGCTCTTTTTTATAAAAAAAAGGCGATTCAATCGCCTTTAATTGTTTATATTTTTTTGATGTAACAACGTCTACGTTTGTGTTCAACGTAGTCAAAGTCTTTCCATTGATTATGAATGGCATGGTTTTCTTCAAGTTCTGGACCTGTTTCAGCAAATTTAACCCCATTTTTCCACCCCATTTTTAAACCATCTTCAAAAATGAGTGATAATACACCTTTACCTTGATGTTCAGGTGCTACAGCAATAAAGTAAAAATCAATAACTTCATGTTGAGATTTAACAGCTTTTAATAAACGCAAGGCACCAAGTGGGAACAACTTACCATTACTTTTTTTATTAGCTTTTGCAAGTGAAGGCATGATTACACCAAAACCTGCGATTTTATCTTCCTTATCAAAAACAAACCAAATGTAGTCATAATGCACTAATGCAATCATTTGTTTAATATAGTAATCCATCACTTTTCGAGTTAATGGGAAGAATCCATATAAATCGTTAAAAGCGATATTATACATATCAAATGCTTCATAGACATGTTTCATAATATCTTTTTTATTTTTTGGTTTATAAAGTCTATAGCCAAAACGTTTTCTTGTAATTTCAGCGCCTCGTGTAATTTTATCTACGGGCTCCTGTGGCCAAGTAATACGTTTTTCTAACCAGTCGACATCTTTTTCAAATCCAAGTGCTTTTAAGTGGTCGTTATAATATGGGTGGTTGTAAATTGTAATAAACATATTGAGTTCATCAAAACCTTCAACAAGCATACCCATTCGATCCATATCGGTAAAACCAATCGGTCCAATGAGTGTATCCATACCCTTGGATTTACCCCAATTTGTAACAGCATCAATTAAGGCTTTTGTTACATGGATGTCATCAATCATATCAATGCGTGTAAATCTTGCTGTTTTTGTGTTTTTCGCTTCGTTCCATTTGTAGTTAATAATGCCTGCAATTCGTCCAACGATTTTTTTACCACGATATGCTAAGAAGCGTATGCTTTCACAATATTCATGTGCGGGATTTTTTTTCGGATTAAAAACGTTCATCTCATCCATAGATAATGCAGGAACGAATGCGGGAACATTTTTGTATAATTTGTTAGGAAATTCCGTGAATAATCTTTGTTCGCGTCTAGATTCGACTTTTTTAACTGTAATCATTTAAATTACCTCATTTCTCTTTTACTTATTTTACAATAATTTAAAAAAAACTGCAATCTATCTCGCATAAGTCTTTATATTAATATCTTTTGTGATATAATTAATAAGGTTATTAATTTAGGAGGTAAACCATGAAAATAGAAAAATTATCAACGAACCGTGTTAAATTTTCATTTACAGTAACTAAAGATGAATTTGAACATGGATTAGATCATGCATTTGAACATATAAAAAATGAAGTAGAAGTTAAAGGTTTTAGAAAAGGCCATGTAACTCGAGGTGTTTATGAAGCGAAATTTGGTGTTGAATCACTTTTTGAAGACGCATTAAACCATGTTTTACAACACAAGTATTCGGATGCAATCAACCAAAAAGAATATGAAATCGTCGGTGATCCAAAAGTTGACATTGATTTTAACTTAGTTCAAAGAGGTGTTGATTTCCCAATCGCATTTGAAGTAGCAGTTAAACCAGAAGTTGAACTTGGACAATATAAAGGTATTGAAGTGTCTAAAAAAGACGATGTTGTAAGTGAAGACTTAGTTGATGCTGAAATTAAATCTTTATTAGACCAAAATGCAGTATTAGAACCTAAAACAGAAGGTGTTTTAGAAAAAGGTGACACTGCTGTCTTTGATTTTGAAGGATTTACTGATGGCGTTGCATTTGAAGGTGGAAAAGCTGAAAACTACAGTTTAGAAATTGGTTCAGGTCAATTCATTCCAGGATTTGAAGATGGTATGCTTGGCTTAAAAGTTGGCGAAGAACGTGATGTGAACGTAACATTCCCAGAACAATATCATTCAGATGAATTAGCTGGTAAACCTGCAGTATTCAAAGTTAAGCTACACGAAATTAAAACTAAAGTTGGCGCAGAATTAACGGATGAATGGGTTAAAACATTAAATCGTGAAGGCGTTGAAACAGTTGATGCTTTAAAAGCTTCAATTAGAGAAACTTTAGAACAACAAAGAAAATCAGACAACAAAAACTTAACATTAGATGAGGCTCTCAAAGTAATTACAGCGAATGCGCAAGTTGACATTCCACAAGAAATGATTGACTACGAAATCAAACAAGCGAAAGAAAATATCAAAAGACAAGCAAAACAGTATGGTATTGAATACGATATGTACATTAGCTTATCAGGATTAGATAAAGAAACATTTGAAACTCAACTTGGGGAAGACGCAAAGTTAAGAATCTTAAACACATTAGTTATTGAAGCTATCGCTAAAAAAGAAAACATTACTGCACCAGCTGAAGATGTAGCTAAAAAGTATGAAGAATTAGCAAGTCAATACCAAATGCCAGTTGAAGAAATTAAAAAATACATCCGTCCAGAAATGGTTGAACAAGATGTGACATTCACAAAAGCGGTTGATTTCATTTTCGAAAATACTGTTCAAAAATAAGTAAAATTATGTTAAATAAGGGGTTTTGGCCCCTTATTGATTAGTAACGAATTGGCACTCTTTCATATTGATTGCAAATGAAAAAAATTATTGATATAATGAGTGTAGAAAAAAGGATGTGAAAATATGGAACTTTACAAAAATTTACCGGCTGTAGTTGTTCGTGGAACAACTCCGATTCCAAACAATGATTTTAGAATTGAAGTAGGCCGCAAAATTTCACTTAAGGCGATTGAGGAAGCTGAAACGAACTTTGAAAAGTATGTCATCATCTTAATCCAAAAAAATCCTTTAATTGAATCACCTGCACCAGAAGATATCGAAGAATATGGTGTTTTGGCAAAAGTTGCAATGAAGATTAAATTACCTAGCGATAACTACAAAGTTAAGTTTAATGTTATTTCTAGAGTGAAAGTTAAAGATTATTTCTTAACGAACCCATATTTTGTTGTAGAATACGATGAAATTGAAACGGAAGTCTCTGATTCAGATGAAGAAATGACTCTAGTCAAGATGATTGTATCTGAAGTTGTTAGTAACGCACCAACATTGTTAATTCCAAATAACAACGTTATTGAAAAAGTCCAACAAGGGTTAAGTGCTGATAAACTTGCGGATTTAATTGTCAATAATTTGAAGATGAATGAAACAGATAAATACTTCTATGTTAAGGAACCAAATCTTAACAAACGATTAAGACAACTTTTAGAAGACATCAACAAACAAAAAATGATCATTGAATTAGAACAAAAAATCAATGAGGAAGTTAAACGCTCAATTGATGAAAATCAAAAAGAGTACTATTTAAGAGAAAAAATGCGCGCAATTCAAAATGAATTGGGTGATAAAGCTAAACGTGAAGAAGAAATTGATGAGTTGAGAAATAAAATCCTAGCTGCGAAAATGCCAAAGGATATTGAAGAAAAAGCATTACAAGAATTATCACGTTATCAATCAACTCCGTCAGCAATGGCAGAGTCAAACATTATAAAAACATACTTAGATTTTTTAGTAGCTTTACCATGGCATGAGCAAAGCAAAGATTCAAATGATTTAAAACTTGTGCAAAGCAAATTGGATGAAAACCATTATGGCTTAGAGCAAGTTAAGGACCGCATTATCGAGTACTTAGCTGTTAAAATTATGACAAAACGCAATCCACAGACAATTCTTTGTCTTGCAGGGCCTCCAGGAGTTGGTAAAACATCATTAGCGATTTCAATTGCTGAAGCATTAAATCGTAAATTTGTTAAACAATCACTTGGTGGCGTGAAAGATGAGTCGGAAATTCGTGGACATAGAAGAACGTATATTGGTGCAATGCCAGGCCGTATTTTAAAAGGTATGAAAGATGCTGGAACAATGAATCCTGTCTTCTTACTTGATGAAATCGATAAAATGGCATCTGACTATAAAGGTGATCCAGCATCTGCAATGCTTGAAGTTTTAGATCCAGAACAAAACGCAAGATTTTCTGACCACTATTTAGAAGAACCATACGATTTATCCCAAGTGTTATTTATTACAACAGCAAATTACTTAGAAAATGTACCGGCACCACTTAGAGACCGTATGGAAGTAGTTGAATTATCAAGTTATACGGAACATGAAAAACATGAAATTGCAAAACGTCACTTAATTCGTAAGCAACTTCAAGCTCATGGCATTTCAGAAAAAGAATTTGAAGTTACAAGTGATGCAATATATTACATCATAAGACACTATACAAGAGAAGCTGGTGTTCGTGAATTAAACCGTTATATTGGAGCACTTATTCGAAAAGCAATTAAAGAAATTTTAATATCAAAAGTTGAACATGTGAAAATTGATGTTGACAATATTGAAAAATATATTGGCAAACCTAAATTTGTCCATAATATTGCTGAAGAAAAAGAACAAGTTGGTGTTGTTACAGGTTTAGCATACACACAATACGGTGGTGATACATTACCTGTTGAAGTTACATACTACAAAGGAAGTGGACAACTTGTACTCACAGGAAAACTTGGGGATGTTATGAAAGAAAGTGCACAAACGGCACTCTCATATGTGAAATCTAATGCCGATAAATACGGCATTGACCCAGAGATATTTAAAACAAATGATGTGCATGTTCACGTACCTGAAGGAGCTGTACCAAAAGATGGTCCATCAGCGGGTATTACAATTGCGACTGCAATCTTATCAGCACTTACACATAAAATTGTTCGAAAAGAAATTGGGATGACAGGCGAAATTACATTACGAGGCTATGTCTTACCAATTGGTGGATTGAAAGAAAAATCAATCGCAGCACATAGAAGTGGACTTAAAACAATCTTAATTCCAAAAGAAAACGAACGTGATATCGCAGATATTCCGGAAGAAGTTAAGAGTGCATTAGAGATCATTGCGGTTGAAAATGTCGCTGATGTGTTTTCAAAAGTCTTAAAATAAAGTATAATGAAAGTAGCATTAATGCTACTTTTTTTATTTGGGGGGAAATTATGTTTCAAAACGCAAAATATATTAAAGGATTAACCGATATTAAAGACCAACCGGATTCAAGACCGATTGTTTTATTGCTTGGTCGTAGTAATGTAGGTAAAAGTTCTTTTATCAATTCAATTACGAATCGAAAGAGTTTAGCGCGCACATCACAAACTCCAGGTAAAACAGTAGTCTTAAACTATTATTTAATTGATGATACATTTTACTTAGTTGATGCGCCTGGATATGGATATGCAAAACGTTCAAAAACAGACCAAGATAATTTTGTTATAATGCTTGAAAACATTTTAATGAATGCATCAAATTTAAAACTTGTTTGTTTATTAATTGATTTTAAAGTTGGACCAACAACTTTAGATTTAGAAACTTTTGAATTTGTAAAATCACTCGGTCATACACCAATTGTTATCGCAACAAAATTGGATAAAATCCCTAAAACAAAGCAATATAAACAAATGAACGACATTAAAATGAAATATCATGATAAAATAGATATATATGCGATTTCAAATCTTGAAAAACAAGGTTTAGATGACATTAGAATACGTATTATGGAAGGGTTTAAATAAGATGAATAAAGTAGCTATAATCACAGATTCAACTTGTGACTTGAGTAAAGAAATCATCGAATCACGCAATATAAAAGTTCTACCACTTTATGTACGCTTTGGTGAAGATACATATCGCGATGGTATTGATATAACTACCGATAGGCTATACGAACTGGTTGAACAAAAAAACGAAATTCCAAAGACATCAGCCGTTTCACCTGGTGATTTTATCGAAGCATTTGAACCGTTAATAAAAGATGGTTATGACATTATCTACACCGGTATTGGCTCATCTTTATCTGGAACGTTCCAAAGCGCACATATAGCAAGCCTAGAGTTTCCGGAAAATAGAATTTATTTAGTGGATTCTAAAAACTTATCGACAGGTATTGGTTTACTTGTTTTAAAAGCATGTGATTTAAGAGACCAAGGATTAAGTGCAAGTGATATTAAAGATAGATTATTAGAAATTGTACCTAAAGTGCGAAGTCAGTTTGCGGTTAAAACGCTAGATTACCTACACAAAGGTGGACGCGCAAGTGGGACAGCAAAATTACTTGGAACGATGTTAAGAATTAAACCAATCATTCAAGTGCGTGATGGAAAAATGGATGTTTACACAAAAACTATGGGTAAAATGTCACGTGCTCTTGATGTTATGCTAACGGATTATATTAATCTAGGTGAGCAAATTGATTTAGATTATGTGATGATTACACATTCGCAAGCGGGAAAACATGTTGATTACATGTCAGAAATTGTTAATCAAAAACTAAAACCTAACAAGTTATTTGTTACAGAAGCTGGTTGTGTAATTTCAAGCCATTGTGGTCCTGGAACCATAGGTATACTATACATTGTAAAATAATGAGATGATCTAGGAGGTATAAGCAGTGATACACGTTTATCGTTTTGAAGCGACAAATCCTTTGACGCCGCCAACTTTTTTAAGTGAATATCGAAAAGCTAAAATATTAGGGGCAAGTGAAAACTACACTATACAATCCGTTTGGACGGAATTATTATTGATTTATGCGCTTTCTAAACATCAAGAGGTTACGTTACCATTAAATATTAAAACTACGAAAAATGGTAAACCGTATCTTGATAATGGTGTTAATTTTTCTGTAACACACTCAAACCCAATTTATATGATTGCCGTAAGTGAGCATGAAGTTGGCATTGATATGGAAATTATTGGTGAAAATAATGAAAAATTAGCGAAACGATTTATGAGTGACAAAGAGTATCAAACATATAAAGAACTAAATGATACAAATAAGCCTTATTACTTATATCAACTATGGACGGCTAAAGAAGCATTAATAAAAATGATTGGTGGATCTGTAACGATGGATATGAAACTAATAGATACAGATTTACAATTAGGTCGAATGACGTATAATGATGAAATATATTTATTGAAACAACATATGAACGAACGCTATGTCATGTCACTTGTTTCAAAGAAAACCGTTGATTATACTTGGCACGATGTTACGGAAACATCACTATTGGACATATATTGATTTACAAACTTTTTTGTTTGTGTTAAAATGTTCGTAAGCAATGAAGAGGAAGAGTAAAATAGCGATAGTTTTTAGAGACAGATTGGTTGGTGAAAAATCTGAGTGTCCTATTTGAAGGTAGCCTTGGAGCTTGAAACAAATGGAGTGCTAGAACTTTTAATATGTTCTAGAACTAAGGTGGTACCGCGATATATTCGCCCTTAGATGATTCTAAGGGCTTTTTCTTTTATAAAGGGTGATTTCTATGCAAATTGAAACAGAAAGAATGATTATTAGAAAGATTCGAAAATCAGATGCCTTAGGCATGTTTTATTATGCACGTAAACCGAATGTTGGACCAAACGCTGGTTGGGCTCCACATAGAAACATCGATGAAACAAAGCTAATTATTAAAATGATGATTGAAGAAAACGAAACATTCGCAATTACCATTAAGCCTTTTGATGTTATTGTAGGAACTATTAGTTTAGTAACGAAAAAAGATGATTACTTTTTTAGTAAAACAAAGGAGTTGGGTTATACACTTGATGACACCTATTGGAATCAAGGTTTGATGACCGAAGCTGCGACATCTGTTATTAACTATGGATTTACAAATCTAGGACTCAACCGAATTGTCTGTGGCCATACGGCAGAGAATAAGCGCTCGAAGCGCGTCATTGAGAAACTCGGTTTTAAACGCTATGGCAGTGATATTCGTAAAGACTACAAAGGTGATGATGTTGAAGTTTTTATGTATGAAATATGGAAAGAAGATTATTTTAAAGGGGTAATGTAAATGAAACTAGCAACAAAATACGACTTTAAAGAAGTTGAAAAAGATCGATATAAAATATGGAAAGAAAATGGATATTTTAAAGCGGATAGACCAAAAGCAGTTCCGTTTACTATCGTCATTCCACCACCTAACGTTACTGGAAAACTACATTTAGGACACGCTTGGGACAACACATTGCAAGATATCGTCATACGTAGAAAACGTATGCAAGGTTATGATGCGTTATATTTACCAGGAATGGACCATGCAGGTATTGCAACTCAGGCAAAAGTTGATGAACGACTACGTAGTCAAGGTGTTTCACGCTATGATTTAGGACGAGAAAAATTTTTAGAAACAGCTTGGGCATGGAAACATGAATATGCAAATCATATTGCAAACCAATGGGCAGCATTAGGTATAAGTGTTGACTATGATCGTGAACGTTTTACTTTGGATGAGGGGCTTAATCAAGCAGTAAACCACGTTTTTATTACATTATACAACGAAGGATTAATTTACCGTGGTAATCGCATTATTAACTGGGATGTTGAAGCGAAAACTGCACTATCAAATATTGAAGTAGAATACGTTGAACAAATGGCAAAATTATATTATTTTAGATACCCATTTGTTGATGAAAGTGGCTATTTAGTTATCGCTACAACACGTCCTGAAACAATGTTTGCAGACCAAGCACTCATGGTACATCCAGATGATAAACGTTATCAAAAATTTGTTGGTAAAAAAGTATACATTCCAAATACAAAAACCGAAATACCAGTGATTACTGATAACTATGTAGATATGACTTTTGGTACTGGGGTTGTTAAAGTAACACCAGCACATGACCCTAACGACTTTATGGTTGGAGAACGCCACAATTTAGAAATGCCACTTTGTATGAACGAAGATGGCACAATGAATGAAATGAGTGGTAAATACAACGGACTTGATCGTTTCGAAGCTAGACAACAAATCATTGCTGATTTAGAAGTTCAAGGACTTGTTGAAAAAATCGAAGATTATCATACATCCATTGGTTATAGTGAAAGAACAGGTGTTGTAGTAGAACCAAGATTATCACTTCAATGGTTCTTGAAAATGGATGAACTAGCAAAAGATGCACTACATTCAAATGTTGAGTTTGTTCCAAGTCGTTTTGAAAAAATCTTTAAAAACTGGATGACAAATACACAAGACTGGTGTGTCAGTCGTCAATTATGGTGGGGGCACCGTATTCCAGCGTGGTATAAGGATGAAGAAGTTAAAGTTCAAGTTGATTCGCCAGGCGAGGGCTGGGTTCAAGATGAAGATGTCTTAGACACATGGTTTTCAAGTGCACTATGGCCTTTTTCAACGCTTGGATGGCCAAATGAAACAGAAGACTTTAAGCGTTTTTATCCAAACGATTTAATGGTAACAGGTTACGACATCATTTTTTTCTGGGTCGCTCGAATGATTTTCCAAGGTCGTAAATTCACCGGAAAAGACCCGTTTAAACAAGTTTTAATCCACGGTCTTATTCGTGATAGTCAAGGACGTAAAATGAGCAAATCGCTCGGCAATGGTGTTGATCCAATGGATGTTATCGATACATATGGTGTTGACGCATTACGTTATTTCTTAACAACAAATTCGGCACCAGGTGCGGACCTTCGATATGATACTGAAAAAGTTGAGTCAAGTTGGAATTTCATTAATAAACTATGGAATATTACACGCTTCGTACTAATGAATGTTCAAGACAAAACGCTTGAAGTTGATGGGGATGTTGAACTGCATGACACTTGGATTTTAAGTCGTCTATCTTTAGTTATTGAAGAAGCAGATAACTACTATGAAAAATATGAATTCGGTGAAGTTGCTCGTGTGTTATATAACTTCATTTGGGATGAGTTTGCAAGTTGGCATGTAGAGTTTTCTAAAGTTAGTTTGCAAGAAGATAAATCACGCAAAAATAGTCAAGCTGTATTACTTACTGTATTGCGCGCAGTTTTAAAACTCATGCATCCATTTATTCCGTTTGTTACAGAAAAACTATTCTTAGAAGTTAGCGATGAAAAGACAATTATGCGTGCTTCATGGCCAACAAAAGGCATCGTTAATGAGGCGGCTATTCAATACTTTAATGAAGTTATGGAAATTATTACTAGAGTACGTAATTTAAGAAGTGAACATCAAGTAACACCTTCAAAACCGTTAGATATTCACATTGTAATTGAAAGTGATGAATACTATAAGAAATTAATAACTCAAGAAGTGTACTTGAGAAAGTTCTTAGCAGCCAATAACTTAGTTATTGAAAAAACATTAAGTTCAAAAGAAGATACAATTCTTGTTTTAAGCAAACATGCAGAAATTCATATTTTAAAACGTGACTTAGTTGATCCTGAAAAAGAAAAAGAACAATTATTAAAACTTAAATCAAAGCTTGAACAAGAAATAAAACGTTCTGAAAGTATGTTAAGTAATGAAAAATTTTTAGTTAAAGCACCAAAAGAAAAAATTGAGGAAGAGAAAGAAAAACATCAGGTTTATCAAAAACAATACAACGATGTTTTAGAAAAACTAAAAGCATATGTTTAAAACTTTACAAGATGCAGTTTTGAGGTTGGAAAGCGTCCTAAGATTTAAACCAAAGGCAAGTTTAGATTTTTTAAAAAAAGCTTTAGAGTTTAGCGGTATTAAAACGGATAGTTATAAAAAAATACACGTTGCTGGAACAAATGGTAAGGGCTCTACAAGCGCATTTTTAACACATATTTTAATTGAACAGGGATTAAAGGTAGGAACATTCACCTCACCATATATCGAAAAGTTTAATGATCGTATTCGTATCAATTTTATACCGATTGAAGATGACAAGTTGCTAAAGTTAATCAATTATATATTTGATTTAAATGAACGATTATTTCACGTATATCATGAAAAATTGTCTTTCTTTGAACTTGTTTTCATTATGTCATTAAAGTTTTTTCAAGATGAACAAGTTGATGTCGTTGTCATGGAAGTTGGAATAGGTGGCAAACTTGATGCAACAAATATTTTAAACTATGATGTTTCTTTAATTACATCCATTGGGTTTGATCATATGCGCCAATTGGGTAATACGCTGGAATTGATTGCGGAAAATAAATTAGGAATCATCAAGGAAAAAAATCACCTAATTACGACAGTGGGTGATGCGTTCATTAAACAATTTAGAGATTATACGTTAAGTAAACATGCGACTGTTAAATTTATTGACAAATCACTTATAGAAATAGTCGATGAGCATTACTTTTATTATATGGGGGAAATGTTTTATTCACCATTACTTGGCGACTATCAAAAGGACAATGCTGTTCTTGCTATTGAAGCTATTCTTTACTTATATCCACTCATAGATTTAGATACGATACGTAATGGTCTAAGAAACACAACATGGCCAGGTAGACTTGAAAAAATTGATGATTTATATATTGATGGTGCACATAATGAACATGCAATTAACGCACTGTCTCGAAATATTGACGATTTATTTAAAGAAAAGAACATCTATATTATATTTTCTGCATTAGGGGATAAAGATATCGCATCAATGCTTCAAGTGTTAAAAGGTAACAATCGACATATTATTCTTACAAGTTTTGAAGATATGAGATTTGACTCGCTTGAAAAATTTAAAACTGATTCAATACCTTATATACCTGAGTATATGCATGCAATTAATTATGTACGAAAAATAAAAAACGATGATGATGTTATCTTAGTTACTGGTTCACTTCATTTTATAAGTGAAGTTAGAAAACAATTAAAGTAAAACATAAATAATCACTCTACTATTAAATGTGGGGTGATTTTTTGTATACAATTAAAGAAATTCATAAAGATGAAAGACCAAGAGAGCGTCTTTTAACTTATGGCATCGATGCGTTAACGAAAGTTGAACTTATAGCCTTGTTAATAGGAAGCGGCACTAAAGATCGAAATGTCTTTCAAATTAGCCGAGATGTTGTAGAACTTATTGAAAAAGTAAATGGTGTCGACAATGTAACAATTGAGCAACTTCTTACAATAAAAGGTATTAAACTTGCAAAAGCAACAACATTAATCGCTGCATTATCCTTAAGTAAAAAGTTCGATATAAATCGTAGTAAGAAACATATATTTACACATAGGGATGTCTATCTTTATATGCATGAAGAGCTTAAAAACAAAGAACAAGAGCATTTGTACTGTATCTATTTAAATTCAAGATCAGAAATTATTAAAAGCATATGCTTGTTTGTTGGGACAGTTAATCAAACAGTTATACACCCACGTGAAATTTTCAAACATGCTACACGACTATCCGCTTACTCAATTGTCCTTGTTCATAATCATCCTACAGGTGATTCAAAAGCTTCCAATGCAGATATTAAGGCAACCGAAAACTTAATGAAACTATCGGAAATGATGGGAATTATAATTGTCGACCATGTAATCATCGGTAAAAATGAATATTTTAGTATTATTGAGCATAAAAAGTATAAATTATAATATAATAGAAGTAACAAAAAGTTAGAAGGTGACGATATGAAGAAAAAAGAATCGGCAAAATGGTTATGGTATTTAAT
>FZPS01000032.1_pt97 | contig 13177 bp, 14 predicted proteins | sample 1817821 | NCBI WGS metagenome assembly FZPS01 (sample SAMEA104158645, study PRJEB21678) | metagenome | place: Germany | collected 2015-04-21 | reverse complement strand
GTTTTAGATGGTGGTGTTGATTTTCTCAACTTTGAGGTTCAGCTAAAAAAGGAAATGGATAACCTTGGTTGTGAGCTGTTGAAGATTGTAATTGAGGAACTTTTAGAGGAATCTGGATATTTTTGCTGACGGGGGAAAATTTCCGGAGTAAAACATTTCAACTGTAGTTCGACTTCCAGACTACCTAAAGTTGTGTTAAGTATAACTCTTTGACTTCGGTACCCTGAATTGTGCATGATAGTATGGGTGTTCCCTAAAAAGTCACGATATATTAGTTCAATATCGTAATAAAAATTAGCAATGGCTATGGCCGAGTTGCGGGAAGATGAAGGAATATGCCTTTTTTCAAGGGAAATATTAGCAATTTTACAGGAAATGATTTCTTTAGGTTGACTGGCTAAAGATAAGTTAATAACATTTTTGCTCTTCTTATAACAATTGGTCAGTACCTGTTTTACGAAGATGCGTTCAATGTGGGTAGGTTCTACTTTAGAAGATACCTGTAATTCATGTTTTTGAGCTTCAGAAAAAGCAGGAACTAGCAAAGGTCCCTTTTGTAGGATAGTATATATAACACATTCCCCTACGAAAATTGAAAGTTCTTCTTTTTCCGTAACTACATGAAATTTGTTATTTTTATTAGTACAAGACGATGTAAAATACATTGCGGGCACCTTCTTAAAATTATGGTATGTATGTAAGCCCAGCTTTTGCTGGGCTATTAATTTGCTGATTAGGGCTCTTCTTCGAGTTGGGCAACAAAGATTAGATCCACTTCAATAGCGAGGTTTTGCACTATATTTCCAACATCATCTGGTAAGCTAACAGTAATTTTTAAGGTCTCACTTGCTTGTGCTGCTAACTCACGACCTGCACTGGGTTGCTCAATTAGACCGGAAATAGGTCCATTATAAAGCACTGTCGGAGTAACTTGATCGTCTTCAATAAGAATGTTTAGTCGATCAGCTAAAATTTGTGCTCCTGCAGGAGTGGTTCCGATAGCAGGTTTCCAGTCAGCAAAAATATAATATAGAACATTCTCATCTCCATTATTAGTGACTTCCAAATCTTCTGGTCCAACAGATTCGCCGGGGATAAGCTTTGTTTCGTTAAAAATAGGTGCTGCAGGAACAGTAATTGAAACATTAGTAACGCCAGCTTCATTACCCTGGTTTATGCTAGCAATTGTAAATGGCACTGCTTAAAACTCCTTTTCTTTATAATGGGTACATCCCTCTAGAAGTAAGGATGATCTATAACATTATATGGTGCTGGGTAAAAAGTGTGTAGCATATGTACGAATGACGGGATTCCTAAAAAAAACAGTGTCTTTTGAAAGAAAAGGCACTGTTTTATTAGTGGACGTTATATTCATTAGTCTGCTAATTCTATTGAACCGCCGTATACAGAGCGGTACGACCGGCAGGACCCGATTGTGGGATGCCTCCTACTTCATTAAACACTGAATCTCGGAATTTGCATTTGCCATCACTGTTAGTGTAAAATTACTATAGGTTTTTGGAGGAAAAATCTATTAAAAAATAGAAAGAGGAACCTCACATTCGAGCAGAATGAATACCCCCTAGAAGGAGGCAGAGGTTCCTCATGGATGTAATTCGTCTAGTAGAAACAAAAATCCTTTTGGTTGCGGAAGAAATATTAAAAGTTTTAGATGGTGGTGTTGATTTTCTCAACTTTGAGGTTCAGCTAAAAAAGGAAATGGATAACCTTGGTTGTGAGCTGTTGAAGATTGTAATTGAGGAACTTGAAAAGCAAATATTTGAAAGTAAGGAAAGGAAGCATAGCTGGAAAAGCGTACATAAAGCAGACGAAAAGGAGCTATTAACTCTTTTTGGTACTGTGAGATATCAAAGACGCTATTACAGACATAAAAAGACGAATGAATACCGTTATTTAGTAGACGAAAAGATAGGCGTTACACCTCATACCAGGGTAAGCGCAAACCTCAAAGCAGAGTTATTAGAAGCCAGCAGCGAAATGTCTTATGAAAGAGCCACCTTACAGTTAAGCCGGCATAATGCTGATCTAAAAGTTAGCAAACAGACTGTAGCAAATAGTGTAAAACAATTTCGAACTGGGGAAACCCCTCTGCCTAAAGAAAAACGGTGTGTTTCTGAACTGTATTTGGAGGCCGATGAAGATCACGTAAACATCAGAGGGGCCAAAGACAAGGAGGCCCGGCTCATCTATGTCCATGAAGGCGTTACAGGACAGCAGCGCCGTAGTCTTAAAAATGTGCGTTATTTTACCACGGTAAATAAAAAGCCGGAAGATTTTTGGCTAGAGGTGTGTGATTACATAGAAAGCCACTACGATTTTCCGAGCATTAAAAAGGTGTTTTTGTCTGGGGACGGGAGTTCCTGGATCCGTGCTGGTTTGCAATATATTCCTGGTTCCATTTTTGTTCTAGACAAGTTCCATTTGTCAGAGTATATTACACAAGCCACAGCCCATGCACCGGAATTAAAGAAGCAAATCTATAAAGGGATCTGGAGCTTAAATAAACAAGCTGTTTTAGGGTGGCTGCGGGAAGCCTTAGAGCGAGCTGATGAACCCCCCAGGAGGAAAAGGATCCAAAACACCATTAGGTATATTGACAACAACTGGGATGGTATTAAAGCACAAGTTAAATATCCTCATGTAACTTGCAGTGCAGAAGGCCATGTAAGCCACATCCTGGCAGCTCGTCTGAGCAGCCGTCCGATGGCATGGAGCGTTACCGGAGCAGAACAGATGTCGTCTATGCGCTCCACCAGAGCAAACAAAGAATCGATTAGTAAACATTATCTTTCTATGCAAAAGACGGCTCCTGTAATTACTGAACTAAAACAAGCGGTCCAGCAGGAATTAAAACGTGTACAACAAAGAAAGTTGACAGGCATGGAGTATTTCAACAATGTGCCGCTATTCAAAGGCGGCAGCAACCTTACTAGATCAGCTTTGAGAAAGTTAAATGAACGTTGTGTCGTGTAAATGATGTGAGGTTCAATAAAACCTAAAGTGTCTTGACACTATCGCACTTGGCTGTTAACTTGACAACTTTATTAGTTTTCAGATAGAATAATGACACCGCCGGCATTATTCAGAATATTAGGACTAGAGCTTTCTGGACGAACTTCTGTTCGTCTTTAATTATCTCGGGCTTTGGGAGCACATTTGCACGGAAAGCTTTGCCGTGCAAATAATCTGAGAAAGGGTGTGCATACCAGTGGCAGGTGCAAAAAGATTTATCTCCCTCCTGCTGCTGCTAATTCTGGTTTTGGCGGGCACGTTAACCGGATGCGGCAAGGGAGACACAGCCGGCAGCACATCTGCTGAAGAAAAAGGTGTTACCTTAAAGATTGGCTCGCAGGGCTATGCTGAAGTGGAAATCTTAGCCGAACTGGTGAAAATCCTGATCGAGGAAAAAACACCGCACAAAGTTGAGCATGTCCGCAATCTTGGCTCTTCACTGGCCGCTTATGAAGCTACAATTAAAGGTCAGTTAGATATGTGCAACAACTTTACGGGCACCCTGTTTTTAGGATTATATGAAGAGGGACTAGCCGAGGAGTACAGGGATCCCCAGAAAGTATGGGAGTTTGTCCGTGAAAATCTTGCTAAAGATCACGGCGTAACTGTTTTCCCCTCTTATGGCTATAATAATTCGTATTGTGTGGCCGTACCCCGTAAATGGGCAGAAGAAAACAATATTAACAAACAAAGTGACCTTGCCCCCTTTGCTCAAGATCTGAGACTGGCAGTCACCCCCTCCTGGTTAAACTATCCTCGCCAGGGTTACAAAGAATATACAGAGTTATACGGCTTTACTTTTAAAGAGGCTGTTGAAATGAACCGTTCTCTGATGTACATGGCCATTGCCAATGGTGAAGTAGATGCCATTAATGCCTATTCCACTGACGGGGAACTGCTGGTTGGAGACTTAAAGATTCTTGAGGATGACAAAGGTTTTAACCCGCCTTACTATGGTATTTTATTGGTACGAACTGAAGTTTTGACGGAACATCCCGAAATAGAAGAAGCTCTGCAGGGCATCGAAAATCTAATTAGCACCGAACAGATGCAGAAACTAAACAAAAGAGTTTCCGTAGACGAAATGGAGCCGGCAGATGTAGCCCGTGAATTCTTACAGGAAAAAGGTTTAATTGAATAAATAAACAGCGGCAAACCAAAAGGCTGTCCCCCGGGGCAGCTTTTTCTCTGCCCTTTTTTCTGCCGCTTCGCCGGGGTTTTCCCCGGTTAAACTTTTGTATTTTATGTTAACAAGAATTAATAAAAGCGTAAAAATAATAATCAAATTATAAGGAACATTTTGTTTTTATCGCTTATACTGAAGGAGAGCCAAGATTCCTCCTCAAACATCAAAACCTCAAAACGGGAGGTAAAAAAAATGACTAAGGAGCAGATATTCGGCAAAAAGCACCGGGGCATTATTGCTGCAGCCCTCCTGCTCTGCCTATTAGCGGTAGTTTTGCTTTGGCAGGAGATACCGGTTAGGTTTCTCGCTGCCTGGCACAGCTGGCTTGCTGATGAGCTTCCTGCTGCCGGAGAGACGGAACTGCCGGACCCGGAAGATAATCCTGTACAGCCCATGCCGCAGGAAGAACATGCAGAACAGGAGCCTGAAGCAGAGCCGGAACAGGAACAAGAACAAGAGCAAGAGCAAGAGCAGGAGAACACAGAGGAAAAGACTCCTACCCAGCCGGTACCCCGGGAGCCGGAGCAAACACCCATTATTTACGTCGGTCAGCAGCTGCTGATTCCTGGGGCAGGTGGCAAACAAACGGCGTCCAAAGTTGTTACTCAGGGACTTATAGCCGGCAAAGAGCCGCAGCTAGCTCTCACCTTTGATGCCGGCTGGCTGTACGATCAAACCATGGCCTTATTAGATGTTTTAGATGCTTATGATGTTAAATCTACTTTTTTTCTGCGCGCGCTCTGGGCAGAGGCACACCCCGAGCTGGCGCAGGAAATTAGTAAAAGGGGACATCGTCTGGAAAATCATTCCCTGACTCATGGTCATTTAGTTAAGATGACAGATGCAGAAATCAGCAAAGAACTGCAGAAAGCCACCCGGATTATTCAAAAAATCAGCGGTACACAACCTACCCTTTTTCGCCCACCCTACGGAGAGTATAACGAGCGTCTGCTTAAACTGGCAGCAGAAGCAGGTTATCCCTATACAGTTCTTTGGACTGTGGACAGCCATGACTGGGCTGAAGAAATTCGCGGGCAAAAAGTTACCGCAGATTATCTGGTCGAACGAGTGCTCAAACATGCCGCACCAAACGGTATTATCTTAATGCATCTCGGCGGCTATCAGACAGTGGAAGCCCTGCCGCGGATTATCGAGGGTGTGCGTGCACAAGGCTACCGACTGGTTACAGTGAATGAAATGCTGCCGCCTGCGGCAGCAGAAGGAACTAACATCTATACCGTACAGCAGGGAGATACTCTCTATGCCATTGCCCGCCGCTACAATGTGACAGTGGAAGAACTGATTAAAGCTAATAATTTATAGCTGCAGACAGCAGTCGGGGCGGCCTTCCGCCCCGACTGTACTTTTCACGGCAGTTACTTTTTAGCTCCCTCATCAAATTTAGCGCGGTTGATAACATTTTTTAATAATCGCACTTAACTGCAGAGCCTGACTATAATCACCTTCAATTTTTACTTTTCCCGTCATGATAGCCAGTTTGGGGTTTAATTCACCGGCGGCAATCTTGAGAAAAACTGTATCCGTAAGATAAAAACTACAGCTGGGGGTAAAGGGAGTACCTTTAGCCCACTCCAAAAGCTGATTCTCTATTTTTAGCTGGTAAGTTACGGCCTGCTGCCCCACAACATTTAATTCAAAGACAGCATTCATCTCAAGCAGCTCCGGCGGAGCCTGGTCCAGCTGCGCAATTAAATCGGCAATAACTTCCTCGACAGTCATCATGGACCTCCTTTCACTTTTCCGTATATTCTATACAGCAAAACCAGGAATGTGCTAACTCAGTATCTAAATCCGTTTATAAATCCTGTTCCAGCTTGTGTGTCTGGTGGCATTGATGATATTAACTGCATATTTAAAGCAAAAACTCGAGTAGAAACTCGAGTTGCAAATAGAACACTATTAGCTTTGTGCGGCTACAATGATGACGGTGATAACGGCTATGCCCAGTATTATTGCGCCCATCAGAAGCAGTGCAAATTTTGTTTCGCCGATACCATATTGCGTCCGGTAAGGATCAATTTCTGCATATTGGTCACGCGCGCGCCACTCAATACGTCTTTTGAAACGAACCCGCGTATCATCAAACTTCTCCACTAATTCCCAACCATTCTGCGCTTCCTCTGCACACAGAGTGTTAAATTTATCACCGCTCATCCGCGTAACTGAACGGACAATTTTAAACTCCCAACCTGTCAAATCATCAGCTTTATACACTGTCAATTGTTCTTCCTCCTCCCGCATTTTGGCCTGCTGTGCGGCAGCAGCTGCCGCGGCAGCCCCAGCACTCATTTCATCCCCTCCTTAGAGACGCTCTTCATACCGGTTCAGGAAAACCTAAAATACCGTTTACCAAGACATTTTTGCCATTAATAAGCCAAATATCAGGACTGCAGCCAGAGGTAGCATTACAGCAAGACAAAAGGGTGCCTGGCTGCAATAGCCTTAATTGTACAAGTTGGCAATAATGCGCTTTACCGTTTCCTCTATCGTCAAGCCTGAACAGTCTACAATCCGATCGGCATATTTTGCATATAGTGGTGTTCGTGCTGCATATAAGTCAGCCAGTGTTTCGCCCTTCTGCATCACCACACCGCGCTGGGCCATATTTTGCAGTCGTAAACTTAATTCTGGCAGACTAATCTGCAGATAAACCAGTTTACCGGATGCCTGCAGATGTTTAATGGCAGGAAGACTATAAATAGCACTGCCGCCGGTAGCGATGACACTATTGTCAACCTGCAGTCCCAACAGCACCTCTTCTTCGATTTTGAGAAATTCCTTGATCCCCTGCTGATCGATAATCTCCTGCAGCAAGCGCTGCTCCTGTTCCTGAATTAAAAGATCTGTATCAACAAAAGACATTCCTAAAGCTTTAGCCAGCAGTACCCCTACTGTGCTTTTACCGGCACCGGGCATACCTATTAATACAATATTCTTATGGTACATAACTTACCTCACTGTCTATAAATATAATTATTGTGCAGCAGCTTTATCTATTAAACTTCTTGAGCAGCAGAACAAAATCCTTTTCTTAGTTTAGCAAAAATTAGTCAAAAGCCCGCCATTTTGGGGCGGGCTTTTGACTTACAATGAGGAAAAATTGGTAAGTAGGAGTATACACTCGGATTGCAGCACTTGGGGGAGCGCCTCAATCCTGTCATTTACTCGGTCTGCAGTTTTTTTCACACCCTGCAGTTTTATGCAGGCAATTAGCTGCAAATCGCCGGTCGAAAACAGCTGCAAAAGCAGCTTTTTTGGCAGTTTTTGCAGTCTTTCACCTTTAATATATTGCAAAACTCATGCCAAAGCACTGCAGGGCGGAGCTAAATTACTCTCCGAGAAGATAAAAAGAACCCTCGAAAATGCTGAGGATTCTGCTAAACACCATACTTCTCCAGCTTATTGTAAAGACTGCGCACAGAAATACCCAGTTGGCGTGCCGCCTCTGTTTTGTTTCCGTTAGTACTGCGCAGCGTTTCCAAAAGCACATTTTTTTCCCACCTGGCATGCTGCTGAGCCAGCGTTTCCCCTTGAAAGACCTGGGATTCACGCCCCGTACTGCCGTATTGGGGAGTACTTAAGGAAAACATTAAATGTCTGGTTTCTACCACCTTTTCGTCCTTCTTTAGATTGATCAGTGCCCGCGCCATGACATTTTTAAGCTCGCGCACATTGCCCGGCCAATGGTACTCCTGCAGCATTCTGGCTGCCGCCGGTGAAAGTTCTGTATCCGGCCTGTTATAATCTTCGCCCAGCGCATGCAGATAATATTGAGCCAGCAGCGGGATATCAGCTCTTCTTTCTACTAACGAGGGTATATAAATGGGGAAAACATTCAGGCGATAATACAGATCTTCGCGGAACTTCCCCTCCTCAATTAATTTCTCCAGATCAGCATTTGTCGCTGCAATTACTCTTACATCTACTGTTAAAGGACGTGCTTCACCGATACGTACGATTTCACCTTCCTGCAGCACCCGCAATATTTTTGCCTGCAGACTAAGGGGCATGGCACCGATTTCATCAAGAAAAATTGTGCCACCGTCCGCTTCCTCAAAAATCCCCTTTTTACCCTGCTTACGGGCGCCGGTAAAGGCCCCTTCACTATAACCGAAAAGCTCGCTCTCTAACAAACTTTCCGGAAAAGCACTGCAGTTTACGCGAATAAACTGCTTGCCCTGACGCGAGCTGGCATGATGAATGGCATGGGCAAATAGTTCTTTCCCGGTGCCCCCTTCACCAAGCAGCAAAACTGTGGCCGGTGTTGCGGCCGCCACTTTAGCCAGCTGCACAGCCTGTTTGATTACGGGACTTTCACCAATGATATCAGCAAAAGTATACTTTGATTCCAACTGGCGCACTTTTTGCTTCGCCCGCTGTAACTGCTCCGAGAGGGCACGGACTTCTGACACATCATGAATAATGCCGACGCTGCCGCGTAATTTATTATGAATATAAAGAGGAGCACAGGAGACCATGACATGACGCTTATAGCGTCCGACTTTCATGGGCACTCCTCTGATGGGCCTGCCTGTTTCTAACACTTTTAGGTGGACGCTCTCACCCTCCACAATATCGACTGCTGCCGGCTTATGCAAAACATCGGCTTCCTGCAATCCTGTTACTTCTAAGTAAGCTTTATTAAATAAGATGCCGTTACCATTTTCATCAACCACAGAAATGGCATCTTGAACCGAATTTATAATTGTCCACAAAATAAGACATACCTCTTCTGCCGGCAAATCCTGCAGCATGTGACCGCCCCCTTGTTACCAGGCAATTATTTAATACTGCCGGTCTTTACGCTTACTGAGCAAATAAATGGGTATAAAGTACCTGCTCCCCCGGCTGCAGCACGATGAAATCTTCTTCCCCCCAAGGCCCGGTAAGAAACTTCTCTAAATAGCTCATGGTGCCGGGAATTACTTCACATGGCAGCTGCATTTCTGCCGCCCGCTGTTGAGCTTTGACCAGCAGCTCATCCAGCGCAAAAGTACCGGTATCAATTAACCCGGCGCGCTGATAATGTTTAAACATCTCACGGTACAGCTGCAGTGCCCTTTCTTTCCCATATCTTTGTTCCATACGCGCCATACCTTGGATCATATCTTGTTCCAAATCTTCAAAATGATCTAACCAACCGGGAGAGAAAAAGTAGGTTTGCTTTTCACTTTGTACTTCCAGCCGTCTTTGCTGCGACCCGAGCAGCATGGTGAGACAATCATCAGCACGAGGAATAATTAAGCGGTAATCCCTTGCCTGTAAATTTAAAACTGCATTGCCGCAGTAGCCCATCACCAGCATCACCTGCTCCACATTAGCGGCACGGTCAAGCAGTTCCTGCAGTGCTACATGCAGTTTCTTGGGATAGTTATGCAGTCCCGGTTCTAAAAAAAGGACAGGATCAGAAAAACCTGTTTTCTTAATTGCCTGCTCGATTTCTTTACGAATAGTTGCACAAGTAATAACCAGTGAGCTCATAATTTAACCACATCCTTAAGGTTTAGAAAAGTTTTTATTAACGATCAACTGTTAAAAAATTCTCCATATTTACCGCAAAACCCTGCTTAGCAGGCAAATCTGCCGGTGACATTTACGGCACATCTGTCAGTTTGAGCAGCGCCTGCAGTTGTGCAGCAGGGATCTGGCCGGGTGCTGAAGCTGCTTGTCCGGCAGCAAAAGTGACTGCCGAACCAAAGGCGGAGCCGGCAAGGCGGGTAATAGCGCCCAATGCCGACATGGAAATGGCAATGACAGGAACCTGCGCTGTCGTAGAAGTAAATTCCAGGGCAGCAGTTAACAAGCTCAAAACATCCTGCGGCCCTTGCGGCATCACGGCAATTTTCACAATATCAGCGCCCACAGCCTGCAGCTGCAGCAGCTTGTCATACAGGGCAGAAGGAGCCGGAGTCTGCACAAAATTATGGTAGGAAACAATTACATAAACGCCCTGCCGATGTGCCGCTGCAAGCAAAGAGGCTACAGCAGCCTGCCCTAAACTAAACTCCACATCAAGCAAATCAATTTGTGCCGTTTCAAGCAGCGCTTGCAGCAGGGAGATGCGCGCAGCTTGCGGCAGCTTGATAAAGCCGCCTTCCGCATAATCACGGCAAGTGACTATTAAAGGGATAGTAGGAATAACGGTACGCAGTTGACTTAGCGCAGCAGTAACCGCAGCAGTGTTTGCTGCGGTCTGGAAATAGTCCACGCGCCATTCAATCAGATCCGGCGCCAGGGCTGCTGCTGCTTCAGCCTCGGTCAACAGTTCAGGTAAAGTGTGGCTCAGCAGCGGCACACAAATTTTCGTGCGCCCCGCACCAATTAGGCAGTCCTTCACCTGAATCACTTTTTTATTCTGCATTCCTTCACCAACTCTGTTTTTTATAAGCAATCATATCTGTCAGGAGCGCTGCTGTCAATTACATTTAAGTGCTGCCGGCTCTGCCTTAACTGTTAACCTAAAACAACATCTAAAAACATCATCACCACAAAACCTATCAGCAGCGCATGGGTAGCCAGTTTAGAGCTGCTGTTCTGGCTTTCGGGAATAATTTCGTAGGCTATGACAAAAAGCATCGCACCGGCGGCAAAGGCCAAGGTATAAGGCAGCAGGGGCCGTGCTATTTGTACTAAACCAATGCCTAACAGGCCGCCAATAGGTTCGACTAAACCAGTGGCCAAGGCAATCAGAAAAGCTTTCCAGCGCGGGAAACCCTCCCGCACCAGGGGCAAGGCAATGGCCAAACCTTCAGGCATATTCTGCAGCCCAATGCCGATAGCCAAAGTTAAACCGTTAGCTATCTGCCCGTCACCAAAGCCAACCCCGACCGCCATGCCTTCGGGAAAATTATGGATAGTTATAGCTAAAATAAATATCCAGACTCTTCTTAAACTTGGGCTCATAACCAGCAGTCTGCTGCCGTCTTTTTTTGACTCAGCTACCGGACCAACCTGCAGATTGGTGCTGGGAAAAAACTGATCAACAACATCAAGAAATATGCCGCCGGCCAAGATTCCTACAATCGCAATGCTGGCCCCTTTGATGCCATGGCCTCCCGCTTCAATGGCCGGAACAATCAGGCTGAAGGAAGTAGCTGCCAGCATCACCCCGGCTGCAGCACCCAGCAGGGCATCCAGCAGCTTTTTCGGAACCTCTTTGACAAAGAAAAGCGGCAGACAACCTAACCCTGTCGCCAGTCCGGCAGCCAAACTGGCAAATACCCCCACCCAAATGATATTAAATTGTGATAAGTACGCTACCAACTCTTGACTCACCCTTCTTCATTTACTTAAACCTTTTTTTATCATATGGCAAAGAAATGATGATGGTGAGTTTCTCCGCAGCTGTCAGAGCAGATAAGTTTTGCCGGTAAGCTGTCGCCCATGCGGGCACACACAGAAAACGCTGCACCGATAAGTGCAGCGTCCCAGTTTAGCATTAATGCAGCATAAAAAAGTATTCTGTTTATAATAAATCCCGCCGCAGCTCTGCTGCTGAACGACTGGACAAATAGCCCAGCGGGATATCAAAAATCGTTTTGGCACCGATCTGCCCTTCCCGGTTTAAGCGGTAAACAGCCCGGGCGAAGGCAACCAGCACACTGGAAGTAAATTCAGGGTTACTTTCCAGCTTTAAAGAAAACTCGATCATTTGTTGATTCTCTTTTTGCCATCCGGTTCTTCCGCTGCGAATCACAAAGCCGCCGTGAGGCATCTGGCTGTGCTGCTGTTTAAACTCTTCTTCGCTGATAAAGTTCACTTCCGTATCATAATCGGCAAAATAATCGGGCATTGTTTTGATTTCCTCAGCGATTTTTTCCAAATCTGCCCCGGCTTCTGCCACGACATAACATTCGCGCCGATGTTTTTCCCTGGCTGTTAATTGCGGGTTTTCTCCCTTTCTGACACGTTCGATAGCCTCCGGGACGGGAATCGTGTACTGCACAGCATACTTCACACCCTTAATCCTGCGCACCGCTTCTGAATGTCCCTGGCTGACGCCGCGTCCCCAGAATGTGTATTCACTGCCTTCCGGCAAAACTGCCTCCGCCAGCATACGGTTGAGTGAGAACAAGCCTGGATCCCACCCAATGGAAATGGCTGCGGTAGTACCGCCTGCTTTGGCTGCTTCATCTACAGCCTGGAAATGCTCGGGTATCTTGGCATGTGTATCAAAGCTGTTCACAATATTAAAGTGAGCAGCAAACCTGGGGCTCTGCACAGGCAGATCTGAGGCTGAACCTCCGCACAAAATCATGACATCAATTTTATCCCGGTATTGTTCTGCCGCATCAACATGTAATACTTTAACCTGCTTGTTGTGAACCTGCAGGCTTTCCGGTGCGCGCCGGGTAAAAATAGCTACCAATTCCAGATCCGGGTTTTGCGCGATGGCAGCTTCTACCCCCCGACCTAAATTACCGTAACCAACAATACCAATTCTGATTGGCTGTGTCATCTTTTTCCCTCCTGCAGTTAATATTATGATCATAACTCTTTCCGGCTGCTAAAAACAAGTAATTAACCATGCCGCATGGCTGTAATCGGATCGAGGCGAATGGCTCTGTTGGCCGGATAGAGTCCTGATATCAAACCAATTGCCATGCTGAAGGCAACGGCAAAGAAAACCAGCCACGGTGGAATCAGCGAAACTTGCAGCACCGTTCCCTCTCCACCCATGCCGGCACCGATTGCCGCACCGATATACGTATTTAAAAGATAGGAAATCAGGTAACTTAAGCCAATGCCAATTATACCACCGATGATACCGATTAATGATGATTCAGCCAGAAACATGGTGCGAATATCAGCAAAAGAAGCACCCACCACTTTCATGATGGCAATTTCACGTGTGCGCTCGTAAATAGACATCACCATGGTGTTTGTAATGCCAATGGCGGCTACCAGCAGAGTAATGGCACCAATACCGCCTAAAAC